>OFEZ01000585.1_pt1 | contig 25244 bp, 24 predicted proteins | sample 1521241 | NCBI WGS metagenome assembly OFEZ01 (sample SAMEA3504099, study PRJEB24116) | mouse gut metagenome | biome: mouse gut; feature: mouse-associated habitat; material: faeces | place: Denmark | collected 2011
CAGCCGATAATGAAACAGGCGGGTTCAAGGAGCCAGCCCAACCCGTCAATATGCACGCCGCACTTGCGGCCCGGATGGTAATATTTTATGTAAACGCACCGTTCACGGTCTTTCTTCATCTGTTCCCATTGCCGTCCGGTACAGGAGGCCGGAATACTGGATCCGCGCGCCGACGCGCATTTTTGCCGTGGCTCTGCTCCCGGTAGACTTCCATGTCCGCCGCGCCAACCTGGCCGTAATGCCCTGACTTTTGGCAATGTCCGCCGGGCGCGCGTTCGCCCGATAAAGCGCGGCAATCTTCCGCCGGTTCGAAAAAGTTATGTATTTGTAGTGCCACGCCATGCTTTTCCTTCTTTACCCAACTTTCCCGGTCTCCATAGTATAAGAAATCCGATAGAATCAAATCGCCCCGTTCGTGGGGCTTCGTGTTCTTTCGCATTTAATGTTACAACTCGCATTCCTTAAAAAATTTCAATTTACCTCTTGCTTTTTCTTTCTTTGTATGGTAATATACTTGAGGTTCACAAGTTATGCTGTTTATCCGGGTGTGGCGAAGTTTGGTATCGCGCTTGACTGGGGGTCAAGAGGCCGCAGGTTCAAGTCCTGTCACTCGGACCAAAAATCCTCCGATTTCCGCTGAAATCGGAGGATTTTTATTGATTTTGTTCACTTTTCTGTATGGGTCAGATATGGGTCAACCTGTTCTGACCCATATCTGACCCATACTGGAAAAATTTCAGGGGGTGCCGTTTTTTCTCTCGGCACCCCCTGTTTCTGTTTTCCGGGCGGTTAGACGGCCTGGGCGATGAAGCTGCCCATGCGGTCCGCCGCCTCCTTTTGCATCTCCCCGGTGACGTGGGCGTAGGTGTTCAGGGTGAACCCCGCACTGTAGTGGCCCAGGATGCTGGACACGGTTTTGACGTCCACGCCCTGCTGGATTGCCAAGGTGGCGAACGTATGACGCAGTCCGTGGAAGGGCAGATCTTCGCTGATCCCCGCCTTCCTGAGCAGCGTCTTGTGCAGCCGCCCGATGCAGTCCGGGCCGTACATCTTCCCCGTCACTGGCGAAGGGAACATATAGGGGTTGGAGGGGTGTTTTTCGTGCTCCTGCACCAGCAGATCCACCGTTTCCTGCGGCAGATAGATCGTCCGCACCGAGTTGGCGGTCTTGGGCTGAGTTACCTTCACCTCTCCGTTGATGCGTCCGGCGGATTTGGAGATGCTCAGGGTCTGGGATTCCAGGTCAAGGTCAGTCCAGAGGAGCGCCGTCAGCTCACCCCTCCTCAGCCCTGTGGTCAGCTCCAGGTAGAACATGGGCAGGACGCCGTGCTCCTCCGCCGCACTGAGGTAGGCGCCGATTTGCTCCGCCGGAAGGATCTTCATCTCCTTTTTCTCCTTGGGCGGCAGGCGGCAGCCGATAGCCGGGTTGAACGGGATGAGCCGCTCCTTCACCGCCTGGTCCAGCGCCGTGCGGAGCATGGCGTGGAGTCCCCTCACTGTCCGAGCACTCAGGCTCCTGTCCTCCATCCCCTCGTATTTCTCCACCCTGCCGCTCTTTTTTGTCTTGTTGTAAAATTTCTGAAGATCCAGGGTGGTGAGCTTTTCCAGCTTGATCTTGCCGATGTTGGGCGCGATGTGGTGCTCAATATAGCTGCGGTAGTATTCCGCTGTGCTGTCTTTGACGGCAGGCTTGCAGTAGTTCTCGTGCCAGAGCCAGCACCATTCCTCTACCGTGTATTGCCCTGCCTTGGTCACATCGATTTTCCCGCTTTTCTCAATGGCCTGGGCCAGCTTCTCCTTGCACTCTTTTTGCGTTTTTGCCAGAACATTTTTGTAAATGGCCTTGCCCGTCACCGGGTCGCGGCCCGCCGTATACCGTCCCTCCCAGCGGCCATCGGAGCGCTTGCGCAGGCTGCCCTCACCATTTGCTCTTTTCTTAGCCGTGGTCATTCGCCTCCGTTTCTAATGTCACCATCGTTGTCATCCATACACTCGGCCATCATCCTGACGCCCAGCCGGAAACCCAGGATAAAGTTTTCCAGCGCCGTGATGCTGTCGATTTCCTGCTGTGATTCAATCAGTTTTGCCAGAACCGTCTGCCCTGCTTTGCTGAGCTGCTCCATAAGCTGGTTTTCGAAGCGGGCCACACGGTCTGTGGCCCGCCGCAGTTCTGAATTAGGGTTCATAACCTGTTCATTGGGTGTGATGTTGCCATAGTAGAAATCTTCCAAAGTTTTCCGCATTTTCTCCGCCTCCTTTTGCAAGGACACAACATACCACAGGCCGGCGGGAATATCTATGGAAAAGGCCGAGAGTTATCAGTTTGTTATCAATTGACCTGGCTGTCGATCCATCGGATGAATTTCTCTTTCGGCACCACGATCCTGTTCCCGATTCTCAGTGCAGGAAAGTCATCGCTCCGCGCCAATTCGTAGGCCCCGGCACGGCTGATGCCCAGCACCACCGCCACCTCCGGAACGGAAAGCATTAGGGGCAGCTGGTCGTATGAGGTGTACTGTGTTTTCTTCATAATTGTCCTTTCTCCCTTCCGCACGGAAGGGTTCCTATTTGGTTGGATGCGTCTTGTTGATATAGTTCCTCTCAAAATTTTGGGGTGGGATACTCAAAATTCTAATACATTGTCATGTCCTCGTCCGGGTGGTCGTCTGGCTTGTGGCCCATGGCGATCTTCTTCTCCCGGATCTTTTGCAGCAGCTTACGGTCTGTCCGCATACCTACCGGGCTGTGCTTGGGGAGGGAGTTGTCCTGAAAAACCTGGGCCATGCTGTGGAGCAGGCGGATCACGGCCAGCGCCGCCACGGAGGCTTTGGAATCCTCCATCCGCTCCAACAGAAGGCCGGCGTACTCATTTCCCTGCGCTGCCGCCCGAGACAGCCAGTATTCGGCCCGCTCCACATCGCGGGGAACCTTCTGGCCTGTCAGGTACAGCTTGCCCAGCAGATACTGCGCACCGGGGTGGCCCGTCCCAGCACAGGCAGACAGGTGTTTCAACCCGCGCTCCGCATCTTTGGCCACGTTCTCCCCGCCGAGGTATTCCTTTGCCAGACGATAGCCCGCACAGAGTGAACCATTCTGCCACGCCAGTTCCAGCCACTCCATCCCCGCCCGAGGATCACGCACGTCCAAGTCATCAGAGAGCAGCAATTCACCCAACGCACACTGGGCCGGGCTCATCCCCGTCTGCGCCGCTTTCTCGAACGCTTTCGCCGCCAGCGCGCTGTCCGGGATAAGCACACCGCCATCCCGGTACAGCATTCCCAGCACATACCACGCCTGGGGCACACCGCGCTCCGCCAGCATCTGCATCTCCGATACCGCCCAATCCTTGTTCTCGATACTGGGACGCTTTTCGCCGCTATCGTCACGCGCTGTACATCACCAACGTGAGCAAGGAGAAGCCGGAGCAGTTCACTGAGCTCAACTACCAGTTCCTCACCACCGTGTCTGTTCGCGCGGACGAATTTCGCCCCGCCGACTTGCCGGACGGCTGGGACCACAGCCCGGAGGAGGACAAGCGCCACTGGCTCACCAAGCAAACCGAGCTGGCCTACTACAACTTCCGGGCCAACGGGCAGTTTCGGCGGAACTACTTTCTGCGGGCACTGGAGGGACACCACTTCTGGGAGCGGAAAAAGAGCCGGGAATACTATCTCGCCGCCGTCCTGAAAAAGAACCCACGGTTTATCGCTGAGCCGGTGTACACCCAGGCGCTGGACAACTTAGCGGAGCGCATCGTGAAAAACTACGCCGTGGGACGGCTCATCGTGGCCGGGGACAACCGCTACCTGTCCGGCGACCTGCTGGATTTCCTGGTCATGCTGCTGGATTTCAAACAGGTGCGCACCAAGCGGGAGCGGGCATTTTTTGCGTCGGCGCTTACAGACGCCCGTCATTTCCCCCGCGGCGCGGTCTACGCCCCCGGCGCGGTCTATCCCCGGCAGGAGGTATGCACCCTCCTGCGCAATCCGCATATCGCCCGCAACGAGGAGATCCAGCTTTCTTTCTTCGACGACAAGGACAATACCGCCATCTGTGTGTCGATCCAGCCAAGGAATTTCTCCTTCGGCACCACGATCCTGCTACCGATTTTCAGTGCGGGGAATCCATTGCTCCGCACCAGCTCATACGCCCCGGCGCGGCTGATACCCAGCACCGCCGCCACCTCCGGCACCGAGAGCATCAGCGGCAGCTCATCATAAGATGTGTATTTTACTTTCTTCATTTTGCTCCTTTCCCCCTTCCCGCGGAGGGGCTCCTATCTTGTTGGATGTGTTTTATTGATATAGTTCCTCCCAAAATTTAAGGGTGGGATATTCAAAATTCTAATACATGACCATACCCTCATCCAGGTGGTCATCCGGCTTGTGCCCCATGGCGATTTTCTTCTCTTGGATTCTGCGCCGCAGCTTGCGGTCAATGTGCTGGCCCCGGGTACTGTCTATCGTTTGGGCGTTATCCCGGAAAATCTGCCCGATGGAATGGAGCAGGCTGTTCACCGCCAAGATAAACAAGTCTGCTGGCCGGATCAACGGCGATGTAAAGGTAACCCAGCCCAAAACCGCCAACTCGGTGCGGACAATTTTCCTGCCGCAGGAGACCATCAACCTGCTGATCCAGGAACACAGCAAGCACCCCACCAACCCCATCATGTTCCCCTCCCCGATAACAGGCAAGCTCTATGGGCCAGACTGTATCGGACGGCTGCACAAAAAACTGCTGAAAAAGGCCGGAATCACCGAAAACATCCCCTTCCACGGATTGCGTCACACCTTCGCCACGCTGGCAATCCAACAGGGAGTAGATGCCAAAACGGTGTCCACCATCCTGGGCCATTACAGTGCGGGCTTCACCCTGGACACCTACACCCACGTGACCAATGAGATGCAGAGGGAAGCCGCCCAGCGAATGGGCAGTTTCATGGCCCAAACGGTCTAAAAGCAGCACGAAAAAACACAAAAATCATCAGGGAGTACCGAGCCAACCAGCCCGGTACTCCCTGGAATTTTTCCCGTATGGGTCTTGTTTGGGTCAAACCAAATCTCCAAAAATTCAATTCGCCAAAAAAGTGATGGAAAGCAAGAGAAAACCCTCGGATTCCCAAAGAAACCCGAGGGCCGGTGGTCGGAGTGCCGGGATTCGAACCCGGGGCCTCTTGGACCCGAAGATTCGGCTAAAAATTCAATGGGCGCTTTCGGGCGCATTTGGTGCTGTTTGCTCCGGGAGGGATTGCTTTCCAGACATCTCCGTTCCAATGCCTCCGTCCGCTTCCGGCGTGGTCTGGGTCAGCGTTTGGGTCAGATTGTGATTGCACTGCACAAAATCAAGAGGGAAAAAGAATATGATTTGACATCTTGGAAATCACCTTCCCATATGGTAGAATAAACACAAATTAAATATGGGACGGGATATTATGACACTGAAGCAAATCGAGTATTTCCAAAAAGTGTGCCAGACCGGGAATATTTCCACTGCTGCCGATGCTCTGTTTGTCTCTCGCTCGGTAGTATCACGTACAATCCTTGAACTGGAAGAAGAATTTGAGACGGTGCTTTTTACACGATCCCGCAATGGTGTAACATTGACAGAAAGCGGTCACATTCTGGCCCGACTGTTTGAAGTCTTTATGGCAAGCTGCACCGCCGCCAAGGAGCGCATCCGCAGTCTTTCCGCCCAAGAGCAATCGCAGCCCCTGCGTATTGGGGTTACCCCTACAAACGCCTATTGCGTATACAAAAATTATCTGGAGCGGTTTCAGGAGCTCTGTTCCGATATCCGCCTCTCTGTCACGGAGCATAGTGCGTTTGACACAGAGCAACTGCTGCTGGACGGTGCGATTGACGCTGCCTTTACCCCTGCGCTCCCGGACAAAACATTTTTTGAGTATTTTGAACTCTATCAAAATCCCATTATGCTGGGTGCCGCCGAAAATAATCCCCGGATCGGAAGCAAGGCGGGCATTGGCGATATCATAGACCTGCCCTTGGGCTTTTTCAACGCCCCCATGCCAGTGGAGCATATCCTCAACGCCAGCTTTGAGGCAGTGGGCTGCAAGCCAAACGTGGTGCTGCGCACTTCAGACCAGATGCTATTACGGGAGCTTACGCTGCAAGGAAAAATCTACCCTATCCTGCCGCTGGACATGATGGCCACCTGGCAGGGGGTACGGCAGGTACCGATTGATTTTTTCCAGCCCAGCACCAACCGGGTTACTTGGTGCCGGACTTTGATACCCGAACCAGCTCTGGCGGCCTTTCTGGATTTTATGCGAGAGCAGATCATATAATAATGTGGAGGCCCAGAATCAAATGGTTCTGGGCCTCCGTTTGCACTCAGTGTTCACACAGACCGCACTCGTTGCATATGTCGTCCCTCTCACAGCCGGGCTGAGGGCGGATAGATTGGAGAAACTCCTGAGAAAGGGCATCCATGTCCCCTGCTGGCTTAGATGCCGGATCAGTGCAGGACGCGTTCCACATTGGCTTTGTTGATGTTCTCTTGGAATTCCAGATTCAGGGGCTCGCCCTTTTCTTTCTGCTCCTTGGCCAGCTTGGCCTTATCGGTGTACAGACCGTACTGGTGGGCCTCCACACACTCCTGATAAGAGGGATCTTTAGCTGTGAATTTGGCGTTTCGGGGCAGAGGAACGTCCTGATCCACCAGGATATCCTGCACCTTTTTGATGTCCACATCATGGGCGGTAGTGCCATCAGCCACCGCTACAGCGGCGGCGACCCCGGCAGCCTGACCAGTGCCCACGCACTGGGGGATCAGATCCAGCCAGTCAATAGCAATACCGTCGGCAGACAGGTGACGGCCGGGGCACAGTAGATTTTCTACCCCTTGGGGCAGGATGGCACGGTATGGAATTTCTACAGGACCGCAGTCATTGACTTGGCAGATGGTGGAGTGCCACGCAATTACATCGTCGTGCTGGATGGCATAGGCAAAATCTGCAGTGCTCATAACGTACTCGCCCTTCAGCCTCCGGCTGATGCGGGTGCCCAGCTGGGGGGCAATATCGTAGAGATAGGCATTGCGGAACGCTACAGGGACAGCCTCCTTCAGGTAGGCCAGCGTCTCCCGCATGGTGGCGCGGGTATTCATTTCCGTCTCGGTCTGATCCCTGACCTTGGAGCAATCCCGGTTCATATGCCAGTTGTTGAACCAGAAGATATCGTTCTGATTGGAGGGCATAGGCACACAGCGGAATCCGGCCACTTTTTGCAGCCCCGCCCGCAGAGCGTTCATCTCGGCGGGATGGGCCTGCTTCCATTCGTAGTAGGCGTCACCGTCAGCCCCGCCAATACGCCACACCAGGGCAGTGGTGTTGGCCCGGGTTACCCCATCGGACATACTGGCATAGGGTGCGCCCGCCCGAGAATAGAGGTCGCCATCGCCGGTGGCATCGATGACCTGTTTGGCAAGGATGGCCTTGCGCCCCTCCTTGCTCTCATAGATCACACCCTTGACCATACCGTCCTCTACGATAGGGCCGCTGACCCAGCTGTGGCACATGACAGTGATGGCATCCTTGTGCTCCAGAAGCATTTTGTCCATCTCAATTTTGAGCTGGTTAGGCTCAAAATACACCGAGCGCACCAGACAGTTGGGCTTTGCTCCACCATAGGCTCCACGGCTCACGCAGTCATGGATGGCCTTCCAGGGGTGGAGCAGGGCAGGATCGGTAGAGCCGATTTTGTCCAGAGAGGGGGCGCGTACCGCATTGGGGATAGGGCCCAGGCGGGTAAACCACTCCTCTTGCAGACCACGGACAAAGGACTTGTCATACCAGGACAAGTTTGGCACCATGATCACATAGCCGCCGGTGACATCTCCGCCCATATAGCCGTAGCGCTCCAGCAGAATGATGTCTTTTGCCCCGGCCCGGGCCGCCGCAATAGCGGCCGAGTGGCCCGCCGCACCTCCGCCCACCACAAGGATGTCACATTCTGCCTCAACGGGGAGGGAGTGGGATGGTTCCAGATAGGTTTTGCTCATAAGACAACGCTCCTTTTTGAGAACTCAGTTAAAAGATATAACCAAACAGGATACAAATCAGGCTGGCTATGACAATATAGAGGAACACGGTGACTAATCCCTTGGTGAACATGAACTTATTGGTCATTTCCTCCCGACCGAGCATGAGAGGTGCATAGGCGATGGCACCATTGGTGAGCATGGCGCACATACTGGACAGGATGGTGGCCACGCCCAAAATCGTAGCATTGCCGCTGCCGTTCATCTGCATGGTACAGGCCAATGGGATACACACAGCGTTGATGGTAAAGCTCACTGGCATACCGTTGGTCAGATTGGTAAAAATGGCAGATACCGCCACACACAGGATCACCATAACAGGCCAGCTGGCGTTGCCCAGGATGGGAGAGAGGAAGTCCGCGATAGCTGCCTTAATTCCCAGATCATCGGAGGCGATGGCAGTGCCGCAGATGGTGAAGCATCCGGCTACGGCCACAATACCCCACATGGTTTTGGTCTGGAGCAGCTTAACGCCGTTGACGAAGGGCTTGCCATCCTTGTCCCGGATAATGCACAAAATGGTAAACAGGAAAATCCAGATCCAAGTGGAACCGATTTTGTTGTAGAAAGCATAAACAGCGGACTCCTTGGGCAGCACCATGCTGAGCAGAAGGAAAGCAATACCGAACAGCATGAAGCCTAAGAGAACCTTCTGCCGACTGTTCATTTTCAAATCCGCCTCGGTGAGATTCATTTTGCTCACATCAAATTCTTTCAGCGGAGTCAAATCAATCTTCCACACAAAACACATAAACGCGATATACGCCAGTACAAAGGCCAGGATAACCAGTGTCGCAGTGATGAGATAGGCAGTGTTATCGAAAGCCAATCCGCTGGCGCTCATAATGCCGCTGATGATGGCGATGGAGGACAAGTGAATACCCTTGAAGGGGAGTACATAAGCACCCATGGCGGCAATGTAGATACCCAGAAGCAGACTGCGCTTTAGGTCGCTGTCCTTTTTGATGCCGCACATTTCACAAATCGTATCCAGAATGGGATACCATAACAGAAGCATGGTGGTCGGGCTGCTTACCAAGGCTGCACAAACCAGGACGGTGAGGAACAGGGCAGTGATAAGCCTCATCGGATGTCCTTGGAGCGCCTTGATTTTCAACACCTTCCGGGCCAGTACGTTGACAGCCCCCGACTCGGTAACCGCACCGGTAAGGGCCATGACCCAAATGATCTGCTGGATAGTGGCATTACCAAACCATGTGGCCAATAGACCGCTGGCAGAAGAATAATCACAGATGATCATGGCGAACAGGCCAAGGACGGCAGGCCAGAAGGTTTCGCCGGTAACCATGGTGACGATGAGTACGCCCAGGAAGATGCCCAGCATACTGATCCCCACAGGAGTAATGCCTGCAAAGGCAGGGACAACGCGCCCAAAGATGAACATGAAAAACACTGCGACAGCGACGCAAATATAATAGGTCGATTTACTTTTTTTCGCGGAGGAGGTGGACATGGCTTTCCCTCTCTTTCTGTTAGATAGGTAAAATAATGATGCCGAACCGAACCTCCATCGATGGATTGTGTTGCAACTAAACCAAGTATATATGCTTTTTTCACTTCTGTAAAGTGCAGTATCCGCGCAAGCCGTGTTGCTTTTGCTTCGGATTCTGTAAAAGGAAATGCCTGTTCCTTTCTATTGTTTTGTAGAAGTGCCCTCTTACTACATGGTAGCAAAGATGAACGCTGATTTGGAATTGCATAAATTATGTGGAATCGTGAAAATGCTTCGTTGGACATGATTCCCGTCTACCATCTGATGGAAGGAACCCCTCCAGGATTTTGGGAGGAAATAGATCAATAAGACGAATCACAACAAGGAAGGACATTTTTGAGGAAATGGGAATGCCTTGAAAAAGTTCAACGTCCGAAAGGGCTGATGGGAAAAATCTACTATGCCGTAATCAGAGAGAGTTTTCTTTGGTCGCATCAAACGCGCTTAAAAAGTCCCGGAAAACTGAGGAACGACAACAGATTTTTTCCAAGTTCTTCTCTGCTAATGACCTCCTGTCTGCATCGGGCACAGCAGTTCAGAACCACAAAGCCACGTGTCGGCCCCTGTGAGGCAGTTTGTGCCCAGCCTGTGGGGCTGGGTGGCACCCGTACACCTCCGAGGAGCTGAAACGCGGTGTTGGGGCGTTTGTGGGCAATTGTGCAGGGGCGCGGATTTCACCCAGAAATCTGAATCGTCAGAGCAGACGAAAATACGCAGGGAGACTGGGACAGTTCACCCAGCCTCCCCGCAGTGCTTTTACCTCTCAGTCAGCAGATTTTCCGAAGGGTTTGCGTCCGGCAAAATGCCCAGGGCGAAGGGCAATGCAGACGTTCGATTTTTTAGCAGGATAAATTAAGTCCGCTTCTGCCCGCAGTGCGGACAGAAGCGATGTGCGCGGAAAAGTGTGGTGAGCAGTAAGTGCGGGCAACGCAGAAACGCCCCGTTGGGGCGGAAGCCCACCCTTTTGGTGGGGCAAGCATCGCGTCCGGCTATACGCCGCCCGCACTCGCCGGGGCTATGCCCCGGCACCCCCTGCCCCTAAAGGGGAGAAAAAGTGCAGTACAGAAAGAGGCGCGCCACGCAAAATCTGCGCCGCAGTAAACAAGGAAGGAACTCGCTGGACCAAAACCATCCGCGTTAAAAATGCCGTTGTGAGAGGCTGCGATGAGAGACTGCGGATTGCACCGCTGTCTACAAAGAGAAGGGCCGTCAACCCAATCGAAAATAAATATATGTCTGAACTGATAACTCTCGCTGTTTGAGGTGGATATTCCCGCCGGAGTGTGGTATGGTGTGTCGCTACGAAGGAGGGATTCACCATGTACGACTACATGAGGGCATTGGAAGATCGGTTCAACTCCAAACCAAGTCAAGCGCAGCGACAGCAGCTCATAGCCATGCGTCAGGAAGTTTCTGCCCTGCTGGATAAGCAAGGGAAAAAGAGGCTCCTCCGATTAGTAGATGCCCACACTATGGCGCAGGAGGAAATGGCTCTGACGAGCTTCATCGCAGGCTTCCGTCTGGCCTGGGGAATTGCAACGGAACTCAGTACCGACAGCAGCTATTCCTATGAGCAGGAACAGGCCGCCCGTTTCCAGAAAGGAGCTGATCCAGATGTCTAAGAAGCGCGCCAACGGCGAGGGCAATATTCGCAAGCGCAAGGACGGCCGCTGGGAAGGCCGATACACAGCGGGCCACGACCCGGAAACAGGCAAAGCCATCTACAAAAACGTCCTGGCAAAAACCCAGAAAGAATGCAAAGAAAAACTGTCTGCGGCATTGGAGCTGGCGGGAAAAATCGATGCCAGCAAAACGGGCCAGTTTACGGTAGGCCAATGGGTGGAAACCTGGTTCGAGAACTACGCCAAGCCCTCTATCCGGGAGACCACCGCCGCCTACTACAAGAACTACATCGACAAGCACATCGTGCCCAACATCGGCAAAATCAAACTCAGCAAGCTCACCACACTGGATATCCAGAAGTTCTACAACAAAGCCAAGACCAAGGGCCGAGTCAAACGTTACGAGGGTATGAAGAATCTGAGCCTCAGCAACAAGACCATCCGCGGCCTTCACGCCATGCTCCGCCAGTGCCTCGACCAAGCGGTGCAGGCGCGGCTGATCCCCTACAACCCCGCCGCTGGATGCAAGCTCCCTCCCAAAGAAAAGAAGGAGATGCACACCCTTCCAGCAGACAAGATCAGTGCCTACCTCGCCGCCGCTGATGAGCATGGCGTCCTCCCCATGTTCTACCTGGAACTGACCAGCGGTCTGAGAAGGGGAGAGCTGCTGGCACTTCTCTGGACAGACCTGGACGTCGAGAAGCACACCATCTCAGTAAACAAATCTGTGCGGTGCCGCCAGGGCGAACTGAAGGTGAGCACGCCGAAGACCCGGCACTCCATCCGCACGGTGGTGATCCCGCAGCAGGCGGTGGAGCTGTTAATCCAAGAGCACGACCGGCACCCGGACAATCCGTATATGTTCCCCTCTCCGGTGACCGGGACCATGTACCACCCTGACGCTGCGACGCGTATTCATCGCAAATTATTGAAGGATGCAGGGATAGAACACGTCAGATTTCATGATTTACGTCACACTTTTGCAACTTTAGCGTTGCAAAACGGAGTGGACATCAAGACGTTATCTGGAATGCTGGGCCATTATTCCTCTGGCTTCACCCTGGACACCTACACCCACGTCACCGACAAGATGCAGCAGGAGGCGGCGGAAAAGATGGGAAATTTCATGGAGATGACTTTCTGAACTGCGTCCCGTGCCGTCCGATAGGTCCGGCTCCGTCCGCCCGTTAATGGGTCAGATAATGGGTCACCTCTAAATTCCGTGAACAAAATCCCTACCTAAAAAGGGAGATTTAGAAGCTGAACAAAGACAGCAAAAATGCGGGGATACGGAAAAGATTACGTACAGTCCAATAAACTATCTTGATAATAACCTATAGCACACATCAGAATTCGTGACAATCTCTTAGGGTCGACAGTAACCTCTGACATGTTTCGTTGTTGCGGGTAGGTGATACCTCCCCCTACAGAGCTAGCGTCAAGAATTATGCACATACCATGTCAAATAAAATTCGTGATAGGAGAGACACATGAAAAAAGGAATAATGAATGAACCCAGTGAGGTCTACATCTCTGCTATAGATCTGGAGAATGCGAATCTCAACGAGTGGGAAAGTTTGGAACTGCACCTGCTGGATCAGGCTGCAGCTGTAATCCCTGGTAGGATGACGGTGATGGAGGTAATCCGGACTGCATATGCGCTGCAGGGACTGGCATCGGACCTGCTGACCGCCGTAGGAACTGCGTGTGAAAAATGTGACAGCTGCCATGTTGAAATGCCCTGTGATCTGATGAAGAATACTACTGTCTGTCCGGAGATCAGCATCCCTAGGGCTATACTGGAGGAGGCAGATCTTGATCCGGACTATAAGCTGGCCTGCGAAGTAGATCCTGAGAGCGGCCATATACAGATTGTTGAAGCGGATTACCGTTACGACCTGACTGATCTGCCCGAAGAGCTGTTGGACACCTTTCGTGAGTGCAATATCTGTCTGGATGATTTAGAGAAGAAAATATGGATGGAGGAGATCATTTACGGAAGAGCAGAAGAAAAAGAATTCTGAAAAGGTGGTTGCAATAATGGGCGCATATCAGGTATAATAAGAATAGGAAGGGGGATGCAGATGTCAGACATGAAATATACCGTGAAAGATAGTTTGTTCACGTATCTCTTCAAACAGCCGGAATATGCGTATAAGCTCTACCAGACGCTGCATCCAGAGGATACAGAGGTAACGGAAGCGGACTGCAAATTGGTAACGCTGGAAAATATTCTGACCACGGGCCTGTATAATGACATTGGCCTCCAAGTACGGGACAAGGTCATCCTGCTGGTAGAGGCCCAGTCAACATTCTCCGTAAATATAACACTTCGGATACTGCTGTATTTGGCGGCGACGTACAAGGAATATGTAGAAGAGCATAAACTGAATGTGTATGGAGTAACCGCAGTAACCATCCCGCGGCCAGAGCTGTATGTCGTATATACTGGGGAACGGACAGATGTGCCGAAAAGGTTATATCTCTCAGAATTATATGAGGGGAAGGGCGGAGCGGAGATCGAGGTAGAGGTGCTGCGCGGAACAGGACAGGGAGATATAGTAGATCAATATGTGCGGTTTTGCAAGATATCGGACGAAGAGCGGAAGAAGCATGGACGGAGTGGGAAAGCGATAGAGGAGACGATACGCCGGTGCATAGAGGAGAATGTGCTGTCGCCGTTTTTGGCGACGCGGCAGAAGGAGGTAGCAGAGATCATGGTAACGCTGTTTGATCAGGAGAAGGTCATGGAGATCCATGACTACCATATTGCAGAGGCGGCCCGGCAAGATGGTCGGGCAGAAGGCCGAGCGGAGGGCCGGGCAGAAGGAACGATATCCAGTATTAAGAGTTTGATGGATACGCTTGGTATGACCATTGAGGCGGCGATGAATGCGTTGAAAGTTCCAGAGGAGGAGCGCTCTAAGTACGCCAAGCTGTTGCGGCAATAGTCGAAAGCAGGTGGAGAAGGCATTCTTCACCTGCTTTTTTACGAGGAAGTACGTGGCCGGTGTACTCTCGTGGGCGCACTCCAGTTCTGGTGGAGCTGTTCGATGATATCATCCTCGACTTCACGGACAAAGTGTGGTATACTTTGAAAAACAGAGTCAAGGAGTATATAACGATGATAAACATTCTCTTTATCTGCCACGGGAATATTTGCCGCAGCCCGATGGCCGAGTTTGTGATGAAGGACTTAGTGAAAAAAGCGGGGCTGGAGAGTCGATTCCACATAGAGTCCGCGGCCACCAGCACCGAGGAGATCGGCAATCCGGTCTATCCTCCGGCCTGCCGCAAGCTGGCAGAGCATGGCATCGACTGTGCAGGCAAAACAGCCCGACAGCTGAGGAACGAGGACTACGAGCGGTACGACCTTCTGATCGGAATGGATCAGGCCAACCTGCGGAACATGCACCGCATCTGCGGCGGCGATTTCGATGGCAAGATGCACCTGCTGATGGAGTTTACCGACCGCCCCAGCGATGTGGCCGACCCATGGTACACAGATGATTTTGAAACTACCTGGCAGGATGTGCTGGCCGGGTGCAGCCGGTTACTGGGTTGGCTCATAAGCCGGGATCGGATCGAGGAGACCGTAAAATGAGTGAACAGTTAACTCCGCAGGGTCACAATTTTGATAAAATCATTTCCATTATTGAAGATACCCGCAGTCGGGCACTCAGGGCAGTTAATGCGGAATTGATTCGGATGTATTGGGATGTGGGCGAATACCTGTCTGACCTCTGCGCAAATGCGACATTTGGCGATAAGGTCATCGATGAGGTCGCATCCTACATCGCACAAAGCGGCGTAAAGGTAAAAGGGTTCAATCGCCGCGGACTGTACCGCATGAAGCAATTCTATGAGACTTACAGGGATGATGAATTTGTGACACCACTGGTGACACAAATCAACTGGACCAATCACCTACAAATCATGTCCAGTGCAAAGTCCATGGAAGAACGGCATTTTTATTTACAACTCTGTGCTAAGGAGCATTACTCCAAACGTGAATTGGAGCGGCAGATCGACAGCGCATATTATGAACGCTGTATGCTGTCTGTACAAAAACCAGTTCCTGAAATGGCTCCCCAGAATGTGCGCGGCAGTATTTTGGACACCTATGTTCTGGAATTCCTTGATTTGCCGGAACAGTATTCTGAGCGAAATTTTAAGAAGGCAATCATTGAAAATCTGAAGCAGTTCATTCTGGAGTTCGGCAGGGACTTTTCCTTTGTTGGTGAGGAATATCGGGTCCAAGTTGGAAATACAGACTTCTATATCGACTTGCTGTTCTATAACCGCGCTCTGTCCTGTCTTGTAGCGATTGAGCTGAAGATTGGAAAATTTAAGCCTGAGCATATTGGACAGATTAATTTTTATCTGGAAGCCTTGGATAGAGATGTAAAGAAGCCGAACGAGAATCCGAGCGTCGGGCTGATCCTCTGCGCAAGCAAGGACGACGCGGTGGTAGAATATGCGTTGAGTCGCACGATGTCTCCTACCCTGGTCGCTGACTATACGCTCTATCTTCCGGACAAAAAAGTCCTTCAAGACAAGCTGCGTGAATTGGCAGAGGTTGTTTTGGACACCAAAAATCAGGATGATTTGGAGTAGTTATTATTCGTAAGGATCGGCGGAGGGTGGCCTTTGCTAAGGCTGAAGCATTAACTATGGTCTGTATGAAAAATCGATTTTGGACTCTTATTGCAAGTTATGATAATCCGAACGCTGTCCTCCAAGTGGGGGAGGTGTTCGGATTTATCATCTCCATTGAGAATAGTCTATAAATATAGCAAGGGGGGAAAGCTTTTCCCACCCTTGCTCTTTTCTGTGTTGCGTACTATAATTTATTTGGAGCGGCATTGTCACAGGTAAAATAGGGTCGAACCATATTTCCACGGTTAATTTTTTGCCAAATGAAGTGACAACTCTTGTATTTGAGCAATTGGACTTTTTTGAGGTGGTTGATATCAAAAACATTCACAAAATCATATTTCAAGCCGGGAGCAAAGAGGAACTGCTCCCCGGCTTTGCTCCCGATTTCCCTTACATCGCCTCTCGGGTGGAAATGGACGATTACCCGGACCGTTCCGCTCCCTGGCACTGGCACGGCGCGGTGGAACTGTCCTACACGCAAAAAGGCTGTATGCACTACCACACCCCCGGCGGAATGGCCCATTTGTCCAAAGGCTCCGCGGTGCTGGTAAACGCCAATGTCCTCCATATGACCACAGCGGAACCGGGCACCATTCAGTTGCTGCATATTTTTGAGCCGTCTCTGCTGGGCAGGCCGGAAAGCCGCATTGGGGAGCGGTATCTCACCCCTCTATCATCGGCAGGCCAAGTGGAGATGCTTCCTCTTTTCCCCGCGGATCCGGCCCAGGTGGCGGTTTTGGAGCAGATCAAGGAGGCATTTCGCCTTTCGCCTGATGAATTCGGTTACGAGGTGAGGCTCCGAAACACCCTGTCTGAAATTTGGCTGGCCCTTTTCGAGCTGGCCCGCCCTCTCTTGAGCGCCCCTGCCCGCCGGGGAAAAAGCAGCGAAAAAATCAAGGAAATGATGATCTATATCCATGAGCACTATTCGGAAAAAATCACTGTACCTGATTTGGCCGGAGCCGCGTTTTTGAGTGAGCGGGAATGCTTCCGGGCCTTTCGGGAGTGCCTCCACACCACCCCGGTGGAGTATATGAAAAGCTACCGGCTCCAGCAGGCGTGCCGCCTTCTTTTGGAATCCAAAGCGCCGGTCACCGAAGTGGGCCAGCTCTGTGGCCTGGGCAGTAGCAGTTATTTTGGCAAAACCTTTCGAGACGCTATGGGGTGTACACCGTCGGAGTATCGCATAAAATGGCAGGATATTGATAATTGAGGGCGGGAACAGGATATTTCTTTTATTGGCCTCGCGCTAAAATGACACTTGAGGGGCAACCCATCAACATCATTTTTGCGGAGGTATGCGGTATGAACGTTAAAATTACGGACATGAAGGAATTTCTCCAGGCGGTAGACAGCTGCACGGGGGATGTGTACCTGGTGTATCCCCGTGGCGGGACGGAAAACATCCGCCTGAACCCCATGCGTCAGGCGGAGCTGGTGGACGAGTGGCGGGCGAAGGGCGAGTGCCTCACGCTCACGCTGGACCTGGAAGAGCGCTGGGATCACCGGAAGCTGAAGCGCTTTGCTGTCAAATGATAAGGGGAGATACCATGACGCCGGATCGTAAAACAGCGGAGGCCGCCCTGTCCTGGGCCGAGGAACAAAATCCCGGCCCATGGTCTGCCCACTCCCGCTATGTGGCGGAAGCCTGTCAAAACATTGCGTCCTACTGTCCCGGCCTGTCCGCCGAACGGGCCTATGTCCTGGGGCTGCTGCACGATATTGGGCGCTACGCGGGGGTGACCTCGGAGCGGCACCTGCTGGACGGCTACCGCTACTGCATGGAGCGGGGGTGGGAAAAGGCCGCTCAGGTCTGCATTTCCCACGCCTTCATGATCCAGGATGTCGGCACATCCATTGGAACGTTCGATATGAGCCGGGAGGACTATCAGTTCATAGAGGAATTTGTGGCGGGCGCGGTCTATGACGACTATGACCGGCTGGTTCAGCTCTGTGACGCGCTGGCCCTGCCCTCCGGCTTCTGCCTGCTGGAAAAACGGTTCGTGGATGTGACCATCCGATACGGGGTACATCCCGCCACTGTGGATCGCTGGAAAAAGATTTTGGAGCTCAAGTCGTATTTTGAGGGCCAGATCGGCGGCTCCATCTATGCCCTGTTCCCGGGCGCTGTGGAAAGCAGCTTTGGTTAGGAGGGCCCCATGTACTACGAAGCAACGGATTTTTTAGAGACCGCAGGCGATGAGACCCTGCGCCTCATTGCCCAAGCGCGGGAACTGACCCGGGAATACTCCTCCACTGATTACAGCGACCACGAAAAGCGGGAGAGCATCCTCCGGGAACTCCTGGGGGCCATCGGGGAAAACGTGTCCATTGACACTCCTTTTCACTGCAATCACGGGAAAAGCATCTTTTTGGGCAGTGATGTGGTTATTGGCATGAACTGCACCTTTGTGGATGACAGGCCCATTCGTGTGGGGAACAAGGTGCTCATCGCATCCGACGTACAGATATGCACCGCTTCCCACCCGGTTTTCCCTGTGGAACGCCTGCCGGATGACTGGCAGCGAAAAAGCGCCACCTTTTTCCGCACCTGGGCCAAGCCCGTGGTCATACAAAGCGGGGCATGGATCGGCGCAAAAGCTGTGATCCTATGTGGGCGACAGCATATATGACAGTCAGTGTGCCCACGCCGCCGGTGTGGATTTCGCCCTGGCCTTGTGGGGAACGCATGACCCTGCCATTCCGGCGCACCATCGGATTCAAATGCCAGAATATTTGCTTTCGTTATCCGGGGATCAAAAATGAGTAAAGGCGGGAACATTGTTGAAGGTGTTCCCGCCCTTTGCTATGCCTATTCCTTTTGTTCAGCGCCCCGCAGTGCTCTCCATTCCGCAAATTCCCTTTGCCCGTCCTCGCTCTCAAAAAAGGCTTGAATCTCCGGGAGCAGCACCCGGGCCAGGGCCTCCACTTCATGGAGGGGTATGCCTGTGCCATAGTCGTTTGGTTTCTTTTAGGAGCCGCCCCCATTCTAAAGCTGCCCCTCGTCGAACAGGTAGCCTTGGAACACCGTCCCATCCCCGGTGATGAAGCGGCCCCTCGCGTCCTTGGGTATCTGCTCGGCGGCGCTGGCGTTGTCCAGGATGATTTGGGACAGCACATTGTCTGCCCTGCCGCATACCCGGAAATCCAGGTTGTTCTTGATTTGCCCAGGCAGTACCGCGGCGTCGGGCCGCTGGGTGGAGAGTATCAGATGAATCCCAAAGGCCCGCCCCAGCCTCGCCAGGGTGGACAGCCTGTTTTCAATCTGCCCCAGCCGCTCTTTGTCCTCCTTGCCCTTGCCCGTCCTGTCCAGCACCTCCGCCACCTCGTCACAGGCGAACACCAGCCGGGGCAGGCCCTCCCCTGTGACCTTGTTGTATGCGTCCAGGTTAGGGCACCCGGTTTCCGCCAGCCGCTTCTTGCGGTATTCCAGCACCGCCGCAAGCTGATTGAGGGTATAGAGTAAATCATCCTCGGTAAAACACATATGGCATTTTTGGTGCCATGTCTTGGGGAAGTCCACCCCGCCCTTGAAGTCGGCGATATAGACCTCGGCCCCCTTGTGGAGAGACTGCATGAGCAGCAGCTTTAACAGCACACTCTTTCCGCTGCCCGTGGAGCCGCCCAGCAGAATGTGGGGCACATGGGCCAAATTCACCGTCACAGGCCCCGTCAGGCTCTCCCCCAGCACCAGCACGAAGCTGTCCGGGGACAGGTACTTGTCCTTCCAGCGCAGCAGCGCCGGAAAATCGCTTTCAGCGGGGACGGCATAGACACGGATGATTTTGCGCCCCTCGCCCCAGGTCATTTTTGCTATGGTAAGGTTCAGCGCCGTTTCCACCCCGGCCCGTTTGTCCTCCCACTCCCCCAGCGGAATCCCGCAGGGGTCGAACTCCCACACCGTCAGCCGGGGGTTATCTGTATCCGGCCTTTTGGCGATCAGGACAGGGGCCTCCCCCGCATGGTTGGTGAGGCCCGCTTTCTGCAAGCCCTCCTTTGCCGCCCTGCCGTCCCAGGGCGTTCCCAGCAGCCCCAGCAGCGCCAGGAGGCCGCCCACCCCATAAGGGGAATCAAGAGGTTGATAACAGCCTCCAGGACGGGCGAGAACATCCCGTAAGTGTCCAGGCTGAACAGGTGCGCCCGGAACAGCCACACCAGCGCGGCCCCGGCGAGATACAGCGCCAGTAGCAGCCCCTTATTGCCGGACGCAACGGCGGGCTGATCGCGAACTGCTCCTTTTCCGGCTCGGTGGCCGGGGACAACAGCGTGGGCGGTGTGGCCGGGGTGAACCAGGAGGCGGGAAAGCTCCAGAACTGCGCCGCCTCCGGGACGATATCCGGCAAGAGCATGACCGGGGGCGTGGCCGGAAAAAACCTGGGGGTGGTTGATTCCTGCCAAAACCAGTGCATGGTGAATACCGAGAGCGTGGACCCCGGCATAAGCCTGGACGATTTGGACCTGTCCGCCACCGACAGCTTGTTCACCCTGCGCGCCATGGATATCATCAACGTGGACACCGACACGGGCGGGGTCGTGGGCTATTCCTCCGGGCTGGTGCTGGGCTGTTCCAACAGCGGGACAGTGGGCTATCCCCACATCGGCTAGGAAGAACACGGGGTTTCGGCCCAGTTTGTCCGGCGTGATGGCCTTCTGTTCCGCAGGGTAGTCCTTCGTGCCCAGAATGTCCCCGCACCACCACTGGTTGCAGGAGGCTGCGGACAGCATACAGCCCATCAGATGCCAGCCACCGTCGGCGTGGGCGAAGGCGTGGAGGGCGTTGTGGGGGTCCACCCCGAACTTCTCGCTGGAGATGAACACGGTGCCGGAGGTGCCCAGGGAGATGTTGCAGGCCCCCTCCCCCACGGTGCCGGTGCCCACGGCGGCGGCGGCGTTGTCCCCCGCCCCGGCGCACACCTTCACGGAGGTGGGTAGGCCCAGCGCCTGGGCCGCGTCTGGGGTAAGGGCTCCAACGATCTCCCAGCTCTCGTACAGCTCTGGAAGCTGCTCCTCCGTCACGCCGCAAATCTGGCACATCTCGGCGCTCCAGCGCTTGTGCGCCACGTCCAGCAGCAGCATTCCGGAGGCATCGGAGTAGTCCGTACAGTGGATGCCCGTCAGTTTATAGTTGATGTAGTCTTTGGGTAGCATGATTTTGCGAATACGGGCAAAGTTTTCCGGCTCATTCTCCCGCATCCACAGCAGCTTGGGCGCGGTGAAGCCCGCGAAAGCGATGTTGGCGGTGTACCGGCTCAGCTTGTCTCGGCCCACTTCGTTGTTGAGGTAGTCCACCTCTTTGGCCGTCCGCCCGTCGTTCCACAGAATAGCGGGACGGATAACCTCGTCGTTCCCATCCAGCGCCACCAGCCCGTGCATCTGTCCGCCCGCGCCGATACCCGCCACCTGGGCGGCGTCGAAGCCGGCCAGCAGTTCGGGCACGCCTTCGATTACCGCCCGCCACCAGTCCTCCGGGTCCTGCTCCGACCAGCCCGGATGGGGGAAAGAAAGCGGGTACTCCTTCGTCACCTCGTTCAAAACCGCGCCCTTCCCGTCCACCAGCAGCAGCTTCAGCGCAGACGTGCCCAGGTCGATCCCGATATACAGCATGGATATCCCTCCTCGTATAATAAGTTTCAAATTAACCAAGGTTCCAGTACCAACGGGCGTAGAAATATCTTTGACATAATAGCTCAGGACAACAGAGAGAAATCCTTATTTCTTTTCTAAAAAAGAAATAATTAGTTGTTTTATTTCAGGGGCACGATAGTCCTCCCAGCGTGCCTGCCGTCGGTCACAGTCAGTTCCACGGGCCCGTCGTTTCCCGCCCGCACCACCGCCAGGGCCTGGCCGTAGTAGGTGTCGGTTTTGGCGCCGCAGTAGCCCAGCTCGCTGTAGGGACAGGCGCTGCCCAGGCCCAGCAGCTTTCCGCCGGACACCTCCACGGACAAAATACCCCGCTCCAGCGGCTTCAATGTGCCGTTTTCATCGGTATATTGCAGCCGGATGTAGGCCAGCCCATCAGGTTTTACCCGCTCCGTTTCGGGAATGGCCCGCAGCTCCGTCTCCGGGCCGGCGGTACGCAGGGCAGTGCGGCTCAGTTCCTTCCCAGAGGCGTCATAGCTCACCGCCTCCACCGTGCCGTCCTCGTAGGTACAGCGGAATCTGGCAATGCAATTCCTTTTCAGCACCTTTTTGCCCACGCTTTTGCCGTTGACCAGCAGCTCCACGCTGTGGGCCCGGGCGTACACCTCCACGTTGGCGGGTTTCCCCGCGCACCCCCGCCAGCTCCAGCTGGGCATGGCGTTGGACATCTTCCAGGCGGAGGGGGAGTGCCTGTCCCCCGTGTGGTTCACCGGGCACACGGCGATAAAGGGGCCCGGCTCCCGCTCCAGCGCCACCCGGGTATAGTACGCTTCGCCCAGGGGGAGGCCCGTCAGGTCAATCCGTCCGGAACCTGCCGTCACCCACCCCGGGCCGTGGGAGAAGTCGGGGGCGTAGTCGGCGTACTCCCAGGAGCCCACCCCCACCTCGCCCAGGTAGTCCATCCCGGCCCACACAAAGTCCCCGATGATCCGGGGCTCTTTTTTTGCCAGCTCGTAGAAGCGGTAAGCGTCGGAGCAGAAGGTTTCGCTGCCTAAAATCAGCCGGTCCGGGTATTTTTTCAAATCGTGGACGTAGCGGTCGATGCCGTAATTGTAGCCCGCCACATCCATGTTGGCGAAGGCCCCCCGGGTGCGCCAGTCGCAGGGGGGGATGGTGGCCCCCAGCTTCATGAAGCCGTCCCCCATCAAGCCGGCCAGGTTGTTGAAAAACTGGCTGCCCACCGCCCTCTTTTTCGCCTTGCCCTCGGAAGCCTGGGCCTGTTCCGCCTGTTCGGCCTCCTTTTTTGCCCTCTCGTCGCTGTATACCCCGAAGCCCACGGAGCTGAGGAAGTTGAAAAAGATGTTCACCCCGCAGGTGACGGGCCGGGTGGGGTCCAGCCGGTGGAGATGCTCCGTCAGCTCCCCGGTGAGCTGGATGCCCCGCTCCTGGGCGGTCTCGCTCACCTCGTTGCCGGTGGAGTACAGGATGACGCTGGGATGGTTATAGTCCTTGTCCACCATGTCCGCCAGGTCCTGCCGCCACCAGTCGGGGAAGTAGTCCACGTAGTCGTGTTCGGTCTTGTGGATGTACCAGTGGTCGATATACTCATCCATCACCAGCACGCCCAGGTGGTCGCAGGCGTCCAGCAGGAACTTGGAGCAGGGGTTGTGGGCGGAGCGGACGGCGTTGTAGCCGTTCTCCTTCAAAATGCGGATCTTCCGCCGCTCCGCGTCCTCGTAGCAGCAGGCCCCCAGCACGCCGTTGTCGTGGTGGATACACGCCCCCCGGAGGATAACCCGCTCCCCGTTGAGCAGCAGGCCGTCCTTCCCCCAGGCCAGGGTGCGCAGGCCGAAAGAGGCTTCCGCGCTATCATCCCCAAAAACGACGCGGCAGGTGTAGAGGTTGGGGGCTTCCGGACTCCAAAGCTTCCCGTCCGGGATGGCGATCCGGAGGACGGCTTTGCCATCGGACGCCGCTTTCCCCGTGGCAACGGCGGTGTTTCCATCACAGACCTGGACAAAAACCTCTCCGCTGCCTTGGGTGGATACTGTGACTTCCACCACGGCAGGCTCCAGGCTTACTGTACGCACACGCAGGCCGTTTACCTGGATGTGCTTTTCCGGGGCGGTCCACAGCACCACGGGCCGGTAGATGCCCGCGCCGGAATACCACCGGGAGTTGGGCTGGTCCGCGTTGCGGGCGATGACCTCCAGCGTGTTCTCCTCGTCCGGGCGCAGTTTACCCGTCAAATCCACGTAGAAATTGGTGTACCCGTAGGGCCGAAAGGCCAGTTTCTCTCCGTTGAGCCAAACTTCAGCGTTGTGGTAAACCCCCTCAAATTCCAAGACCACGCACTGGTCTGCCATCGCCCTGTTCGGAGTGAAGGTTTTGGTATAAAGGTAGTCATATCCTTCATACCAGCCTGTGTTGATCCCTCCGGCAGACAGTTCTGTACGCGGTTCGGACAGCATGGCATCGTGGGGCAGGGCGACGGGCGCGCCGGGGCCGTCCTCGCCCAGGCGTTTTACCCGCCAGCCGTCGTTGAATTGGGTGGCCCGCATATCGCAAACAGCTCCTTTTTCGTTGATGTGTATCCTATGCTAGCCCAAAACCCGCCGGATTGTCAAGGGAAGGGGAGGGAATTGCAAGAAAGGATGGGGCGGGGCAAATCAAGTCCTTGCTTTTTTGCCAAAATGCTATACAATCAAAGTGAGAGGTTATCTGTACCAGGGGGAGGGGCGCGCGGTGACACATATTGCGTTGGTAGAGGACGACCCGGGCTTCCAGCGGCAGATTCTGGACTATCTGGACCGCTATTCCCAGGCGTCGGGGGAGGAGTTCAAGGTCTGTACCTTCGGGGACGGGGACAGCATCATCAGCAGCTACCGGGCCCAGTATGACGTCATCCTGATGGACATCCAGATGAGGTTTGTGGACGGCATGACCGCCGCCCGGGAGATCCGGGAGGTGGACGACCAGGTACTCATCATCTTCATCACCAGCCTGGCCGCCTACGCGGTGAAGGGCTACGAGGTGGACGCGCTGGACTATGTGCTCAAGCCGGTGTCCTACCCGGCCTTCGCCAAGAGCATGAGCCGGGCCATGGGCCGCCTGCGCCGCCGGAAGAGCCGGTATGTGTCCATCGGCGGCAAAAACGGGGCCCAGAGGGTGGACTGCGCCCGGATCTACTACATCGAGGCGGACGGCCACAGCCTGAGCTACCATACGGCGGACGGGCGGCTGAGCGGCACGGGGACCATGAAGGAGCTGGAGGCCGCCCTGGCGGACAGCTGGTTTTTCCGCTGCGGCAAGGGGGTTCTGGTGAATCTGGAGCACGTGTCCGCCATTGTGGAGGGGGACGCGGTGGTCCACGGGGAGACGGTCCAGGTGAGCCGGGCGCGCCGGAAGGAGTTTTTGGCCGCCTTCAACCGCTATATCAACGAGGTGGGCCAATGAGCGGCGAGCTGCACAACATCCCGCCGGTATGGACGGCGGTGTTCCACTGGCAGTCCTGCCTTTTGTACCTGAGACTGCTCCCCCCCCGGGGGGGGGGGGGGAGGTGCGCGGCGGCGGCCTTGGCCCTGCTGGCGGTGCAGCTGCCCTACATGGGGATGATCGCCCCCCAGGAGGGGCTGGCGTTCAACCTGGGGATGGCGGGCTTTGCCGGGCTGACCCTGCTCCCCTTCGCGCTGATCCACAAGGGGGACTGGCGGGGCCGCCTGTACTACTGCGCCCGGGCGTTTATCCTGGGGGGCTTCACGGTGTCGCTGGCGTGGCAGCTCTACAGCTATTACCGGGGCCGGCTGGGGGGG
>OFEZ01000606.1_pt1 | contig 24558 bp, 16 predicted proteins | sample 1521241 | NCBI WGS metagenome assembly OFEZ01 (sample SAMEA3504099, study PRJEB24116) | mouse gut metagenome | biome: mouse gut; feature: mouse-associated habitat; material: faeces | place: Denmark | collected 2011
ATCAGTTTTTCATGGTATTAGATTTAAGGTAAGAAGATTATTCGTCGTGATGACGAGTAATTTTTTTTATGTCCATATCCCAACATTTATTTTTGGTTAATAATTATACGGGTTAAAAAACTTTAAGTTCCAAAACACACTCTACATTATCAAGGTTATATCATTGTTTTAACCGACGATTTTATGAGAGGAATATATACCCTTTTCGGCATTATGCTCTGTGCTGCATCAGCAACACAGGCAACGGTTCCCGACCGATATCTTCGTGATAGTATCCCGTCACAGTGGAATTACGATGCACAATACACTCAAACACTACCATCTGAGGACAATTGGTGGAAATCATTATCGGATCCCTTGCTCGACTCTCTCATAAGCCACGGTATTGACAACAATTTCAATATCACAATTGCTGCACGACGCATAAACATAGCCCGCCAAACAATCAGAAATGCAAAAGCGGCCTATTATCCGACGTTAGGTATTTCTGCCGGATGGATATCTTCACGTAATTCCGGTAACACCACATCAACATCAATGCCACATACCGACCTCAATTATTTCTCAACCGGTATAGACATGGCATGGCAGATAGACTTATTCGGTAAAATCACATCGAAAGTTAAGCAAGGCAAGGCACAATGGTTAGCGACACAGGCAGAATATGCAGCTACAATGGTAAGCATCTGTGGGGATATTGCTTCAGCATACATCCGATTGCGCACCTTACAAACTGAACTTGCCGTTGCACAGCAGCATCTGGAATCCCAACGCAAGGTCTTGAAAATCGCAGAAGCGCGTCATGAAGCAGGTTTGGCATCGAAACTCGATGTCGCCCAGGCAGCTACAATCTATTATTCGACCGAAGCATCCATCCCGGAACTTGAATCATCTATCAAAACATCCATCAATGCAATATCCATACTCATCGGAGAATACCCCGAAACCATCACGTCTAAACTTGTTCCAATCAAGCCGATTCCGGAATACAGACAGATTGTGGGCATTGGCATTCCTTTAGATTTGTTACGTAGACGTCCGGATATAGTCCAGGCTGAATATTCATTGGCTGCCGCTGCCGCTGCGGTAGGAATAGCAAAGAAAGATTTCTTACCTACACTAACCATAGAAGGTTCAATCGGTGTCGCATCCCACAGCATTGATAAGATATTTGACAGCAATTCATTTACTTACTCAATAGCCCCAAAACTCTCTTGGACCATATTTGACGGTATGGCACGTAATGCGTCATTAGTCACAGCGCGAGAGAATATGCAAGTAGCCATAGACCAGTACAACCTCGCACTTATGACCGCAGTACAAGAAGTAGATAACGCAATGGTCTCATACAAATATCTGCTTCGCTCCATAGACTATTTGCAGAACGTTGTTGCTCAAGCAAAGGAGGCTTTCGACCTATCGATAGACTTATACAAGCAAGGCCTAACCGACTTCACAGATGTGGCGGATGCCCAGATAAGCTATCTGCAATATTCCGACCAGCTCGCGGTGGAAAAAGGCAATGCCGCAGTTGCACTCATCAAATTATACGAAGCGCTCGGCGGCGGTTGGAACATATCTGAATTAATCAAATAACAAATCAACACACGTGGAATCATGAAACAAATAATCGCACTGTCAATCGCAATACTTATAGGTGCTACATCATGCCACCAATCGGATAACAAAACGTCGGATCAAGCTCCGGATATTGATGTAGCTGAAATAGTCACAGATTCTGTTGTCATATACAACACTTATCCCGGGACGCTTAAAGCAAACAATTCCGTTGATGTGGTTGCTCGTGTGAGCGGGTATCTCACAGCCCAGAACTACACCAATGGCGATGCTGTGACCAAGGGACAGCTGCTTTTCACGATAGAAAGCACACAATATAATGATGCAGTACGTCAAGCAAGTGCGCAACTTGCTACCGCTAAAAGCAATTACGATTACGCCACCGCACAATATAAAGCGATGAAAAAAGCCTTGGAAAGCGACGCTGTAGCCCAGATGGAAGTAAACAAGGCACAAAGTACCATGCAACAGAGTGAAGCCGCGATACGCAATGCAGAAGCAGCGTTACAAACCGCACAGACCAATCTCGGATATTGCAAAATACGCGCACCATTCAATGGACATGCCGGGGCCTCCAATTACAGCGTGGGAGCATTCTTAAATGGAGCCGGTTCTCCAGTCGCTTTGGCTACCATATATGAGGATGCCACATTATACGCAGAATTTTTCATTGACGACAAAACCCTCCAGCAGATTATACTCGACCATCGTACTGATGCCGTAAACTTCGACTCAATACCATTCTCATTTACCCAACCCATGCCACATAATTATTTCGGACGTCTAAAATACATTGCACCGGCAGTAGATCCTAACACCGGCACACTAAAAATGCGGGCTGAGGTTAAAAACATCGACAACGAGCTGCACGACGGAATGTATGTGACCATATCACTACCATCCCGGTCCAATCCCCGTGCACTGCTGATTAAGGATTCCGCCATATCTTCCGACCAACTGGGTAAATATATCTATACTGTCAACGACTCCGGAAAAGTGGTGTACACCCCTATAAAAATCGGGCAGATGGCAAATGACTCAATGCGTGTAGTCACATCCGGCGTACAGGAAGGTGCCCGTTACGTAACGAAAGCTATGCTCAAGGTTCGCGACGGAATGTACGTACATCCGATACTTACTAAATAGAAGCAGCTCACCATATTTCAATCACACTATATCTTACGTCATGTTCTCTCGATTCTTCATTGACCGCCCAATATTTGCAATCGTCATAGCTATATTTATGATTCTCGCAGGATTGCTCACTATAAAAACTCTTCCTGTTGCACAATTTCCGGATATAACACCTCCGACGGTCATGGTATCCGCTACCTATCCCGGAGCTGATGCCGAAACTGTGGCATCGACTATTGGCGTACCGATTGAAGAACAGGTCAACGGTGTCGACGGCATGATGTATATGAGTTCATCATCAGGTTCCGACGGTAGCTATTCACTCACCATCACATTCGAAACCGGAACCGATCTCGACATGGCAACAGTCAAAGTTCAGAACCGCATATCCATGGCAGAGGCTTCTCTTCCGTCTTCAGTAAAACAGCAAGGTGTCACGGTAATGTCCCGGTCTTCCAATATCATCATGTTCGTAGCATTGGAAAGTGATAATCCGAAACTCTACGATGCACTATATCTAACCAACTATGCAAAACTCAACATTGTCGATGAACTTTCCCGAGTGGATGGAGTGGGACAAGTAGGAGCGTTCGGAGCCGGTGAGTACAGTATGCGTATTTGGCTTGATCCTGCAGTGATGCAAGTGCGTGGAATAACCGCTGCTGAAGTAGCTCAGGCAATAGAAAGCCAAAACATAGAGGTATCGGCTGGAGATGTCGGTGCCGCTCCAAACAGTAATATTGCTCCGTTCCAATATACTCTTACAGCCAAGGGGCGACTTACCACAACTGATGAGTTCGGCAACATTATCATCCGTACCGAACCGGATGGCAGCATGCTTCGATTGCGTGACATAGCCCGCATTGACTTAGGCAGTGATTCTTATGGCAACGAATCACTCGTATCAGGTAAAGAAGCGGGACTGTTAGGAATATATCAACTCCCGGGAGCCAACGCTCTTGAGGTGGCAAACCGTGTGAAAGATAAACTTAATGAGCTGGAACAATATTTTCCTGAGGGCGTACACTATCGCGTCATAATGAACTCAACGGATTTCGTTACAGAATCGATTGATGATGTTCTTGTAACATTCGTTGAGACTACCCTCATAGTAATGATAGTCATCCTGTTTTTCCTGCAAAGCTGGCGTGCCGTAATTATTCCAATGATAACCATACCGGTATCATTGATAGCCACATTCGCGGTAATGAAACTTTTCGGATTTACCATTAATACGCTCACATTATTCGGTCTGGTACTCGCTATTGCGATTGTAGTCGATGATGCTATAGTAGTTGTCGAAGATTGTGCACGAATTGTCGACAAAGGATTGATGACTCCACGCAAAGCCGCCGAAAAAGCCATGACTGAGCTTCAAGGCCCTGTGATTGGGGAAGTGCTGGTACTATTGTCGGTGTTCATACCTACAGCTTTCATTAGCGGTATCACAGGCGAATTGTACAAGCAATTTGCTCTTACAATAGCCGTGTCAACGGCATTCTCCGGGTTCAATGCACTGACATTTACACCTGCTATGTGCGCTCTGTTTTTGCGTCCACGCAAGGCTCAATCACGTTTCCTCCCATATCGTTGGTTCAACAAGGGATTTGCTGCCACGCTCAATGGATATATGAAAATCGTTGGCACGTTCTTAAAACGGCCTGTCATTGCTATTGCAGCCTATCTTGCAATTACAGCCGTAGCATTCTGGGGATTCCTTAAAATGCCCACCTCTTACGTACCTGAGGAGGATATGGGATATTTCATGGGGTCCGTACAATTACCGGTAGGGGCATCTGTCGAAAGAACCAACGCCGTACTACACCAAGCCACCGAACGCTTATTGGCAATACCGGAGGTGGACAATGTAATCTCCATATCCGGATTCTCATTTCTCGGCGGTGGCAACAGCTCCAACTTAGGAGCCTTGATGGTTACCCTAAAACCATGGAATGAACGCAAGGGTAAGGATTCCGGTGTAGATGCCATAATAGAACGTTTTGAAGAATCATGCTCCGATATACAGGAAGCCATAATATTTGCGTTGAATCCACCTGCCATTCCCGGATTAGGACTTGCATCAGGCTTACAAATGCAACTCCTTGACATCAATAATCGCGGTCCTGAAGCTATGCGCAATGCTCTTGATGATATTCAACAGGCGGCAAAAAAAGACTCACGAATCGCCTCTGTAACTTCTCTCTACGAAGGTACAGTACCACAATATATGCTTAATCTCGATCGTGACAAGGTGGAAATGCTTGGATTAAGTTTATCAGATGTATTCAATTCCCTCGGATCATTCACAGGCCAACGTTATGTAAATGATTTCAATGAATTCGGACGCGTATATGAAGTCTTATTATCCGGCGATGCAGCCGCTCGCACAAATATAACCGATGTTCTACGCCTAAGTGTCAAAAACAGCTCCGGTGAGATGGTTCCATTCTCATCATTCGTCACCATAGAACCGGTCATGGGACAGCCATCCGTAAGCCGGTACAATATGTATTCCACAGCATCCCTTACAGCCACCCCGGCGAAGAACGTAAGTTCATCGGATGCCATAAAAGCCATGGAGGAGATAGTGACACACACCGTAGGCTCTAATTACAGTTATGCATGGACGGGAGAAGCCTATCAAGAGACGCAAGGTGGTACTACGGTGGCTATAGTGATGATATTCGCAGTACTTGTGACTCTACTCGTACTTGCTGCCCAATATGAGAGTATTACCGACCCGATAGCAGTGGTTATATCTATGCCCACCGCCATACTCGGCACCGTAATAGGATGTCTCATCATGGGACAGAGTATAAGCATATATACTCAGATAGGTATAATCCTCTTACTCGGTCTATCTGCAAAGAACGCCATTCTTATCGTTGAATACGCTGTGGATTTTCGCAAAGCCGGACAACCTATCCGACAAGCGGCACTTGATGCCGGACGGATTCGTTTCAGACCGATAATGATGACAGCCCTCGCTTTTGTATTCGGAGTCATGCCCATGCTTTTCGCATCAGGAGCCGGGGCAAACAGCCGCATAGCTTTAGGCACCGCCGTAGTATTTGGCATGGCAATCAATGCAGTAGTAGGAACCCTGTTTGTCCCCAACTTCTGGGAACTTCTCGAGCGCTTCCGCCAGCGCCATCTCGCATCCGTATTCAATCCTACTGCACAGTCATCAACAAGTGCAGACTCCTCGACAAATATAGAAACACCTAAGCCACCGTCATCCTAACATCATTAAGGCAATATAATGGCATAATAAGTAACCGTAATATCACAAGTTCAATTGTTCCAATTTTGTAATAAAAGTGGTATCTTTGTGATAAAAATGATGGTTATGAATAGAATATTCGCTTTTATGTGCCTACTGATTCCGGCTGTATGTATGTACGCGCAATCAGAGTATCGAATAATGTCATACAATATACGCAACGGTATCGGCATAGATGACATTATGGATTTATCACGTACCGCAGAAGTTATAAATAATGTTTGCCCGACAATCGTGGCTGTTCAGGAGGTTGACAGCGTAACACGCCGCAGTAGCGGTCGATATATCCTTGGAGACCTCGCAGAAAGCACAGGGATGACTGCAATTTATGCTCCTGCCATTGATTTCGACGGTGGAAAATACGGAATCGGCATCCTTTCTCGGGAAGAACCGATTTCTGTAACACGAATGCCGTTGCCTGGATCGGAAGAAGCCCGAGCACTCCTGATGGTCGAATTCAAAGACTTTGTTTTTTGCTGCACTCATCTAAGTCTCACTGAACAGGACCGCAATGAAGCGGCATCAATATTAATGACCATTTCGGGAAAAACCAAGAAACCGCTATTCATAGCCGGAGACTTCAACGCACTCCCCGATGATGAAGTGTTCCGCACACTATCCGGCAAATTCACAATATTGACCGATGGAGTTACACCGACATTCCCCTCTGATAATCCTAAGGAGGTTCTCGATTACATAATATTATCAAATGGGGACAATGTGACCGTACATAAATCTGAGGTCGTTAATGCGCCAATAGCTTCAGATCATCGTCCTGTATTGATAGATGTCACAATAAAAGCACAATAAAACGCCGTTACGCTTGTGCAGACAATATCCTCTCACAATAGCATCCGCATAGGGAATTTAGTATTATACGCTTACTGGTGGTTAGGACTCCCGCTGGTGCTGTTCTTATTCACTTGGTTTCGTCCAGAGATTGGGATTCCATTCGGGATACTTTCAATATGGGCCATTTGGAAGGCATCCGCTTCTTCATGTCATTTTGAGAGTATTGCCATCCACCGAAGCACGTTGTTGTGGATTGCCATCATATCCTTTATTTGGATTTTCTGTTCCGGAATAGGTGGATTCTTCTATCAGCTTCCTTGGGATCATGCGTTCCGAAACGCGCTATTTTATGAACTCGTCAATAACCCGTTTCCCGTTATAAAACAGGACGCAGCCGGCAACAATCTGCTATTATGCTATTATCATGCATTTTGGATACTACCGGCTCTTATTTCCAAACTTACAGGCTCAATTTTAATTGGCAATATAGCACAGTTACTCTATGCTTGGATTGGGATGATGATTGTAGCATTGATTGTTTTTAGCATAATCGGCAAAGCTAAGGTTTGGATTATAATATTGATGTTTGCATTCTGCGGTTGGGAATACATCAATGATTTACTTGTATCCGGATGGTGTGGAATTACAGACTTTTTATTCCATGAGAAAGACCTTGCATCAGAATACATGTCCGCACCATCTTGGAGAATACTTACATGCTATAATTACAATCAGGGCATTGCTGTTTGGATGGTTCTGCCGATTCTATATATCAATCGGCACAATGTAGCATATCTGGTGATTCCATTTTGTTGTTTGGCGTATTTCGCTCCGTTCCCGACAATTGGCATTGTTCCGTTTATAATCGTCACCATCCTTAAGAATTGGCGTAATGCCATTAGCATCAACAATATAATAGGAATCTGTTTATGCATTCTCATTGCAGTATATTTCATGGCGAACAAGCATGGGAACACACCGCATCTTATTTTTGGCAATCTTACATCCGTCTCTCACTATGCATGGCTAATGATTGTATTTATTATATGCAGCTACGGCGTATTCATGCCATTTATATGGCAACGAATTAAGCGAAACCGTTTATTCTGGGGCATGATGCTTTGGTCGTTAATCGTACCGATGTTTGTGCTTACTGACAACGATTACAATATGGGGATACGGGCATCCATACCATTCATGTGCTATTTCACCATTGTTGTCCTAAAAGAAGCTTCTGCAATGAATTGGCGCACATTGCGAGGCAAATACTTCGCTATAGTATTGGCAATAGGAGTATTATCAAACATACCAACCATGCTGTTGGTTTTGAAAGGAGAGACCGGATGCATTATCAAGGGGCGTCCATTCGCAGCGATATGGTTGGAGCGCGATTTATTTGACAAAAACAAAAATGAATGTTACGACAATTTCATATCCGAAAACGAGAGTCTCTATACACGCTATTTTATTATCAACACCAACAAAGAACATAACCCATCAAACAACTGATATATGACTAACGGATATCCTCAACAAAATTTCACACAACCGACAAAACGTTATTGTCAGACATTGGATTTACGCGATAACGCAGAACTCATAGCCGAGTATCGTAAACGTCATAGTGAAGGCGAGGCATGGTCTGAAATCCTCGAAGGGATACGTGAGGTAGGAATACTTGAGATGGAAATATATATCCTCGGCACACGATTATTCATGATTGTCGAAACTCCCCTCGACTTTAATTGGGACGAAGCAATGGCGCGGCTCAACACCCTGCCCCGACAAGAAGAATGGGAAGAATATATGTCTATATTCCAAAACGTGAAACCGGGACAATCATCAGCTGAGAAATGGCAGATGATGGAACGGATGTTCCATCTGTACAAATAATCTGCAATCAACTAATCCACAATCTGAATTTCAGAATTTACCACACGCTCCAATAATACGGGTTGCTTGTTCCAATGGTATGCCGGATACTCGTTGTTACGGCGTATCTCATTGTTTATGAACTTTAATCCGTCTACTGATTTAGCATATAGCAATGGGGTATCAAACGTATCAAATACATTATTCTCAATCAGAATATTGCTGTGGAAATATTTTTGCTGATGCTCCAAATCCGGAATCTCCGGATATATGGATATCACGGCATTGGTAAATTGAAACATACTGGTAAGCGCATTTTCAAACCTATTGTCGCGAATCGTCACATCCCGGCATGCCCCTGTTTCAAACCATCCGTTGCAATCCCCGCAAAGCAATATGGCAGTTCCGGAGGTGTGATCAAACAGATTATTCTCAACAAGTACAGTCCTCGGCGTACTGAACAACGCTCCTCGAGCACGATTATTCCTAACTACATTACCGGCAAAATGCACACTCGGAGTCCATTCTAAATTCTCAACACCATATTCTCCATTATCAAAATCAACATCGTCCGGCAACGCTGCTGTCAACTTTATATTGAATACTTTGGCTCCCGCAACACAAGATGTATCAACCGGATTGATTTCTGAGATAACTCTCGGTTCTCCGACCAATTCCATAGTGCGCGATGAAATGAATTGAATTGTATCTCCGGGATTACCCCATGAGAAACCGAATGCCTGCGGATGCATGTAACGTCCCAGGATGGTACATGAATCTATCACATCCACCACCTTCAGATAAGTTCCATGCACATTTATGGCATCATCCATCATATTCTCATACAATCCATCTTCAGATACAATCACCCCTTTACATCCTGAAAAGTGTGTCGCATCTGCCTGAGTGGTAAAATAGCGAGGGTCGTTATCTCCCCTGAGACATACATTGAATCCTTTTAGATAAATATTTTCCGAACCTTGAGCCAGAAGTCCCATCCCTTCGGCATAATGCACAGATATATTCTCAAGTGTCACATTAATATCGTCATCCACAAATATGCCCGGTGCAGGACGTCCATACGTACGCAGAGCCACGACTGTTCCCGGAATCAATCTTGGATTGTGCCATCTTGCTTCAATAGTACTATCGGAAAGCATCTTTACACCACGCACCCCTACCGATATATCGCTTGTGTTATATACCAATCGTTTTGTATCAGCTTCGAAAGCGATGCCGGCATCCGGTATATGTTCCCATCCATCACCAATCGCCACAAAGGCACTGTCACGAATCTCATACCTAACCCATGGAGCCACTTTATAGCGGATTATCCCCCTGACAGTATCATTATCTACCACTGTTATTTGCGAGATATGCGGATTAACAAAATCTATGTCAAGGTTCTTGATAGTACAATTTCGAGAAGACACCAATGACACGGGGAGCATACGTCCATGAAACATCAAATCAGCGCCATTGCCATCCAAAGTTACATTTTTTAGATTTTCCAACGCGATACCTACCATTTTAGGATTAACCTGATCGTGATTTGAGATATAATATTCTCGCATCATACTGCTGTCAGGATAAAAATCATAACGACCGGGCTCTAAAGTCAACACAACGGGCGTACCGTCCGGCACTTCCGATAAAATACGTTCTATGGCATTATTGATGGTTACCGTGGCATTATTTGTAGTGTCATTTACACTCACTCCATAATCATTAAGTGAATACACATTCGAACGTTGTCCACATGACGATGCGCACAATAAGAATAAAGCGGCAGATACTAAACCTAAGAACTTCATGGCATTAAATTTTGTTACCACAAATATAACTATTTAATATCGTCCAGACACAAAAATACATACAAAACACTATGTCAATATTATCAAGACAACTCATCATAATCTCAACAATATTACTTTTCACCACATCATTACATACACATGCCCAAGGAAACATAACGATAGATTATACCGGATGTTCCGACTTAAAAGATTCCGATGGTAATAAATTGGGATCCGGCACCATGTCTCATATTGGCACAGACATAACCATTCCGGTGAGTATCAAATATAATGAACGCAAACAAATGACATTATGGGGGATACGATTGAACGCAGACTTTGCCCATTTTGATTGCTCGGAAAACGCCCGGATGTATAGTCCCCACGAACTAATCAATACGGGAGTTATGCTTGTTCATCTGCGACCTATCAATGAGAAGTGGAGTATAATAGCCGGATTGGGGGTGGGTATATATGCCCCTACTAATTACATTAAATGGAAAAGCATCCTTGCCAATGGAGGATTGGTATTTGCTTATAAGCTACACTCCAACCTTAGCGTTGGCGCAGGTGCGGGTCTGACCAATTCGTTCGGCATACCAATGATTCTACCCATGGTCTATGTAAATTGGTCAAAAAAGGGTAAGTATGAATTCTCGGTAAATTTCATGGGGAGACTAAAACTCACAGCTGCCACATGGCTATCATCGAAATGGAAACTTACATGCAATGCCATTGACATGTCGGGGATGTCGGCAGTAATGTCCATTGATGGTAAAACCAAATTATATTCCACATCCACAATACGCTCCGACCTTAAGGCATCGTATTATATCAACAGGCACTTCAGCGTATATGGAGCAATCGGAGGTGTATGGAGACGCACATCATTTATATGCAACCGCGAAATCAGCGAGATGTTTGACCACATGTTCAGTTCACATGACAAACAAGTGTTCTCTCCTGCCATACAGGTCCAGACAGGAATCAGTTATGAATTCTAAAATCTTGCTCCTACAATCAATGATAATGCTTCGGTCGAGTTAAAGAAAGCGTACTTGCTATTGAAATACAGGTGTGCATCAAAACGTCCATTAAGCGATGCAAACAACGCCCTATAATTATAGACCACGGCAAATCGAGCACGGATGTTGGTTGACACCATACTTTTGCGTCCTTCTGTTGAATCAGAATAGGAATGCCGGTATCCCATAGAGGGTAATATCGTAAAATTGACTAACCATTTTCTTGGTGATAACACCCAATTATGGCCATATCCGCCAAGTATCCCATAATCAGTATAATGGAAACGATAGTCGCTCGCCAACGAAGGCAGGAACTGTTGCATCTCCATGGGCAATGATGAGAAATCCATATCTATACGCTGGCTATTAAAAGCGAAACCGAGAATCCAACTGCCGGCACTCTTCAATTGGTATTTTGAGTAACAATAGGCAGCAGCCTGCGAGTACTTTTTATTATTAAAAAAATAATAGAACTCCCCTGTCAGTGATTTATGCTTTATATCATCAAACTTATGCGAAAAACTTCTACCCTTGTTATATTCTCCAAAATGTGTTATCCGCGCATTACCCTTAGTTGAGGTATAATCAAAGTTGGCATACAGGCGAGAACAAGTGAAATTGAAATTAAGATTCTTTCTATCATTTCCGGCATCGCCAAACCAACTATTAACCTTTGAAGTATATCCAACACTCACAGCCATAAAGCTAACGTAGGCTCCGAGATCATAGAATATATCCGAACGGATATGCAACATGTCACTTGACTTGGCAGAAAATAACATCATATAGCTCTCCATCCAATTATAGCTTTTAGACATCCCCTTCCAATTCTTTCCGGTACCCACCACATAAGTCGAATCATAGGAATTAAATAACTTGTCACCCCAATTGTAAACTTTCACAATAAAACGCGGAAATTTCGGATAGTGGATACTTGGGGAATTGATATGAAATCCGGATGCCACAAGCTGTTTAATCCATGACCCTGAATCCACTTTGCCCGTATCTGTGACCGCAACGAGATTTGTACTATCACAATAATGTTCATGTGCCGCGGCTATATTAACTACCGCAGCACATGAAATAAGTACAAGTGTGATTATGGTACGCAATGTAAACGCCATATATCAGTATAACATTATCAATACATAGGAGTAAACGGAGCTGATTTAACAAAATTGTTTGTCACGTCACCTACGGCATCAGTATTTTTTGATGTGTCGAATTTCAATACCGGAGCACCCTTACGCAAATCACACTTCATCAAATCTACGTAGAACACGCCTAAATTAGTAACTATGTCAAAATAGTAACGCAAGTCCCGTATGTTTGCAAACGAACGCCATTGAGTCGATGAAACATTAGGTTCTGTTTCAATCGCATATTGATACGGAACCGAGACGTTCATCAGTATGCTACGTATTATGGAAAGCCCGAGAGATGAATCACCGGTTTTCTTCACGTGGTTGTCAAAATAATACGCTCTCACATATCGGTCAGGGCTTTTTACTGTTCCCGGCAACATGTTTCCACCGCCAACTTTTACCCAGTAATCATTTATGGCTGTCATAGCCGGATATTGCGGATCATTAGTCATAGCCGGCATATCCTGACCTTGATAAATCTTCACATCCCCCTTGTCAAATTCTATGATTGCGCAATTTCCCGACGAATCCGTGACTCCCCAGTGAAGCGCAGACACAGTCCCGCCGTCAAACGTTGCACCGGATATTGTGAAATTATGCTCTCTTATCACCTTTACAACTTCGTCTGTGGTTGCATTCATATCGAGCAACCACCCCACAAAAACTGCCAGTGACATCGCCGGTCTATCCATATTGGTTTCATTTACATACACTGCATCTTTACAAAACAGCCCATTAACTACCAATCCTTTCTCATTCATACCCTCTGTAATACCACCATCATAACTTACGGCATATACAGCGCCATATTTTGATGTCCATTGCACGGCTCCGGGTATAGTATTGCCCACCTTTTTCATTCCACGCGGATAAACATACAGATTTGTAGGGATTGGTGTTTTCCAATCAAGAGACCGCCCTACTATACGCAAGCTGTCGTAGCCCACATAAAGAACCCGCGAGCAAGCAGCAGCATCTGTAATCGAACCACACACGGCAGAAACCAAAAGTACAAGTGGAAGAATAAAACGTTTCATAATCCAATCATTATTAAATTTATTAAATAACATTTAATCCATCTGTTATGTTCGTTTCGGGAAATTACCCTCATTGCCGCCAATATTGGAGTAAAATACCTTTAATACACCTATGCACCGAATAATTTCATATCTTTGCATAAATTTATATGTCAACTGCAATGTTATTCGAACACTCCATATCCAACTTTGGCAGATACTGTCTGTTCATGCGGAAAGTATTTGCCATTCCAAACCGATGGAAAGTATTTGGAAGCCGCACCATTTTCGAAATAAACAAATTAGGTGTCGACTCTATCCCACTTGTAATAGTCATATCGTTGTTCATAGGGGCGGTAATAGCCATTCAGATGCAACTGAACACCACGTCGCCACTTATTCCAAGTTACTCCGTGGGGCTTGCCACACGCGACATCGTACTCCTGGAGTTTTCCAACTCTATTCTGTGTCTGATACTTGCGGGAAAGGTGGGATCCAATATCGCATCTGAAATCGGCACGATGAGAGTTACAGAGCAAATAGACGCCCTTGACATCATGGGGGTCAATTCAGCCAATTTCCTTGTGCTGCCCAAAGTAGTGGGATTCATATTCTTTATGCCAGTCCTGGTGGCTTTTTGTATTGCCACATCCCTGCTTGGAGGCTATCTTGTGGCACTGTTCACCGATATTATCACGGTCTCCCGTTACGTTTACGGCATACAGGCGATGTTTATCGAATGGTACGTATGGTATGGTTTCATCAAATCACTGTTCTTCGCGTTCGTAATCAGTTCCGTTGCATCGTATTGCGGTTACTATGTCAAGGGTGGAGCATTGGAGGTAGGAAAGGCAAGCACTAATGCTGTAGTATCAAGCAGCATTCTTATTTTGTTGCTCGACGTTGTTCTGACAAAATTATTACTACAATGATTGAAGTAAAAAATCTCACCAAATCATTTGACGGAAAAACGATTCTACATGGCATAGACGCCACATTCTATTCCGGCAAGACAAATCTTATCATAGGACAAAGCGGCTCCGGAAAAACAGTACTGCTGAAATCATTAGTGGGTCTGTTACGTCCTGAAGAGGGAGAGATATTATATGACGGTCGTGACCTGCTTAAAATGAGCGCCGAACAAACTAAAAAACTCCGCGAGGAAATCGGTATGTTGTTTCAAGGTTCGGCTTTGTTCGATTCTGAAACCGTGCTTGGCAATGTCATGTTTCCTCTGACCATGTTCTCTGATATGAGCAAGGCTGAGATTAAAGAACGCGCACAATTCTGCCTTGAAAGAGTCAACCTCAAGGGAGCGGATAAAAAATTCCCATCGGAAATATCCGGAGGTATGCAAAAACGCGTGGCTATCGCACGAGCCATAGCCCTTAATCCCCGTTACCTGTTTTGCGATGAACCCAACTCGGGTCTTGACCCCAAAACTTCAATTCTTATCGACGAACTACTGAGCGATATCACACACGAATACAATATTACCACCATCATCAATACCCATGACATGAATTCAGTACTTGGGATTGGCGAGAATATCGTATTCATAAATAAAGGTTACCGCGAATGGGTAGGCAATAAAGAGAAAATATTCCACGCCGACAATGAAGCTCTCAACGAATTTGTGTTTGCTACAGACTTGTTCCAAAAAGTCAAAGACTACATGATCCACACGGCTCATCGTTAACCATATCAACCAATAACAAAACAGATTGAAAAACGATATGATGCAAAAAACAGGAACATACCTGAATCGAGTCATATCGCATATTTCAGGTAAGAGTACCGTACACAGCAGCGTCATGTTCCGACAATGACGCTGCACAATCTGAGTTATCGAAAGCCGAGGACTTAATTTCAGATGCCCACATTACCGAAAATGCGGTTCCCGGTCGGTATCTTTAAGCGTCAGATACACTCTGAACTCAGCCAAAGGCAGGTACAAGGGGAAGACATCGAGACAGGATGAAATAGACCGACTTTAACTCGAATATACAAATAGACAGGGTTGTCTTATGACAACCCTGTCTGGTATGAAAAAGCTTATTACTTGTTTGTATTTAATCAGTCTTCGGAATTTTTCTCTTCGTATTCCTTAAGCAATTTTTCCTGAACATCGCCGGGAACAAGCTCGTACGAAGCAAATTTCATGGTAAATGAAGAACGACCGCCGGTGATGGAGCTTAAAGCTGTAGAGTAGCTTGACATCTCTTTCAATGGCACTTTAGCTGAGATTTTCTCAAAACCATTTTCACTCGACATACCCATGATTATGGCACGACGACCTTGCAAATCGCTCATCACATCACCCATTACATCTGCCGGTACCATTACCTCTACATCGTACACCGGTTCCAAAATCTTAGGATTGGCGTTTCGGAAGGCTTCGCTGAATGCGTTACGTCCGGCAAGACGGAATGAAATTTCATTTGAATCTACCGGATGCATCTTGCCATCGTAGATACAAACACGCACATCACGTGCATACGAACCTGTAAGCGGACCCTGCTCCATTCTATCCATCAATCCTTTTACTATTGCAGGTATGAAGCGGGCATCTATAGCACCACCTACGATACAATTGCACACTACTAATTTACCGCCCCATTCCAATGGGATTTCCTGCGTATCGCGCACATTCATCTTGAACTCCTGATTACCGAAACGATAGGTGTCGGGAGCCGGCATACCATCAGTATATGGTTCAACGATCAGATGTACCTCACCGAACTGACCTGCACCACCCGATTGCTTCTTGTGACGATAGTCGGCACGTGAAGCCTTGGTTATTGTTTCGCGGTAAGGAATCTTGGGTTCTTCAAATATGATGGGCAATTTGTCGTTGTTTTCAACACGCCATTTTAATGTACGTAAATGGAATTCGCCTTGACCGGAAAGAATAGTCTGCTTCAACTCTTTAGATTGAACCACTTCCCATGTCGGATCTTCTTCATGCATGCGGGTCAGAATGACAGACAGTTTTTCCGCATCGCTTTCTGTAACGGGGCGTATAGCTCGTTGATATTTGGGAGCCGGATATTTTATGAAATCAAATGCATATTCACATCCTTTTTCATCGAGGGTATTTCCGGTACGTACATCCTTAAGTTTCACCGTAGCACCAATATCTCCCGCACACAATTTATCCACCGGAGTCTTAATCTGACCGCACACACAGAATATCTGCGCTATACGTTCCTTGGAATCACGGCTCACATTATCAAGATCCACACCGGGTGTCAATGTTCCCGACATAACCTTGAAGTAGCTTACCTCACCGATATGCGGTTCCACTGTGGTCTTGAATATAAACAAGCTCAATGGACCATTGCTGTCAGGAGCAACTTCTTCACCGGCTGTATTTACAGGTGCAGGCATATCTTCCACGAATGGTACTACATTGCCAAGGAATTCCATCATGCGCCGCACGCCCATATCCTTAGCTGCACTGACGCAGAATACGGGATAAATCGAACGGTCAACCAAGCCCTTACGGATACCTTCTCGCATTTCATCCTCAGATAGATGGCCCTGGTCAAAGAATTTCTCCATGAGTGTTTCATCATTTTCAGCAGCTGCTTCTACCAACTTCTGATGTAGATCCTGAGCACGCTCCATCTCTTCGGCAGGAATATCTTCAATAGTAGGTACACCACCGTCGGGACCCCATGAATATTTCTTCATGAGCAACACATCAATCATGGCATTAAATCCGGCTCCGGTGCTGAGAGGATATTGCACGAGCACAATCTTGTTGCCGAATATATCACGCATCTGGTCTACCACATTCTCAAAATCAGCCTTCTCGCCATCAAGTTGGTTCAAAGCGAATATCACGGGCTTTTTCAGTTTGGCAGTGGTTCGGAATATATTCTGTGTTCCAACCTCTACCCCGTATTGAGAATTTATGACAATAACGCCGGTATCGGTGACATTAAGAGCCGTTATAGCATTGCCAACGAAGTCATCCGCTCCCGGGCAATCGATAACATTAAGTTTCTTATTAAGGAATTCGGCATAAAATATAGTAGAAAACACTGAATAGCCATATTCCTTTTCAACAGGGAAATAATCGCTTACAGTGTTTTTTGCATCTATTGTACCACGACGTTTTATAACTCCACACTCGTAAAGCATAGCTTCAGCAAGTGTGGTTTTACCTGAGCCTTTGCTACCAAGCAAGGCTATGTTCTTAATTTCGTTGGTTTGATAAACTTTCATGTTATCAGATAATTTAGTAGTGTGTTACAAATAATTTCATTGAAAAAACGATAGGTAAATCATTTTTCCGACCGCAAAATAGAAATAATTTTTGAGTTTGCTATAATCAAACGACATGTTACACAACATGTTTTTTCAGTGAACAATCACTATTATATGGATGTATAAGGTCATTTTGCAATATAACTATCGCTATCCGCAAAAAAATAACTAACTTTGGCATAATATTTGCATGGCAATACACATAACACCATTCAGAGTAAGTGCACTTATGAAAGATAAAAAAGAACATATATTATCATTAGGACAAATAGATATCGACCTGACAGCTGAGACACATCTTCCGGAACCGACCAACCTACCGATTCTCGCTACACGCGATTTGGTCCTGTTCCCCGACGTGACATTTCCCATAACGTTAGGCAGGGAAGCTTCAATACAAACAGCACAATTATCTGAAAGCACACATACCACGATAGGCATTTTGTGCCAAAGAGACGCGACTACGGAGCATCCGAAGATACCGGAGGACATGTATGAGTATGGAGTTTTGGCGAATGTGGTAAAGATATTCGATATCCCGGATGGCCCCAAAACAGCCATAGTACGTGCATCATCGAAGTTCAAGGTATTGTCATCCGGGGAGTTTCCATTGAGTGCCAATGTCAAATTCATCCATGATACCACTCCACGCAACAATGACAAGGAATTCCAGGCATTGGCAATATCCATACGCGACACAGCCCTTAACATTCTGCGCAAAACGGTTGATGGTCCGAACGATTTGTCATTCAACCTTGAGCATCTTGAAAATCCCGCCACTATAGTAAATATGGTGGCAACCCATACCCCATTTAATCCTGAATTCAAACAAAAGATGCTTGCCATGCGTAGTCTCAAGGAAAGAGCCTACGCACTGCTCACGGAACTTGCCCGCAACGAAGAGATGGTGAACATCTCGCAAGAGATTCAGGAGCGCACCAAACGGAATCTCAATGAGAACCAACGCATGACATTCCTTCAACATCAAATGGAGGCTATACGTCAGGAACTGTATGGCGATGACGACGATGCAACTACATTCCGCGACAAAGCCGCCGACATTAATTTCCCTGAAGATGTCAGAAAAACATTTGAGCGCGAGGTTGACAAACTCTCGAGATTAAACCCACAAAGCCCCGACTATTCTGTTCAATATTCCTATCTCGACCTGCTCATCAACCTACCTTGGGGTAAGGAGGATGAGCTATGCACTACCCTTACCGACGCCGAGAAAATATTAAACTCCGACCATTATGGGCTGGACAAGGTGAAAGAGCGCATCCTCGAGCAACTTGCCGTTATAATGAATACCCCCAATGGCAAGGCACCTATATTATGTTTGGTAGGAGCACCCGGCGTTGGCAAAACCTCATTGGGTCAATCCATAGCCAAAGCACTTGGCCGCAAATACCAGCGCGTATCGTTAGGCGGCCTTCATGATGAATCGGAATTACGCGGACACAGACGCACATACATCGGAGCTATGCCCGGCCGCATTATTGATGCCATGCGCCGTGCCGGCACCTCCAATCCCGTGCTTTTACTCGACGAGGTTGACAAGATAGGCACTGATATCAAAAGTGATCCCTCGGCGGCACTTCTTGAAATCCTCGACCCTGAACAAAACTGCAAGTTCCACGACAACTATGTCGACGTTGACTATGATTTGTCGAAAGTGCTTTTCATCGCTACCGCCAATACACTCTCCACACTGTCGCAACCATTGCTTGACCGCATGGAGATAATAGACATCTCCGGATATCTGCCTGAAGAAAAAATTGAAATCGCCCGCAGACACCTTTTGCCACGTGTACTTGACGACAACGGATTCACGCCTAAACAACTCACCATATCCGACGACGCCCTTGGTAAAATCATCGAAGGTTACACCTGCGAAAGTGGCGTTCGCCAATTGGAAAAGCGTATAGCGTCCGTGGTACGTAAAAGCGTATTGAAAAAAATGAGCGGAAAACGCTTTCCTAAAGTCGTAAAACCGTCGCACTTGAGAGAATATCTGGGCGTGGAAAGTCACACCCGCGACCGATATGAAGGCAACGACTATGCAGGAGTGGTCACAGGCTTGGCTTGGACAGCAGTAGGTGGTGAAATCCTATATATCGAATCATCATTAGCCAAGGGCAAAGGAGAAAAACTTACCCTCACCGGAAACCTTGGCGACGTAATGAAAGAATCAGCCGTAATTGCATTGCAATATGTGAAAGCTCACGCTGAAACATTAGGAATATCTCCTGAGCTATTCGAACATTACACCCTGCATATACATGTTCCTGAAGGAGCCATACCCAAGGATGGACCATCAGCTGGTATAACGATGGTTACCTCAATCGTAAGCGCATTCACTCAACGGAAAGTGCGCGAACGTATAGCTATGACAGGAGAGATAACCCTACGTGGTAAAGTTTTGCCGGTAGGTGGTATTAAAGAAAAGATTTTGGCAGCGAAACGCGCCGGAATTGACACCATAATACTGTCTAATGAAAACCGTAAGGACATAGACGATATAGCTCCAATATATTTGGAAGGATTGAAATTCATCTATGTCAAAGATATTATGGATGTCATAAAATCAGCTCTACTGAAAGAAAAAGTTGATGACGCCTTACATTTGGAATAACAACCATAAAAAATTAAAGAAATATTTCCATAAATGGTGCAAAATTGATTAATTTTGCACCATTGTTTATTTTAACATGGAATAAGAAATCCAAAACATTATATTTATGGAAACTCGTAAATTGAAAATCAGAGATTTGACTATGCGCGACGGACAGCAGTCATTGTTTGCGACCCGCATGAGTCAAGCCACTATCGACCGCCTTCTCCCCTTGTATGAGAATGCCGGATTTTATATAATGGAAGTATGGGGTGGAGCAATCCCTGACTCGGTAATGCGCTACCTTGACGAATCTCCTTGGAACCGTTTACGCAAGGCGAGCGAAGCCATGAAAGGCAAATCGCTTCTATCAGCCCTTTCGCGTGGCCGCAACCTGTTCGGCTACGTCCCCTACCCCAACAGCGTCCTTGAAGGATTCTATAAAGAAGCTATTAAAAATGGTCTTAATGTAATGCGTATTTTTGATGCGCTCAATGATATTGACAACATCAAGGAATCCATACGCCTTATCAATGAAATGGGAGGTATCGCCGACGGTGCTGTATGTTATACCGTCGATCCCAAAGAGGAGCAGCCCGCGCCTACCGGTTTTGCAGCTAAACTGAAATCAATATTTGGCAGCAAACCCTCCGCACCTGAAAAGATTTTCACTGACGAATACTTCGTAGAGAAAGCCAAGGCTATGGAAGCGCTCGGTGCAAAAATAATCACTCTTAAGGATATGGCAGGATTGGTCAATCCGCTTCGTGCCGCATCTATTATCTCCCGGTTGAAACGCGAAATAAAAGTCGACATTGACTTCCACACCCACTGTACTCCCGGATATGGTCTTGCATCCTCAGTGATGGCCATGCTTCATGGTGTTGACATTCTTGACACCAACATCTGGTGGTTCGGTGGCGGTTCGGCTGCACCTGCATTGGAACTCATATACGTATTTGCCAACCGTATGGGTATAGAAGTTGACGTCAACATGGAAGCTGTGGGCAAAATCCGCAACGAACTCCTCAACGCACGTAAGGACCTTGCCGAGTTTGACCTGGTTAAGACTATGCCTATCGAATTCAATCCCCTCACCGACGAGTTACCAGCACATATCTCAGCTCTGTTCGACAAAGCTATCGAATGCGCCAAGGCAAACGATGAAGAAGGATTGCTCGCCGCTTGTCACTCTATCGAAGAATACTTCGGCTTCCCCAAGCCCAACGAGATTGTGAAGAATGCCGAGGTGCCCGGAGGAATGTACTCCAACATGGTTGCCAACCTCAAGCAGCTCAACGCTCTCGACGTGCTTGACGAGGCCATGGCCCTCATCCCGAAGGTCCGCCGCGATGCCGGTCTGGTGCCTCTCGTTACCCCGACCTCCCAGATTGTAGGCTCGCAGGCTGTGGCTCTCGCCATGGACCGCCGCAAAGGCAATCCCGACTATACCAATAAGAACAACCAGTTCGTAGGCCTCGTGAAGGGCGAATATGGTCTGACTCCCGTACCGGTGGATCCCAAATTCCGTGAGCTTATCACCGGCAGCCCCGTGGAGACTCCCTACGATGTGAACAGCTACAAGAAACCGGCCAACCCGGAACTCGACAAGTTCGGAGGTCTGAAACTCGCTCAGAATGAAGAGGAGTATCTCCTTCTTGAGCTTCTTCCCAATGTGGCCAAGACATTCCTCCAGAATCTCCGCAAGGCCGAATATGAGGCCAGTGCCGCTTCCGCTCCCAAGGCCGAGGCTCCCAAGGCTGCAGCTGCCGAGGCCGGCGACGGTCCTGTGTTCAAGGCTCCGATGGGCGGAACTGTACTCGAAATCCGTGTTAAACCGGGCGATACCGTTAAGCCGGGTGACACCGTGCTTGTGTATGAGGCCATGAAGATGGAGAACGAGATCATGGCCCCCTGCGACGGCACCGCCAACTCCGTGAGCGTTATCAAGGGAGCGACGGTGGAGTCCGGGGCCCTGCTGTGCACGATCGGCTAAGGCCGGTCCTTGGGAGGAATATTACATGGAAGCTATCATGAATTTTATTCAGGCGACGGGCTTCTATCAAATCGCCACCGGGGACTGGAAGGTTCTGATCATGATGCTGGTCTCCTTCGTCCTGCTGTATCTGGCGATTGTCAAGAAGTTCGAGCCCCTGCTGCTGCTGCCCATCGCCTTCGGCATGCTCATCACCAACCTGCCCGGCGCGGAGATGTACCACGAGATCCTCTTCGCCGGCGGCCACGTCAACTGGGAGTTCTTCGGCGGAAACCCCATCACGCCGGAGTTCCTGGCGCACCTGGAGGAGCTGGGGGTCTCTGAGGCCGTGCGCAGCACGGTGTCCGTGGGCCAGTCCATCTCCGTGGGCCTCATCGACGTGCTGTACCTGGGCGTAAAGCTGGGCATCTACCCCTGCCTTATCTTCATGGGCGTGGGCGCCAGCACCGACTTCGCCCCCCTTATCGCCAACCCCAAGACCCTGCTGCTGGGCGCTGCCGCCCAGCTGGGCATCTTCATGACCTTTGTGGGCTGCAAGCTCTCCGGCGTGTTTAACAACGCCCAGGCCTCCTCCATCGGCATCATCGGCGGCGCGGACGGCCCCACGGCCATCTTCGTCACCAGCCGACTGGCCCCGGAGCTGCTGGGCCCCATCGCCGTGGCCGCCTACAGCTATATGGCCCTGGTGCCCGTCATCCAGCCCCCCATCATGCGTGCCCTCACCACCCCGGCGGAGCGCCAGATCACCATGCGCCCCCTGCGGGAGGTGTCCCGGCGTGAGAAGATCATCTTCCCCATCATGGTCACGGTGTTCGTGGCCCTGCTGGTGCCCTCCGCCGGTCCCCTGATCGCCTGCCTGATGCTGGGCAACCTGTTTAAGGAGAGCGGCGTGGTGGAGCGTCTGAACAAGACCGCCCAGAACGAGCTGATGAACATCGTCACCATCTTCCTGGGCATCTCCGTGGGCGCCACCGCCACCGCCACTACCTTCCTCCAGGGCCGCACCCTGCTCATCATGGGCATGGGCATCGTGGCCTTCGGCTTCGGCACCGCCGGCGGCGTGCTGCTGGCCAAGTTCATGAACCTCTTCCTCAAGGAGAAGATCAATCCCCTCATCGGCTCCGCCGGCGTGTCCGCCGTGCCCATGGCCGCCCGGGTCTCCCAGGTGGAGGGCCAGAAGGCCAACCCCGCCAACTTCCTGCTCATGCACGCTATGGGTCCCAACGTGGCCGGCGTGATCGGCTCCGCAGTCGCCGCAGGCTTCCTGTTGGCGCTGTTTGGCTAATCTTTGCGAAACTATTTACAGCGGGCGGCCGTAAAGGTCGCCCCTGCTGTTTCTGTGCATCAGAATTTTTTATGAGAACTACCTTGCGGGGATATTATGTCAACTTCATTTTTCTGTTGTCCCGTCTGCGGTGAACCGCTTGCAGGAGAAAACACACTGGCTTGCCGTAATCACCACACCTTTGACAAAAGTAAATATGGTTATGTAAACCTGCTGCTATCTAATCAATCCAGCAAAAAACGGCATGGGGACGATAAAGTGATGGTTCAGTCCAGAAGCGCATTTCTGGAGAAAGGATACTATGCCCCAATACGGCAAGCTGTACTAGACGCACTCATCCAGTGCGCCGCGACAGGAATGCGTGTGCTGGACGCGGGTTGCGGTGAATGCTGGTACACTTCCTATTTTGCTCAGGAACTTGCGGCGTTTTCTCCCAATTTAGCCGGTGTAGATATTTCTAAAGACGCCCTACGCCACGGCGCAAAGCGCGGCGGCGCAGAGCTTGCTGTCGCCAGCACAGCGCGTCTCCCCGTAGCATCGGACAGTTGTGACGCAGTGCTGAATATCTTTTCTCCACCAGAGATTGGAGAATTCCGGCGTGTCCTATGCCCCGGCGGAACGCTCATTCGCGTATTGCCCATGGCACAACATCTCTGGGCATTGAAATCTGCCCTTTACGACAAGCCCTATCTCAACCCCATGCCAGAAACAAGCCTCCCGGGGTTCGACTTGCTCACACAAATGGAT
>OFEZ01000609.1_pt1 | contig 24491 bp, 28 predicted proteins | sample 1521241 | NCBI WGS metagenome assembly OFEZ01 (sample SAMEA3504099, study PRJEB24116) | mouse gut metagenome | biome: mouse gut; feature: mouse-associated habitat; material: faeces | place: Denmark | collected 2011
GAAAATATATACGTTGATAAGTACTAAAAGCATCCTGTCCCTCTGATTTTTCATTGTACAACCTCCTTTTGAAATCAAAGTAATGCATCTACAGCCTTAAGGAAAAAGTGTTTGTAGCCTTTTCCCTCTTCGTTGTTGTCAAAATCCACATTTTGAGCACGCTTGACCCCAAGATCTCCCCAAAAAAGCATATGCGCTTTCCACTCTTTTAGCAGTGAATCCTTCGTTCTATTCCAAGCTGTATTGAAATCCTTGTCATATTGAAGCATACAATCTAAAATATATCCCCGAAAATATGAATTTACCTTTTGCGCTTGATAGGCATACATACAGGGGTTAGCTTGATTTGTAAAATCACCCACTAGTAGATCAGTCTTCGAGTTGAACCCTGATGGCAAATTATTTGAATCTTCAAAATAACTAGTACTTACGCCTGTAAAAATATATACTCTACCGACTACTTCATCGCTCCACATCATGTCCCCGTGACACTGCACTATTATGCAATTGTATTCGTATACATAGCACTCGTCTTCCCCATCTCCATCAATATCAATTGTACTCGTTGGAGTGTATCCAAATACATCTTTATATATTACTGCATTATTCAAGCAATACGAAAACATATTGTAGCCAACAAGCCCCATGCCATTAGATGCATAGCTGTCCGCATTGATAAATCTGCAAATTGCGGGGTCATAATATCTACTCTGAAGGTAATAGAAGCCAGTCTCATTATCGTAGTAATAGCCCCTATAGCGAATCGGATTCACATGGGCGATATGATTGGGATAGGTGGACAGGGAGAGTTCCGTACCGGCGGAGCCTTTTACCGATGTGACTTTACCCCAAGGGTCATACTCGTAAGAAGCAACCAGGGTGGGGTAATAGCCCTTGGCCTCGGTATAATCGCTTCTGTAGACGGCGACGACATCGCCCTGCAAGTTTTTCGCGTAATAATAACTGGTGAATCTGGCCTCTCCAGCGTTTTTCACGCTGATACCCACAACGGCGTTGTTTTCGTCATACAGGAATTTCAGCGTGCGGATAAAGGCGCCGTTCGCTCCGTACTGCGCCTCCGCCAAAAGCAGGGACTCCATCCAGTAATAATCAGAGTATGAGCCATCCGCGTTGGTTTTTCTGGTACGCAGGCCGTTTACATCGTACGCATAGCCATAGGTTTTGCCGCTTACGGTGACGGAGTTCAGTTCCCGGCCATTGCGCCAGGTCATGGTATACCGTTTGCCGTTGTAATAGCTCAGGGGATTGCCGCTGCCATCGTAGGTGATCGACTGTCCGTCAAAGGCTGTCAGCAAGTCCTTCCAGTTGGAATCTCCATAGGTGTAGGTGTGCTCGACTCCTGTAATAGACCCTGTGCCATCCTGGATTTTCCAGGATGGCAGATTTCCGGCATTGTCATAGTAATACTTATACCGCTGCTGCGCCGTGCCATCCTTTCCATAGTTCGTGACATACTGCATTTGCCCCAGCTTGTCATAGGCGAATTTCTGATAGGAACCATCCACCAGATTGGTAATCTGGGTCACGTTACCGACCTCGTTGTAGGCATACCGGAAGCCGGACAGCTTGGCGCTGCTTCCCTTGGCTGTGGTGTAGAAGGTTTCCGGCAGTGTGGTTGTGGTACAGGTACCGGAATCAGGTAGATAGGTCTGGTGCTCTGTCAGAATATTGCCCACAGTCCGCGAACTGAGCCGGGAGAGACTGTCGTAGGAATAGGTGATCCATTCGTTGGAGAACAAAGCCATTTTTTCCAACGCACCGTCGGAAATGGAGTCGGTGGTACTGGTATTATAATAGAAGGTTTCCGTGGCGTTGTCAACTACGCCGGGGATAGAATAGTTGATACTTTTCAGCCTACTCTCGCTAGCCATAGGCTGCCCGGAGATCCACCGCACCACCGGTCTGGCTCGTTCCAATGAGCCTGCCAATGGCGTCGTAGTTGTAGCGATAGGTCACACCTGCCGCTACGTCCTCCATTTTGTGTAGCTGCCCGTCTCCCGTGTAGGAATATGTATAGCTGTCTCCGCTGGAGGTTGTGGTTTTGGTGGTACGGTTCAGATGATCATATTGGAAGCTGGTGGAATCCCCGTTGCCATAGGTCTGCTGATTCAGTTGCCCGTTTTTGCTGCCATAGGTATACTCCGCCAGGGTGCGGCTGCCAACCTGGAGCTTTGTCATATTTCCAAAGCTGTCATAGGCAAAGTTGTAGGTTTGCGTGCCGCCGCTTGCCGTTCTGGTCAGGGTATTCAGCATCCCCTGGGTATACTGATACGCAACCGAGCCTTTTGTCGCGCCGGACTGGGAAACACTGGAGGAGGTAGGGCGGCCTGCCGCATCATAGCTTGTGGAAACCGTCAAACCCATGGGGTCAACCACGCTGGAGGCCAGACCATACATTTTATTGGCGTTTCCCGCGTAGTTGTAGGTCGTGGTAAACGCGCCCCGCTGCTTGACGGTGCTTAGTTGGTTGCCGCTGTTGGTGTAGGTATTTGTGGTGACGATTTTATCCGTACCGCTCTTGGGGGAGATGGTGGCAGTGAGCGCATTGCCGCTGGAATCGTAGGTCATGGTCTCTGTTACAATTCCATTGGTGGCGGTTTTCAGGTTGTGGTTATCATCATAAGTGTAAGTAAAGGTGCCGTCTCCGCCGGTTTTCAGGCTTTTCAGATTGCCGCCGGAATAGGCGCTTTTTTCCTCGCTGCTGCCAGAGGATTTCACCGATACCAGATTGCTGTCTTTGTCATATTTCATGGTCTGGGCAGCTTCCTCGGTGAGGGACAGGTTATCAAAGTAAGCAACGTTTCCATTGCGTTCATAGGCGCAGATCACGCGGGTTGTTTTGACCACAGTCGTATCCTTTTTGGGAACAACGGCGGTGGAAACATACTGCCAGTCCTTCACATCCGGGTTGAAGGGGACGTAATGGTACTCGGTGGTGTTATCCGTGTAAGTAACAACCGCCCGGAGACCGAACTGCTTGTGCTTGTCCTTGGCCTCCGCGTCATCGCCGGTGGCCTTGGTGACGTTATCCGGTATCGCATCGGCTTTAGCCCAGCCGGATAAGACAAAGGTTTTTCCGGCCTTGTTGATGGGCACGTCCTGGTAGGCGCAACTTTCCGTGTAGGCGTCGCCTGCAACTTTGATGGAATAGGCGTAATGATCGACGGAGAACAGACCGCAGTCTGCTTTATATTCCTCATCGTCCTCCCGGACCTCCATCGCGTTAATAAACTCAATCAGGGTGGAGAAGTTCTGTTCCTCCACCGGGGCCTCGTAGTGGATATATCCAATCAGGGCGCAGTACAGCAGCGTTTCCGCTTTGACCCAGAAATCGTCACCGGCTTTCCCCTCGCCCTTGGTGTTGGCGATTAAGGTTGTCACCAGCTTCAAGATGTCCTTTTCGCTGTGGATATAGGCGAAAGGATTGTATTTCATGGATTTTTTGAAGTTGATGGTATTCAGCACCTTGATCCGGTACGGTTCATAGATGGTTTTGCCGTTCTTGTCCTTCATGGGCTTTCCGTCCTTATCCAGCTTCGGCGCGCCCCGTTGGAGCAGCTTTCCACATTCGATCAGGATTGTACCTTTTGGGTCAGTAACCACATACGAGCTATGGAGCTGCATCAGGTTGGGCTTGAGCCAGAAGCGGGTCTTGCCGGAGCCGGAACCGCCGATGACCAGCACATTTTTGTTGCGGGCGGTCTTGGGGTCCTTGGGGCGGCTGCTCATGGTAAGGCGTTCCGTCTGGGTGAGGATTACATTGTTCTGGAATACCGGATCGACATAAGGGGCGATGTCCTGGGAATTTCCCCATCTCGCGGAACCGTACTCGATATTCGGGCGGTACTTCTTGGCGTTTTTGCCTTTCAGGTAAACAGCCAGCCGGAGCGCCGCGCCGCAGCACAGCCCGACCAGCAGGTCCAGCGGGTGAAAGCTGGGCCAGAAACTTCCAAGCGCCGCCGGAAGGACGGAGATCAAAGACAATACCTTTTCCGAAGCGTCCGCGCCCTGGGCCATCCGCCACGCCTCCCCGAAGTTGGTGGAAAACAGCCCCATCAGGATATAGGGCAGGTTCAGCAAAACGAGCTTCTTGATGTTCAGGGGCTTTTTCATCGTTCCAGCTCCTTTCGCTTTGTGCGGTCCACCACCGCGTTTTTCACCAGCTCCTTGAACTGGTTCAGCTTCGCCAGCACAGACGGGCGGGACGCCTTGCGGACCTTCTTCTGGGTGTACTCGGTAAACGCGGAGGTCAGCGCGTCCGCGTCGCGGGCCTTGAAAAAGACCAGGTACTTGGGCGGGGAGCAGCTGCGGTCCTTCTTTACCGCGTAATCCACGCCGTACTTCCGGGCAACCCGTTCAAACGCCTTGATGGAGGGGTCTGTGATCTCAAGATTGGACACGCCCTGGTTCTGCCCGATGAGCTGCTTCACCGTCTGCCTGCCCTGGGGCTTGACCTCCGCGCCCTTTTCCCGCTGTTTCTGCATCTTTTGCTCTTTCAGGTGCGCCAGATACTTCATAATCGCCGCTTTGAACAGCCTGCCGGTGAACTTTGTGCCGCTGACAATGAGCGTCAGGGTTTTGCTTTCCACTTCGTCCTGCATGGGTGTTTCGCCTCCTCTCTATGGATTTTCTGCATGGTTTCTCTATCGGAGCTGGTCTTGCCGGTCATAGCGCAGGTTTCCGTTTCGGACCTTCGCATGGCTCACAATCCTGATATGCCCCTGTTCCTGGCGTTCCAGGGACTTTTTATATCCCTCCTCGGTGAGAAAGGCGCGGCTGCGTTCCCCTTTCCAGCCAACAGGGGAATCAGCGGTCAGGGTATCAAAAATAATCATGTGCCGGGTGTCCTCCGCGAACCGGTTTAAGTCCATGTAACTATGGCCGGAATACTCCCGCGCCCCGGCTTTAAGCCGCATTTCCTCCATCAGCTGGCCGATGGTCTTTTGCTCAGGCATGGTGTGCGCCCCCTTTCTCCCGGCCCTGGCCTTTCACCGTCAGAATCCCGTCCAGCGTGGTGGCGGTGATCCGCAGGCGTTCAGCGGTGGCAATATCGTTTTTGACCGTTTCATCGGTCGAGTGTCCGCAGACCACCAGCACATGGGAGCGGCGCAGGTAATCTCTGGCGATGTCGATTCCGTCCTTGTGTTCCTGGGGGATTTCATCCTTCAAAAACAGCGGCAGGAACAAAACAGGGCAGACCGGGGAATATCCGGCGTCATACACCTGGCGGCAGTAGCTGGCGGCGTTTGCCGCGTTTTCATGGGGGTTCTTGCTCCAGGGAGCGGTGATATACGCAAGCGGTCGTTTCATAACAGATTCCTTTCTCCCGGCAGTTCCGGGCAGACAAAAACGGCCAGCTTTCAGAAGCCGCCGTACATATCGTGGTTGACCTGTGAGGTGTAATGGTTGCTCATGGTGGTGGGCGCGTTGAACAGCACCGTCAAAAGGTACTGTTTCATGTTCCGTACCTCGGTGGTGTTCTTTTGCAGGCAGTCCATGACAAACTCGATGTGGGAGCTGTCCAGCTTCAGGAAGCGGGAACGCACCACCTCATGGGGGAAGTCCGCCCCGGCAATCCGGGTGGTCTTACGCTTCGCGCAGACGGTTTCCACCAGCAGCTCCACAATCTCGTCCAAGTCCTCCCGGTAGGTCCCAAACCGCTGTTTGAGGCAGTCATACTCGATATTCTCCAAAATCAGCTCCCGATAACTTTCCATCTCTGTCAGTGACATCGTTTCCCTTCGCTTCGGTTCCGGTGGCTTTGCCGCCGTTCCCCGGAAGGGAAGGGAATCGGTAATTGATCCGTCAGTAATTGATTTTTGGGTATTTAATTTCTCTATATTTATTTGCGTTGGATTTTCCGTTGACGGTTTTCCCGTTGACGGATTATCCGTTGTCGGAAAACCCGACAACGGTTTTTCCAACAACGGTTGGGCGGGCGGTTCCTCTGTTACCGGACGCTCATAAATCACATACTCGTTGGCGCTGAACTTGCCGCCCGCGTCGGTGGTCTGGCGGCGCTTGATGTACCCCGCCTTTTCCAGCTCATTGACTGCGGAGCGGATCGCGTCCTTGCTTTCCCGGTTGATAACAGCCAGGCCGGAAAGGGTGTAGTCCCAATCCTCCGGCAGTGAGAGCATCTGGGACAGCAGGCCCTTTGCTTTCAGGCTCAGGCTCTTGTCCCGCAGATGATAGTTGCTCATAACGGTGTATCCCTGTGTGCGTTCTACGCGAAAAACGGCCATTTTCTGCACTCCTTTCGTTTCCCAGGGCATGAAAAAAGCCACAATCCCGTAAAAAGAATTGCGGCGTTCATTTGCTGGCTGACTTCTGCCTGTACCGGTGAAAAAACGGCGGCATGGGCGGTTTGTCAAACAGGCTCTCTAACTGCGGAAACGTCAGGGTTTGAAAAATCCGGTCAATCTCAATGGTTTCCATGTTTCGCTGGGAGCGGCAGTCCTCCCGGATGGCTTCTCTGATTTCCTTAACGGTACACATATTCATTCCTTCCTCTCAATTTGTCGGGTTTACGGGTGGCGTTTCTTTTTGGGCTTGAAGTCCAGGATATGCCCCTCAATGACGCGGGCATACCGTTTGATTTTGATGTCCCGGCGTTTCTGGCTGGCGAGAACGGCCTGGTAGCCGTCCTCGTCCAGAAACAGGCGCGTTTCATCGCCGGGTGCGCCGTAGGCGGTGCGGGGCCGCAGGACGGAAAACTCCACCATCCAGCGGGTCTTATCCTGAAACCGTTCCACAGCCAGTATGTTGTGGCCCTTTAACTCCCTGGCAACGTGATCTCTCATAGGCGCTCCTTTCAGCGTTCCTGATCTCTCTGACGCTTTTTCTGCCACTGTTCCAGCAGTTTGATGATGGTTTCCTGCATCCGGGCAGGGGTGTAGCTTTTGGGAAAATACTTCCGCAGGGTGTCGGAGGTAAACGTCACCTTGTCCAGATCGCTTTTCTTTTCCTCGCCCATAATCGCCCGCATTACATCTATGGACAGATGCCCCTCCTGACTGAATTTTTTGAGCCGCTGGGCTTGGGAAAGGGAGGGGGTGGCCTGTTCGCTGTCCATCGCGTCCAAAAGCTGTGTCTGTTCTTCTTTTTTGAGAAAGGACAGCTCATAGGCCGGGTTCAGGGCAATTTTCTTTTCGTCCACCATGTTCAGCAGTTCGGGGATTAACTCGGTCAGGCGGATGTAGCGGAAAATCTGGTTTTTACTCTGGCCGACCTGTTCCGCCAGAACCTCGCTGGACTTCTTCCCAAAATCGTTCCCAACTTGGGAACAATTTTCTTTGGAGGGCCGACCTGCTTGCCGTTTCATAGCTTCTAATTTCATCTTGTAGGCAAAGGCCCTCTCGCTGGGGAGCAGGCTTTCCCGCTGCAAGTTGCTGTCAACCATAATAATCGTGGCGGCGTCATCGTCCAAATCCCGGACAATCACCGGCATAGCCGCACCCCTTTGTTTACGAATCATGGGAACAAGCCACTGACAAGAGCCGGAGTAACATATATTTTGAAAAAATATGCTGAACAGGCTCAGGCTGCTGGAGTAAAAGATATATCTGATGAGATTACCCCTCATTGGCTACGGCACAGCAAAGCATTGCATCTGCTTCAATCCGGTATCAATCTTGTTTATATCAGGGATTTACTGGGACACTCAAATATTTCAACAACTGAAATCTACGCCCGTGCAGATGAAAAAATGAAACGTAAAGCATTGATGGAAGCTTATAATAGTCCCTCATCTGACAAACTGCCGGAATGGAAAAAGGATAAAGACCTTCTTGATTGGCTGAAATCTTTGTAAGGAGTTATCCCGAATTATGCAAAGTTAAAAGGAGTCCATATCCTAAGAATCCAACAGAGTATGGACTCAGCTTTGCATAATAACTTACTTTTCATAACCCACACCTCCCTTTTGGTTGGCGATGGCGATGATTTGCGTGTTCAAGATAATCACCTCGTTTCTAATTCGTTGTGGTTGCTTCTGGAAATAGAAAAAGCCGCCACTTCATAAATTGAAAAGTGACGGCTTTTTCTGATCCCGGAATACAGTTTCCTGGAAATGCAAAAAGCACCCAGCAAAAAATACTGAGTGCCTGCATTAGAATCATATTCAATTATTCAAATTCGGTCAAACTATGCCAAACTGTTCTCGTATAAATCGAGGGGAGAGAGGGAGTAAAAATCACCTCTGAAATACCCCAAAAACAGAGCTGTGGTTATCCTATTTTGTAACCACTTGACCCTCATTTTGCCCTCTTTTTTCCCGGTTATCCTATTGGGAACCACTATAAATTTGGTGAAAAATGGCTTTTTAGCGTCAAACTGCATCAAACCCTATCAAAAGCAAAAGCCCGGAAAACCTTGATTTTCCGGGCTTTTTGAGCCATTTTGATAAAATTTAACGCTTGCTGAACTGCGGAGCGCGACGGGCCGCCTTGAGGCCGTACTTCTTTCTCTCTTTCATTCTCGGATCACGAGTCAAAAAGCCTGCAGCTTTCAGTACTGGCCTATAGTCTGCATCTGCCTGCAGCAATGCTCTTGCAACGCCGTGACGAATTGCACCGGCCTGTCCTGTATATCCGCCGCCGCGCACATTAACCAGAACATCAAACTTGTCAACAGTATCTGTAGCTACCAAAGGCTGACGAACGATTACTTTCAATGTCTCCATTCCTAAATACTCATCGATGTCTCTCTTGTTGATTGTAACCTTGCCCGTTCCAGGTACTAAATATACTCTGGCAACAGATTTTTTCCTTCTTCCGGTTCCATAATATTTTACATTAGCCATCTCTTTTTACCTCCTGATTAAAATGTCAAAACTTCTGGTTTCTGAGCTTCGTGTTTGTGTTCCGGACCTGCATAAACAAACAGCTTTTTATACATCTGTCTTCCCAATGGTCCTTTTGGAAGCATTCCTTTCACTGCAAGCTCTACCACTCTTACCGGTTTGTTTGCTAACATCTCTTTTAAGGTAGTCTCTTTCATCCCACCTACATAATCGGAGTGATGGTAATAAATTTTCTGATTCAACTTCTTACCAGTTACTTTTACCTTGTCTGCATTGACAACGATCACATAATCACCAGTATCAATATGCGGCGTAAAAATCGGTTTGTTCTTACCTCTTAATACCTTTGCAATCTCAGAAGCCAAACGGCCTAATGTCTTTCCTTCTGCATCAACCACATACCATTTTCTTTCAATTGTCGCCGGGCTGGCCATAAAAGTTTTCATTAAATGTTACCTCCTTGAATTTTACAATGTTACTCTGATATCCGAATGCCGTCCCAAAATAAATAATTTCAGTTGCAAACCGCCTGCAAAAGCAATTGCTTGCAACGCTCTAAGATTTCATCCGTTCTATCCGTTTCACACCATTTACATTTTTCCTTGTACTTCAAAGCAAAAACGCTTCGCCGGAGTAAGGCTTGCATTTCTAACTCGCCATACTTTTACATTCTATTACAAGACTTAGCGTCTGTCAACACTTATTTTTTGAGCTTCTCCATTTCTATAATAGCCGACATTATAGTGCCCAAAGGGGGGCGCACGAAGATACTTACTTAGTCAAAAGGTCTTGCCGCTCATGCGGCAAAGACAGAATGCACAAAAATCACTCTGGAAAGCTAGCCTTCCAGAGCGCTTTTATGTGCAAAGTGTTTCCATTACTTTGTAATGGAATCCTTTTGATACTATGAATTGCAAAATGGGGAAACTCAAATTAATTTTCTTCAGGCTCCTCATTGCGCAGAAACCTGGAACCTTCCAATCATCTCATTCAAGGTCTCTGCCTGAGCCGTCATTTCCTCGCTTGCCGCCGCACATTCTTCAGACATGGCAGAATTGTTCTGAACCACTTGGTTGATCTGGTCCACGCCGCTATTAATCTCGCTCACCTCAGACGCCTGATCTTTCGAAGCCTCTGCAATATGATTGATTTTTGAAATAATGCTCCTTGCGCCCTTCATCACGTTTTCAAGCTGGTCCGCTGTATCGTTCGCCGTCACCATTCCATTTTTTACTGCAGAGACAGACTCTTGAATTAACGCTGCAGATTCTTTCGCCGCCTCTGCGCTCTGGGCCGCAAGGAGCGATACCTGATCCGCCACTACCGCAAATCCTCTACCTGCTTCTCCTGCACGGGCCGCCTCAATGGAAGCGTTGAGCGCAAGTAGGTTAGTCTGATCCGCAATTTCATTGATCGTGGCGATAATCTTGCTGATCTCATTGGAGGAATCACTGATTCGCTTCATGGATTCCACCATCTCATACATTTTCTTGTTGCCAAATTCAAGTTCTTTCCCAACCTGCTGCACTTCATGGCTGATGTCCACCGCTTCATCGGCATTCTTGCCGATCTGCATCGATACGCTTTCTATGGAGGCTGACAGTTCTTTTGTGACGCCCGCCTGCTCAGTGGCGCCCTCCGCCAGCTCAGTGGAACTTGATGAAATCTGACTGGCCGCCCTAGTCACTTGCTCCGCCACAGCCTGGACGTTTTCCACCATATCTGCCATATTTTTCTTAAAATCCACAAAAGAAGTTTCAATATCACAGAAATCTCCCTGATACTCCACATCGGTTCTTACACTGAAATTTCCTTTGGAAAACTCTTTCATCGCATAATCAATATCAGTCACATATGTCCCCAAATGATGTACGGAACTGCGCAGCGCATCTGACAAGGTCCCAATCTCATCTTGACTCTCGTTGGTAATTTCTATATGTAAGTTTCCCTTTGAAAGCTCTACCGCGGCATCTTCAATCTGTTTCAAGGGTACCACGATGCTGCGAACAATCCGGGTTCCAACCCTTGCCGCTAGAAAAATGGCAATCGCCAAAATCAGAATCACCACCGCAGATACCAAGACAACCGCTTTCTTTGCAATATTTACTGCCTGATTTTTTAGTAGATTGGTTTGTTCATCAATTTGTTCCGCAATCTCAACAGCCCCCTCCAACGCCGGGGAGCACTCATTGATAATGGCTTTTGCCGCATCCGTCTGCTTTCCGTCTTCGATCTTATCCATGATAGAATAACCCATGCCAAGCCAGTTCTGAATTGCCGTCTCATAACTCAGTTCCAGTTCACCGCTTATGACGTCTGCCTTTTTCAAATCTTCGAGGGACTCTCCCAGTGAGTCTGCACACCGTTCTACGTTTGCGCGATACTTTTCATACGTAGCCTGATCCGGATTGAGCGCCATTTCCCGAATATTCCTAGCAGCGATATTCATATTGATGCGGCACTCCTTTACCGCCGTATCCGCCGCCTGCGCACCATTGATATAGTCATTCATCTTCCCTTGCACCAAAACCAAGCCGATAACCGCAAATACCGTAATTACAACCATCATTGCGATGACAAGAGTATAACCATATTTTAGCTTTTCCCGGATCTTCATCTTGTCAATTCTGCCAAATAGCATTTTTACTCTCCTTTCACCTTCCATAAATGTAGGTAATTGCGAAATTGCCCTATTTATCAAAATTTTATACAATTACTACACTTTTATTGAAATATTTTCTGATACAAAAGCCAGAAATTCTAGGCGCACCAAGCATTCCAGCAAGCTTCTGACTACAAAGAGCCATGTTCAGCAAAGGCTTCCATGGTTCTTTGAGTCTTGCTTCCATGGCGCTAAAATGCTTTCTTACCTTTTGCATCAGAAAATATTTATTCTCAAAGTTTTAGAATTATATATGAAATTCATAAATTGTTGCGTTCGCAAATCCCTATCACATACTTAAATTTAAATTCTGCTTTGAATATTAATGATTATAAACGATATCATGCGAAATTTTCAACTGTTTTTGTGAAAATTTATTTTCATCATAATTAGCCCTTCCGGAGGAGCAGTCGGACCTGCAGCCCTTCGGTTTTTCTGTTCCAAGATCTGCGCCACCGCTTGCGGCTGTATCTCTCCAATTCCCACTGAAATCAAGGTTCCTGCAATGATGCGCACCATGTTATATAAAAATCCTGTTCCAGTAATGCGGATTGTCACCACGTCCTCAGCCGATTTTTCAACAGAGCAAGACAAAATTTTACGCACAGTGTCCTCAGCCTGGGTTTTCACAGAACAAAAGCTCTTAAAGTCATGCCGCCCAACCAGATAGGAAGCCCCCTGCTGCATCCTGCTCACATCCAGGCTTCTGTAATAGAAATAAGTATGTCTCCTCAAAGTAGGCACTGGGATTTTTCTATTTAAAATACGGTATTCATAAGTCTTTTCACTGTAACATTTTCTAGGGTGAAACTGTAAAGGCACCTCGCTAGAATCTTGTACCACGATGTCTTCAGGCAGACGCTGATTCAGTGCATAGCAGATTTTCTCCGGCGGAATCCTAGTACCTGTGTCAAACACTGCCACATTGCCCAAAGAATGCACGCCGGAATCTGTGCGACTCGCTCCGATTACGCAAATCTCTTCCCCCAAAAGCTGGCTTAACGCCTCGTTCAAAACCCCTTCTATGGTAACTGCGTTGGGCTGCGCCTGCCAGCCACAATAATTTGTACCATCGTAAGCTACCACCAGTTTGATTCTCTTCATCACTTTGACTCCCTTTTATTATATTTCCAGCAATTTCAGACTTATGACGCCCTGATCCTTATAAATACGCCCGCAGTAAAATCACTACTGCAAAGTAGCCTCCAATCAACAAATACGAAAAAACATCCGCTCTTTTATACTTTAAAGGCTTCATCTTGGTTCTTCCATCTCCTCCCCGATAGCAGCGTGCCTCCATGGCCATGGCAAGGTCATTCGCACGACGAAATGCCGAAATAAACAGCGGAACCAGCAAAGGCACCATGGATTTTGCCTTTTTGATAAGATTGCCGCTTTCGAAATCCGCCCCTCTGGCGAGCTGAGCTCTCATGATTTTATCTGTCTCCTCAATCAAAATAGGGATAAAGCGCAGGGCGATGGACATCATCATAGAAATCTCATGCACTGGCACATGAATCTTATTTAACGGCTTTAATGCCCGTTCCATGCCGTCGGTAAGCTGATTCGGGGTCGTCGTCAAGGTGAGCAGCGAGCTGCCCAGAATCAGATACGTCAAACGGACTGTCATAAACGCCGCATGTTCCAACCCTTCCCAGGTAATCTTTAATCCAAAGAATTCCACAAGAGGCTCTCCTGGCGTTAAGAACAGGTTAAAGAGCACCGTAATCACCAATATGATCACGATTGCCTTTAATCCTCTTACCATATAGCCAAAGGGAACCTTTGAAAGCCAGATCACGAAAGCCAGCGCCGCCGTCACTGCTGCTAATCCCGCCAAGCCCCGAAACACAAAGAGGGATACCACATAGATCAGCACCCCCATCAGCTTTGTCCTGGGATCAAGCCTGTGAATCACAGAATCCGCAGGATAATATTGTCCAATTGTAATATCTCTTAACATACCGTCTCCTAATTTTGCTTTTTCTGAAATGCTTGCAAAATAGCCGTTTTCGCTTCCTCCAAGGTAGTAGCAGAGCCTTCCACCAAAATGTCTCGCTTTCGCAGATCATTCATCAGATACGTCACCTGGGGAGCTGCAAGCCCTACTGCCTCTAATTCCTGGTAATGGGCAAATACCTCCTTAGGGGTTCCGTCAAACAGAATGCTGCCCTGATTCATCACGATCAGCCGCGCCACATATTTTGCCACATCTTCCATGCTGTGAGATACAAGGATGATCGTGATCTTTCGCTCTTTGTGAAGCTTTGCAACCTGATCGAAGATCTCATCCCTCCCCTTAGGGTCAAGTCCCGCCGTAGGCTCGTCCAGCACCAAGACTTCCGGCTCCATGGCGAGGACCCCTGCTATAGCTGCGCGCCGCTTCTGACCTCCGCTTAGCTCAAACGGGGAACGGTACCAGTAATCTTCCTTAAGCCCAACGCTACGCAGCGCAGTAAAAGCTTTCAGCTCCGCCTCTTTCTTGGACAATCCCTGATTTTTCGGACCGAACGCCACATCTGCAAAAATCGTGGTTTCAAACAACTGATGCTCTGGATACTGGAACACCAGCCCCACCTTCGACCGAAGCTCTTTGCAGTTGTAATCCGCATCATAAATATCCTGCCCATTGTAGTATATTCCGCCATAAGTAGCGCGCATCAAACCATTGAGATGCTGGATCAACGTAGATTTCCCGGAGCCCGTGTGTCCAATAATCCCGATAAACTCTCCATCTTCTATTTTAAGATTAATATTTTTTAACGCTTGTATCTCATATGCGGTTTTTTCACTGTAAATATAATTGACTTTATCTAATATAATCGACATAATGCCTCCGCCAGCTCCTGCCTGGTTAAAATTCCCTCTGGGATCGCCAATCCCTCTTTGCGAAGCTCATGGGCAAGCAGCGTAATCTGCGGCACGTCAAGACGATAAGATTTGAGCGCCTCTACCTGCGAAAAAATGCTTCTTGGAGTTCCCTGCATCACTACTTTGCCATGATCCATTACATATACCTGATCGGCACGAATCACCTCTTCCATATAATGGGTAATCAGTATCACCGTGACCCCTTTTTCCTTGTTAAGCTGTTCCACCGCATCCAAGACTTCCCGCCGCCCATTGGGATCAAGCATCGCCGTAGGTTCGTCTAAGACGATGCATTTGGGCTCCATCGCCATCACCCCGGCAATGGCTACCCGCTGTTTCTGCCCGCCGCTGAGCTTGTTGGGCGAATGCTCCCGGTACTGTATCATGCCAACGGATTTGAGACTTTTTTCCACCCGCTTCCAGATCTCAGGAGTTGGAACGCCGATATTTTCCGGTCCAAACGCCACATCCTCCTCCACCACGCTGGCAATAATCTGATTGTCAGGATTTTGGAATACCATTCCAGCATTCTGGCGGATATCCCACAAGTTGTCCTCATCCAACGTATCTTTGCCATCTACCCATAAGCTGCCTCCTCCTGCCGTCAGCAGCACGTTTAAATGTTTTGCCAATGTGGATTTTCCGGAACCGTTATGCCCAAGAATTGCTACAAACTGCCCCTGTTTCACATCAAGATCCACTTGATCCAAAGCCGTCAGGATATTCTCGACATTTCCTTCTTCATCCCGCCGGATATACTCATGTACGAGTTTTCTTGCTTCAATAAAATTCACATTTTCACCTCATCCCAGCTTAAGTGGTGAAGCTGCCCTTCCAATTTCATATGATCAAAGTGATTCTGCCTCAATGCCTCATACAATACGATTGCGACAGAATTAGCAAGATTCAGGGAACGGGTAGCCCCGATCATCGGAATCCTAAGGCACACTTTAGGATATTCCTTTAAGATTTCCTCTGGGATTCCGCCGCTCTCTTTGCCGAACATCAAGTAACAGTCCGGCTCATAACGGACCTCGGTATAGACCCTGCGTCCCTTGGTAGTCGCCATATAAATTTTGGCACCAGGATTCTTTTCAAGAAAATCCTGCCAATTGAGATATCTGGTTACATCAAGATCTTGCCAGTAATCCATCCCTGCGCGCTTTATCGCTTTCTCACTGAGCTGGAACCCCAGCGGCTCAATAAGATGAAGCCTTGTCCCAGTAGCTACGCAAGTCCGCCCAATATTTCCGGTGTTTGCCGGTATCTCCGGCTCATATAATACAATGTTTAATTTTGCCATAATTGATCCTCTGCCGTTACATCCTGATTCTTGGCGCAATTTATCACCCCTGCCTCAGGCGGTTAATAAAATGCTCCATCCGGTCTAATGCTTCTTTCAATTTTTCCAGAGAATAAGCGTAAGATATTCGCAAAAATCCCTCTCCGCAATCTCCAAAGGCCGTTCCAGGAACTACCACCACTTTTTCCTCCTGGAGCATCCTGGTTGCAAACTCATCAGAACTCATGCCAAACTCCTTGATACAAGGAAAAGCATAAAATGCGCCAAAAGGTTCAAAGCAGGCAAGCCCCATTTCCCGGAAGCGATGGATCAGGTAACGACGTCTGCCGTTATATTCTTCCCGCATCTTTTGCACGTCATTATCTCCATTGCGCACTGCCTCCACAGCCGCATACTGGCTGGTAGTGGGAGCGCACATAATCGCATATTGATGGATCTTCAACATCTGTTCCAGAATGTTCTTGGGCGCACAGGCATAACCCAGACGCCATCCCGTCATAGAATATGACTTGGAAAAACCATTTATCAGCACTGTCCGCTCCCGCATCCCTGGCAGGGATGCAATCGTCACATGATCCTGCTGATAAGTGAGTTCTGCGTAAATCTCATCGCTGAGCACATAAAGGTCATGGTCGATGACCACCTTTGCAATCGCCTCCAGATCCTTCTTCTCTAGGATCGCCCCAGTAGGATTATTGGGAAATGGAAGTACCAAAAGCTTGGTCTTAGGAGTGATCGACTCTGTCAGCTCCTGCGCCGTGAGACGGAATTCATTCTCTTCTTTTAAATTAATAACCACAGGCGTGCCATTGGCAAGTATGGCGCAGGGCACATAAGACACATAGCTGGGCTGCGGGATCAACACCTCGTCTTGCGGATCCAGCATTGCGCGCATGGCGACGTCGATGGCCTCGCTTCCCCCCACAGTAATCATCATTTCCGTATCGTAATCATAAGATACCTGAAATCTCCGCTCCAGATATTTTGCAATCTCCATTTTGAGTTCTTTTAAACCTGCATTGGAGGTATACGCCGTACGGCCCTTTTCCAGGGAGTAAATGCCCTCGTCCCGAATATGCCAGGGCGTGTCAAAATCTGGTTCGCCCACCCCTAGGGAGATCACGTCCTGCATTTCTGATGCAATGTCAAAGAATTTGCGGATCCCAGAAAAAGGAATCTCCGTAATGCGTTCTGACAATGGATTTCTCATAAGCTCACCAGCATCCTTTCATCTGACTGGGGTTTTGCAATCACCGTTCCATGGTCCTTATATTTCTTAAGGATAAAATTGGTCTTCGTGCTCAGCACGGAATCCAGGGCAGACAGCTTATCTGACACGAACTGCGCAACTTCCCGCAACGTTTTGCCTTCCAGCGTTACCAGCAAGTCATAGCCACCGGAAATCAAATAAACTGCGTTGACCTCTGGATAATTGTATATCCGCTCTGCCACGCTGTCAAACCCTCTGCCACGCTGAGGCGTCACACGGACTTCTATCAATGCGTTTACCTTTTCAATGCTGGTCTTATCCCAATCGATTAATGTGTGATAACCGCATATAATATGCTCTTCTTCCATCGCAGTCAGTTCCTGCGCTACGGCAGCCTCGTCAATTCCTAACATAATTGCCAAGTCCTTGAGCTTCACTCTGCTGTTTTTCTCAATAAACGTCAATATTTTTTCTCGCATCCTACTCATTTCCTCCATCGATTTTACAAAGCCCTATCACACAACCTTATACAATTCATCCGTCTTGGGAGGCTCCAAAAAGCGACGCTCTCCCTCATTCAACAGAACCCTGTCATTGCCTGTCACAGCCTTTCCTATGACGGCGGCATGGATTCCAGACTTGCTTAGTTCTCGTACCAAGGCATTTCCATCCGGCGACGCCATCAACATACAACCGCTGGAAATCAGTTCATAGGGGTTAATATTAAAATATTCACAGATTTCAATCGTTTCCTGTTTCACAGGAATGCTCTTTAAATCAATTTCCAGTCCGACGCCAGAGCTTTCTGCCAACTCCCAGAGAGCTCCAAAAATCCCTCCCTCCGTCACATCGTGCATGGCGCTGACGCCGGACTTCACGGCTGCGGCAGCCTCCGGCAACACGGACAAATACTGGTCAAACTCCTGGGCTGACTGCACCAGCCTCTTGGGATAACGCTCCAAAAGCTGTTGTTCTTTCTCTTTGGCAATGATAGAAGTACCCTCTAACCCAATCCATTTGCTGGCAAGAATGTCATCTCCTGGCTTTGCCCCAGCAGTAGACAAAAGCCTTCCTTCTTTTACCTTTCCTACCCCGCAGACATTGACCACCGGCTGTACCACGGCTCTTGTGACTTCCGTATGACCTCCCATAATCTGTACCTTTGCCTGTGCGCAAGCTTTTTCAATCTGGCACATCATCTTCTTTAGTTCTGACTCCTCAGTATCTTCCGGAAGAAGAACGGTTAACATCACGCCTACCGGTTCTGCCCCGGCAGAGGCCAGATCGTTCAAGGTAATATGAATCGCAAGATGTCCAATATCTTTCGCTGTTCCAGTAACCGGGTCTGTAGATATTACAAATACCTCATCCTCCAAAAGCTTTACAGCGGCGCAATCTTCGCCGATCCCCGCTCCCTGAGAAACTTCTTCCCGTTTTGTATGTATCTGTTTAAATACGGAACGTTTCAAGATACTTTCTGGTATTTTTCCTACTTTCATGTATGCTCTCTCCCAAATGTCCTTATAATGTAAGTTAAGGCTGTTCCAATACTGGAACAGCCTTGCGGACGCAAGATGGGCAGGCAGCCCGCCGGCTGCTGCGCCGATTCTCTGCTATTCGCTGTCTTCCTCATCTTTTTTATTATTCTTGTCATCGTCGTTTTTCTTATTATCGCCCTCGTCTTTTGGGTCTTCGTCTTTTGGTTTCTCCGGTTCTGGATCAGGCTGCTCCTGCGGAGGAGTCTCTGGCTGGGGAACCTCTGCCGGAGGCTGCTGGGCTGCTAACGCCGCCTGTTCTGCCAAGGCTGCGTCATTCCATACAGCTGCCGCCGCACGTATAGCTCCTTCATCCTGGCTTCCCACTGCCGCGCTCATGGCATTGGACGCTTCTGGATTCGCAGAAGCAGTTCCTACAAGGACAATCCTTGGAGAAGCTTTGTAGGTGCTCTTATTGAAAACTTCCCGGCTCTGCTCCACGCCGCCAACTGTCACCACTTTCCATAGCTGCGCGGTATAGCCAGTATGAGAAGACTGCTTCTGACTGATATAGCCAATAGGCTGGTCCGGCGCCGCCTGATACTGTGTTCCCGGGTCTGTTGTGGAAAGCGTCTCGCTGACAAAGCTTACCTCACGGTCAGAAGGCCTTGTCTCCTGTCCAAAAATGTTAAAATAGAGAACCTTTCCTGATGTATAGCCCTCAATATAAATCGGCGCGTCTGTATTATTGACAAATTTCAGATCTTTATAGGTGCCTGCAATTGCCGCGTCTGCGGAAGGATCTACATAACTTACAATCATGGAATGATTAAAACGCTCGGCAACTTCTAACTCCGCACGGATGACCGCATTATACAAAGTGGTAGATACCTGGCAGATTCCGCCACCATAAGTCTCCACGGTAGTTCCGTTTTCATACGAGCCTGCAAGCTCATAACCATGCTCTGCGTCAAAGGGGCTCACCGCCTCATAGACAGAGAAAGTATCGCCCGGATAAACCACGGAACCATTGATTAAGGAAGCTCCGTTTTCAACATTCTTAGAGCGTCCGGCGCCGGAAGTCCCATAGGATGTGTTAAAGCCCCCCAGGAGATCCTTTACCTTGCCAAGCTCCTCTTCGCTTCCTCTGGGCTCCACGACATCTGCTGCAAGCTCTATAATGTCGGAACTCTCCCCTTTCCACTCCTTGGAAAAATATTTTTCCAGAATTTCCACAGAATCTTCTATGTTGATGCTGACGCCCTGGCTCCCAGGGACAATCGTAAATCCCCCGTTTTCCCTGGTCAATCCTCCATCTGCCGCTTCGGTATTCAGAGTAGGCGCATTGCTTTCTAGCACCTGGCTAATCTTCTGGGCGTCTACATTATAGGAAAGCTCGTACACTTTATCCTGATTTTCCAAGTCCTTCATTGCCTTATAACGAACGATCAGGTTACCGCTTTTGCCAAGCCCTGCCGCCTCCTCTGCAATCTCTGGATTCCCCCAGGAAATCCCAAACTGTGAGACAGGAACTTGCACTGTATTTTTTCCAGCCTGAAGCGTGATATTCTGGTTTAACTGCTGATTGATATATTCCTGTACTTCTGCTTTTGCTTCCTCCTGCGTCATTCCGCCTACGGAAATATTTCCAAAATACACCCGCTGCGGAATGGTGGAAGTTTCATTTGTTTCTGCCTCTACTGGAACGGTAATGATCGCCGTCAGAGCTAATGTCAATAGAATTCCAGCAATTGACAGATATTTTTTCCAACTCTTCATCGTCTATTCTCCTACTATTCTGCTTCGTTTATACTTTACCTTACTAATTCTATCACAAACCTATAAATTTTCAAGATACACAAACCACGAATTTCGTTGACATTACAAAGACCTTTCTGTATATTATGAACAGGTACAGGTGAAAACTGCATGCCAGAAATCCTTATATTTCCAACGATACACTCTGTCGAGTTCCATGTTTTACACAAAAGCTGACAAAAATACAGATATTACCATGGACGCCACTAAAAGGATGGCAATCACTGCGGCAAAGGTCTTTTTGTTTTTGGGATTATTAAAATTAAACATCATTCTCACCTCCACTCCTTATCATAGCACTCTTTTAGGTAATTGCGAAACTACCTAATGATCACAATTTCATATTTTTAGAAAGGACTTCAATCATATGGCTTTTTTTCTCCTTATTGGATGGACTCTTATTTTTATGGCGGTGGTTTCTTACAAACGCCTCAAGGCAAACCGCCTCAACCAAGCTGCGGAGGACGCTTTCTGGAATCGGGAAAATGCCGCCAACAGCACTCGCAAGAAAGATATTTCCAATCTAGATTATGTCGATTTTTCCGGTGTCTCCCTCCCTTTCGCCCTGTTCGAAGACGATTTGTTAAGACAATGCGAAACGCAAGTCCTTGCGTTGAAAGAGAAAAAAATATTAAACCTTACTGGCATCAGCAACACGGATCTGAAATTGGCATATGGTCCCGCCAACCTTGCTGAACTGACACAGTGCGATCAGAATTTCACCCTTTTGGCACGTACCTTAAACACCTGGGGACAGCGCCTTCATGAGCTTTCCCATACCCAGGAAGCAATCTGCGTGCTCGCTTTCGCCGTCTCCATTAGAAGCGATATCCGCGCAACCTGGCAGCTTCTGGCAGAGCTCTATCATACCTCCGGGGACATTGACAAAATCCGAGAGATGAAAGAATCTGCTGGCGAATTGAACTCCCTGAATAAGACGCTGATCCTCGCCATGCTAGAAGAGTACATCATCGGATAATGTCATTCTCTAAATGGCGTCCGGCGGCTTGGGAATTCTTCCATAGCGCAGATATATCTGATCTATCGTCCGGGAAGCCTCATTTCTTGTGAGGCTTTCAATTTGCCGTTCCAGCTCTATCTTATGATATTCTGTCAATTCCTGCAAGCGTCTTTTTTGCTGGGCTGTGGCTGGCTGCTGCTTTTTTACTTTATATGCCAGAGGTTTTGGCTCAAATGCACCTGGTTCTTTGCTTGCAAACTTTTCTTTGAGTAATTCCAGCAATTTTGCTGCAGCTTTGGCATCCTCCAACGCCCGGTGATTCCTGTCACGCTTAATCTGAAGTAATTCACACAGATGATCCAAGGTCTTGTTCTGTGCCTCTGGAAGGAATTTACGCGCCAATTTCAAGGTGTCCGTCCCTTCACGCTCCAGCATCATGCCGTGATTCACCGCATATTGCTTCAAAAAACTATAATCGAAGATAAGATTATGACCAGCCAGGGGAAAGCTTTCTGAGAATTTTAGAAACCCTTTCACGGCATCGTCCGTGCTGCAGCCTGCGCCTGCCATCTCGTCTGTAATCCCGGTCAGCTCTATAATTTCCTTAGGCAGTTTCATCTGCGGGTTCACCAATCGCTGAAACGTATCGATGATTTCCCCGTCGATGACTTTTACTGCGCCAATCTCTAAAATCCGGTCCGTCTTGGCGCGCAGCCCAGTCATTTCAAGATCTACCGCCACATATCTGTCTAACAATATCATTCCCTCCTGCACCTCTCATTGCCATCATCGGCCCCCTGCACCAGCTCTGCCTTTGCCTGGCCGTTTAACGGACTGCGTTGCTGATAGGAAAACAGATAAAAAGAGGGCTTTTCACTTTTCTTTGGATAATCAGCAAGCGCCTTGCTGTTTCGTATAACTTCCATGTCGTACCAAAAAGGTTCCAAATGCGCAGATTTCCCTTTGGGGCAATAATGCCTCGATAATTCCTTATATGCTGTTAGATCTGTTGCCCATCGAGGACGGCTCTTCATGTTTTCCCGGTAGTACAGGTCAAAGGTCATCGTCTCTTGGTACAGCTCGCAATGGGAGGGATCCTTTTGCTGCAGATATTCGAGCAAGATCTCACAGCGCCGGATGCGAGAATGGCTCATTGCCAAAAGCCCTTGCTCCTCATAAAATTCTCCCAGATTTAAGAATATCTCAAAGGGATTTTTCTCTGTCAGTTCCAGCACTTTGATCGTCATCTGGAACTGCATGCTATTATAATAAACCTCCAGCATCTCCTCCACCCGGGCCCGGATTTCCGTCTCGGGGAGCTTCAGCTTCCGCCGGGGGTCCTGGGGGTCGGGGCGGCGCTGCATCCGCAGGCCGAAGGCGATGTTCTCATACACGTTCAGGTGCGGGAACAGGGCGTATTTCTGGAACACCGTGTTGATGGTCCGTTTGTGGGGCGGGACAGCATTAATCCTCACCCCGTCGAACAAAACATCTCCAGAGGTAGGCGTCTGAAAACCACCGATGATTCTGAGCGTGGTGGTCTTGCCGCACCCACTGGGTCCGAGCAGCGTGAGGAATTCCTTATCCTTGATGCTTAAATTGATTTTGTCGAGTACGATATCCTCGTCGAACGCCATAACGCAGTCGGTCAGGCGGATCAACTCCTTGGACATGTATCCTCCCCCATTTCTGATTGTTTTCTTTGTCAGCTCCCTCGATTTATTCACCGGGCGGCCCTCGGTCCAGGGGGGACGTCGGGCGCGTTGACCGGCTTTCACGGATAGCGAGATACACTATAGCGGGTTATACCTAAAATGTCAATCTTTTTTGACAAAAATCTTAACGGTTTTCCTGTGAATTACTCCAAACCCATAGCGGTACAAAAACCCGTGGTGGATATCTACTTAAAGTATTTTATATTGGTGCTGATGAAATCAATAAATTTTTCTTTGTTATCTCCGCTGAGCCCATTTATTTCTATCAGGCTTGTAATAAACGTGTGTTCTGTATTATGCAGTACATTACCATTTAGATAATCAATGCCAACATTAAGGGCACAGGCAATGCTGTCTATTGTCTGTAAGCTGGGCATCCCCTCTCCACGCTCTATCTTCCCTAAAAAGTTGTCTGTAATTCCGGCTTTTTCCGCCAGCTGTTCGATTGTCAACAGCTGCCGCTTTCGCTCTTTCCTGATATTCTCCCCGATTTTCTTGATATCGACCATTAGTCCACCCCCTATAAGATATTTTATAGGGATTGTTTGTCCTTTTTAAGTTCCTGGTATTCCTTTTTATATTGACTATAATTCCTGCCAATGCTATAATACAACTTACATCCCAAGCAAAAAAATCAGACGGAGGTTGACACGATGAAAAAAACACTTGCACTCATACTTACAGCGGCCCTGGCCCTCTCTTTGGCGGCCTGCGGCGGCAATAGCGGAGCAGGAGACACCAACACATCCGGCGCCGGGAAGGACAACGCTAAAGAAGAAATGTTAGCTAATGCACCGCTGCTTAACATTTCGGAAATGATGCAGGCATTTAATGAAAATAAGATTAGAGCAGAAGAAACATACTTAGGCAATGATTTCAAGATATTTGGTTTTGTAAGCGAAATAGAAAGTGAATATTGCGACTTATTTAGCCCTTCGGCATTTGTTACATTCCGGGTTTACTTGGATAAGGAAGAATTAAAAGAGTTAAATAGTGGAGAAGGAATCAATATTGTTGGAACAATAGATAGTTTTGAAAAAGGAAAGGAAGCCACATGGGATACACCGCCCGAAAGTGATATTATCAACATAAATACGGCATATTATATTGATAATACTGTATATGGCGTATTTATGGTTGAAACCTTTCTGACTGATAATAATGAAAAATCCTGTATTGCTAAATCTGTTCAAATGCTTGGCGGACCAGAGGGTGGATATAAAATTTTGTTTGACCAGGAAACAGTATCAACATTGAATCAACAAGACTTTATATTTGCAGGCGGTACAGTATATCGAAGCATTGAAACTTCTGTTGGCCCATATTCTTATAGTTATGAGTTAAGAGATGCGGAGCTGATCGTAAAAGGTCAAGATGAAATTACAGAATACTTCAAGCAAATCGATAATGAATCGAAGTAAAAACAAATGCAAGGCGGCTGGTTTTCACACTAGCCGCCTTGCCCTTTCTATGCTTTTGTTATTCTCTGTCCTGCTGAATCAAAATTTTCAGCGCCTCCACCCCGGCGGTGATGGCCGCCTCGGTATCGTGGCTCTCCTTCTGGTCCAGGCCGGCCTTCTCCCGCTCCTGGTTCCAGATGACGTGGAACACCGACCCGCACCGCACTCTCCGGGAGGCGGCCACGGCGAAGA
>OFEZ01000612.1_pt1 | contig 24408 bp, 29 predicted proteins | sample 1521241 | NCBI WGS metagenome assembly OFEZ01 (sample SAMEA3504099, study PRJEB24116) | mouse gut metagenome | biome: mouse gut; feature: mouse-associated habitat; material: faeces | place: Denmark | collected 2011
TTGGACTGGCTGACCGCCGTCCGTTTTCAGGCGGTGGAGTGGAACATTATCTCCGGCAGCACCTACGAGTCCGCCACGCTGCGGGAGGTGGATACCTCTACCCCTGCGTATCAGGCGTTTGAAAAACAGCTCTACGAGAAAGTGCTGGCCCGTATGGGTTTTGAAAATATGTTAGCGTCCCACCAGGCGGAGCCTGAGAAACAGCCCATCTATCCTTCACACCAGCCCCCAAAAGGAGGTGATGCCCGGTGATCCAATTTGATAAAGATTGGCTGGCATTTATGCGGGATCTGTTTCCAAAGGGGACGCAGATTCGGTGCAGCAACACAAAGGGCGGCGTTCCCGCTCTGTCTGGGGAGATGGGAACAGTAGAGTATATTGGCGATTCAGGCATATTTCACTGCACCTTGGAAGATGGCCGCACCCTAGTGGCTGCCATAGACGAGGACTGCTTTCGGGTAGACCTCCAGGAGCAGGCAGAGCCGTCCGGCAAGGAACTTCACCAGGCGCTCAAAGACAGGAATCAGAATCTCCCGGAGTGTAGCGAGAGCCACTGTTTGCAGAGAATAGCGATTCTGGGCGTAGTTGATTCGGAGAGGCTACCTGAGTGGGCAGCCGATATTCTGTTTCCGCCGCTCCGCAGTATCCTCGTCCTGCCGGGAGAGGCAGTACGGGCCATAGAGGTCAGTTCATTGCGGCGGAGCATTTGCCGCCAGCTTGATGCAAAGCGCCTGGACTGTGCGGGGAGTTGTTCTGAACGGGAGAGCATCAATCTCTATTTTGATTCCGATGCCCAAAAGAAAGGCTTGCCGTTCAACCGCTGCCTGGATGGTCAGAACTATTACGGCCCCGTCCTGATCAATGGAATGCATGAGGAGGCCCGGTCTTTGACCGATTTAGAAATGATCGGCCTGCTCCAGCGCCTGAATGCCCCTGAAGCCATGAGAGAGGCCCACAAGTGGGATACAAGCGACAGAAAGAGAGACGGTGAGGCAACCATGAGCGGGATTGTAGAGCTGAAGCTGTACAGTCCCCTCCAGGTGGACATCATTGACCGGGACCGCTCCGGTCCCCCCATTCCCTTGCAGGCGGTGAACCGTGAGCAGGGCGGAGAATATCTGGGAAAAATCATGAATGCGTTTCGGGAACTCCAGTTCCAGGAGGACGCCCGAAACGCATTTATAGCGTCCGAGCAGGATTGGTCGGAGATCTGTGAAAAGATCATTTCCCTCACCCACACGGTGGAGGCGTTCAACGGAACGCTGTATGGCGTTTATACTTGTAGGAGCGGCGATGTGCTTGATCCGGGAGAAACAGATGATTTGAAATGGTACTGTCATGATCAATGGGAGAACGGCTGGGGCGAGGGCTATGCCTGCTGTCCCTGTGAAGGAGGCGGCCTGGGCCTGTACATTCACTTCTGGCAGGATGACAGTGCACCGCTGCTGACCAGGGACAAGCTGGAGGCCGCGCGGAGTATGGAAAAAGAACAATGCCTGCCCCTTGTCACAGAAGTCACCCCGGATACCTTCTGGACGATGCTGGCCCAGGCAAAAACAGCCTGTGATGGAAACCAGAGAGCGGCGGCATACTGGCTGACGGAACGCCTGCTGGCGATGGGACCGGAACAGGCGTTGAATTTTCACAGCATTATGCACGGATACATGGACTTGGCGGATAAATATGGCCTGTGGAACGCGGCGACCCTTATCCATGAGGACGGCTGTTACAGCGATGGATTTGAGGATTTCCGCGCATGGCTCATCTTCCAGGGCAAGGAGACCTATCTGGCAGCCTTAAAGGACCCGGACTCTCTGGCGGATGTACCTGCCTGTGTAAAGGATGACTGCCGGTTTGCGGATCTTCCCTATGTCGGCAGCACAGCATATGCACGACTGACAGACCGCATGGCCCATGATGATATCGCCCCCGCTGATCAGCGGAAGATGGAAATAGAGTTGCAGAAGAGCATCGTGTATGGTCCTGGAATCGAATACCCCTATGAATGGTCCGAGGTAGCCGTCTACCTCCCTCGTCTGACCGCCCAGCACCTAACCCCGGAGGAACTGCGGGCTTGCGTTCACCGGGGACACCTCTGGGATCATAGTGATCCGGAGATTCAAAGGTTAAGGGCGGAGATGCCCAAAAAGAAAAGGACACGCTCCCGCAAAAAGAAAGAAGGTGACGCCAGATGAACGGCAGCATCACCGAGATCGACAAGGACACGTTCTGGATGCTGATCGCCCAGGCGAAGGAGCATCCGGGCGGTCCCAGCGAATGGCTGATGGAACGGCTGGTGGACTTGGGGCCGGAGCAGGCCAAGAAATTCGATGACATCGCCTGTGCTTACGCCAGCTTGGCCTATCAGTACGGCCTGTGGACCGCCGCCTCCGTCATGGAGCGCGGCGGCTGCACGGATGACGGCTTTATGGACTTCCGCACATGGCTGGTGGCCCAGGGCAAAGAGGTGTACATGGCCGCGCTGAAAGACCCGGACTCCCTGGCGGAGCTGCCGGTCTGCAAAAACTGCTGGTTCCCGGATATCGCCTATGTGGGCGATGCTGTGTACCATCGAATTACCGGAAAGGACAATAGCGGCTACCCCGACCGTGAGACCTTCGACGCCTTGAAGGAGGAGTTGAAGAAGGATATCACCTACGGCGACGGAGTTGGCTACCCCCACACTTGGAGCGAAACTGCTGCCTACCTGCCCAAGCTGTGCGCTAAGTACATGCAGCCGGGGGAGCTGGAGTGGCGTATCGCAAACCACAACGACACCTGGAATCCCACCAGCGAGGAGATTCAGATGGCGAGGGCCACAGAAAAGAAAGGAGTGAAAATCTGAGGGCAAAGCAGACCAGAGGATACTCTGGTGCGCTGTATATCCCGGAATCATAACTCTATTTTTGGGGAAAGTACAGGAAAAATCAAAAAAAGAAAGGATGAAAATCATGAAGATGATCAAAATGGCAGATGATGTGGTGATATTCCTGCCTGAGTTGGATAATGCCGTAAACGATGAGCCCATTGTACGTGTTTCCTTCCGAGACATTGGAGAGGGTATTTGTGGGGACTACGATCCCAAGAATCCCGAAGACAAAAAGCTGTTGCGTATGGATGTTGACCTTGCATTCCCGGGAGAGGATGACTTCAGCGAAATTCCCGGGGCCTCTGCCTGTACGCAGCTTCCTGTTGGCACTGACCCAAAGCTGTTGGAACAGACAGCTGCAGCTGCTGCGGAGTTAACCAAAGGGCTGTTGAATGAGGCCAAGGACAGAGACTTTCAGAGTAGTTTCTCATCCATCGTACATCTGGTTGAGTACCTCTCCTGGAGTGATCCAAAACGGCCGGCCTTCATTCCCAACTACAACAAGAACGATGTTGACCGTGCTATGCGGCGGGCACATCTGACCGGCCCAAGCGGCCGTCTGGAGGCCTATCGAATCCTGACTGAATATGGATTCCCCGTGACTGGCATGGATGTAGACGATGTGATGGATCGTTGGGAGGACGATAAAGGGTAATCGAGCGCACGAAAGCAGGCCAGGATTTTTCTGGCCTGCTTCTTTTTCTAAAATTGCATTTGGGCAGTTCGCATACATTGGATTCAGCAACCGATTTTGGAAAGCAAAATACATAAGAAAGTCAGAAAATTAGGAGGAAAAATTATGGAAATGAAAATCAACAAGACCGTTAACGTGGAGATGGACGAGTCCCTGGGCTACCCCATAGTATTCATCAAATTCGATGAGCTCAAAAACAATGCCCTCGCGGAGGCAATCAAGCAGAAAGCCTGGGAGTCTCTCCAGCAGTTCATGGGCACGGAGCAAATGCCGGACGCCCACAAGGAGTGTCATGTGCTGACCCACTGGCTCGACAAGGGCTATCTCTGCTACCCCGCCTACGAAAACTACTTGGCTTACCGCCCCTACAACTGCGGCCCCAGGTATATTAAGAAGATTAACTGCATCCTCGAAAAGACCGACCGGCATGCGTGGTATGAATTTTGGGGGGGTGTGCGAAAACCTGACCGGCCAGATCGCAGATTGGCTGGATGGGGTCGTGAAGGATGCTGCGGCCGCCGAGGCCAAAAAGGAAGCTGAGCAGACGGAGCCCCAGGATGCTTCTTCGGAAAAACTCAAGAAGGCTGTGGAGAAGCTCCACCGCAAGGATATCATCTGGGCCAACGGCAACGTGTACTTCCAGACGAATTGCCGCCAGGTTCTGGACACCTACCCGATGAAACTTCTTTGGATTAGCCACTGCGGCCTGCACAATTTTCCGGTTGTGGATATCGTCACCGATCCTTTGATGTACGGGAAAATCCTGCTGACCCTGCCCGAAGCGATGGGGGATGCCCAGACTGAGTACTGGTTCCTTCTGTTCGACCTCGTTGGCCGGGACAATGTAAAAAATGCTGCCGACGCTGTAGATGCACTCTGCGGCGCTATGAGAAAGACAGAAGAGGACATCAAGTCTGAGAAGGAACCCGAGCAGTCCGACACCAATGAGACCTCCACCGAGAAGCTCAGGAAGGCTGTGGAAAAACTCAATCGCAGGGACGTCATCTTCGAGCAGGAATGTGTGTATCTTCGGACAGAAGGGCCCAGGCCCGGTTTGGTCAACACCGCGCCAATGGCTAATTTTCTGGAATGTGCTGCCGGCTGGGACAACTCCCGAAGCTGGCACCGTTTCTCCATGCCCCTGGCTGAGGGCAAAATTCTGTTGACTCCGCCTACGGAGACAGAAGATGGTACAAACGCCTACTGGAACCTTTTGGGGACGGTTGTGTGCGAACCCATTGTCCGGGAGGCAAAAAACATCCATGACACACTTTATGAAATCATGGGCAAGCAGTCTGTTCTTATGGCTGAAAAAAAGATTGAACAGTCCGCTTCTGTGGGGACTCCCACGCCCCAGGAAGGGCAAAAGGAGGCTGTCGGGGAGCCCAAGCAGTCTGGCCCCAAGGCCAGGCTCAAGGCGGCTGTCGAAAAACTCGGCCGCAAGGATGTCACCTACGAGTACGGCCATGTGTACTACCAGTTAAAGAAATGGCCCTGTGGGCGCTCTGCGCCAATGACGAACCTGTGGATTCGCAAGACCGGCCTGGATACCAGCACTATTCACTTCAGATGCACGAGCCCTCTGATGGATGGCAAGGTGCTGCTGAATCTGCCGCCGGAGATTGTGGAATCTGAGGATGCCTACTGGGCCATCCTGGGCGATTTTATCGGCCCCAAGGACATGGAGGACATTGTGGAGATCCAGAAAACAATTCGAAAGGCCAAGGAGGAACAGCCTGCCCCCAAAATTGAGAAGCCGCAGAAACCCCTATACTTTCAGACACAGCCGTACACAAGCCAGGGTGATCTCGTAGACAATATGCGGGTGCTGTGGCAGAACAATGTCCGTGGGCTGAATATGAGCTCTGTTGAGGAAGCTGTCCTCAACCCGCTGTATGAGGGAAAAATCTCCCTTCTGAACGATTTACCGGAGGTAGCGGCAGAGTTTGGCACCAAGTACTGTGGACTCCTGAAGTACTGGCTGCATCCCATTACGTGGGCCACGTTTGCTGATACGTGGAACAAAATCCACCCTGATACCAAGGTCTAACCAATCGAATACAGACAGCAAGGCAGGCTGGGGATCATCCCTGGCCTGCTTCTTTTTCCAAGGCAGCCTGGACGGAATCAGCCTATGCAATATTGTCTCACAAACCCTCCAAAATCGAATTTGAGAAACTTGCATACCTTGAGGGCAGAACCCGATTTTGGCTGGGAAAAATACATACAGGGGAAACAAAAAATTAGGAGGAAAGAAAATGGAAATCAAGATTGAGAAGACCGTCAACATCGAAGTGGACAATACGCTGGGTTATCCCTTGGTCTTTGTGGGATCCGAGTACTGCAGCAGGGAATACCTCCAAGAGCTGAAGCTGAAGTTTTTCAATTTTACACTTGGGCTTCTGAACAAGAAAGTTGGGGGCACTGTCCTCTGCAATGTGAACAGCGAGCGAGGCACCATGGCCCTCAAGGAATGCGCAGTCATTGCAAAGTGGCTCGATATGGGGTATATTTGCTATCCGGCCAGCAACCTGATCTGGATGGATAATCTCCGCTGTGGGCCGGAGTACATTACGACTATTCTTTCCACTATTTTGGACACCGACCCAAACACCGGCAACCGGATCCACGATTTGTTTTTGTCAATCAAGAGCATGGTTGCAGCGCTGCTGGGCGGTGGAAAAGAAGCCTCCAAGACAGGAGAGACGGCGAAGTCTGAGCCGGCCCCCACGAAGAAACCTCGGAAATACGAATATTTCGAGATCTGCAACTTTGTGAAAGACTGTGCTTTCAGGGAAATTGGTGGCGTGATCCACGGGATGCATTTCCACGACAACGGGAGCCTCCTGGTTGATTGGCCGATGCGATCTGGCAGAATCCTAATGACGCCGCCGATTGACGACCCGGAGACTTTGGAGCAATACAAGAAGATCATCGCAGATGGGCTGGACTGCGTGGATCGGCCCAACTTCCTGCGGATGTGGAAGCTCTACCACCCGGAAGACTGAACAATCGAATACACAGCAAAAAGCAGGCTGGGGGATCATCCCTGGCCTGCTTCTTTTTTTCTAAATTCTCTGATGTACCCAGTGCCCATCCAACCCACCTTCCTGGGCCCAGAACTCTGCTGTGGCGATCTGGGACAACAGCTCTACACTGAACCCCATGCTGATAGGTTTACTCTCTTTCTCCGCATTAAACTTGAACCAGATATCCGGGCAGACAGTCTTATAGATGCCCGTCCGATTGGCTTTGCGGATCAGAGGGTCCCGCAGTCCCAGCGAGGCCCGGTCGTACCCCAGTTCATCCAGCGCCTTCATCATTTTCAGTCGGGATACCATCAGGGCGTGGAAGACGGAGCCATCCGTGGTCGTTGGGGCGTAAAACATAAAGAATGTATTCGGCCGGTCGCAGCTCAGGAGCCAGCCTGGCTCGCTTATCCCGTTGCGAAGGTAGGAAAAAGAGATGTAGAAGGCTTTCGCGTCCACATAATGGGAGGGGAACTCCAGAATGTAGCTGGTATCCTGTCCCTCTTTGAGCAGCACATCTACGGCATCCAGTTTCAGGCCCCCGGCAGCGACACGCTCAAACTTGGGCGAAACCGGCAAATCAAGCCGCTCCAGGGGACGGTACAGGCAAGCGTCTAGCATGTCCTTGCCAATAATATAGCTCCTACTCTGAGTCGCGGTCTGCATCTGTGTCATCCTCCTCGCCATCTCCCTTACTCTCCGCCAGGGCTACTCTCTGTTCATCTTCCTCTTGCCGGACAGCCTCCTCAGCTCTCCGCTCCACCTCCTGCCTTACAACCTCCAGCACCCTCTGGATGGCCTCAAATCGAACCTGGGCGTCCTCTGCGGGACCGTAGAGCAGAATGGAGGTCAGTACCCGCCCAGGGACTTCCGGGACTCTGAGGGCGTAGGAGAGGCTACTGGAATCGTTCTTCATGGCCGCCCCTTCGGGCACGTTGTCCAGCCAGGTGGCCATATCCTTGTATTTTGCCTCGATGCCATCACTCGGTTCCCCTGTGCGGTTGATATAAGTCAGACCGTCGGGGGAGATGGCGGCGATGGAGCAGAGAGGGCCGGGGAGCCGGCGATCCAGTTCAGCAACAAGCAGCCCGTTCTCTTTATGGGGATCAAAGAACTGGCGGGCGAGCCAAGTGGTGATGGTAAGGGTTTCTTCTGACATAGTTATGATGCCTCCTATGTTTTTGATTGTGGTTGATACAAGAAGACGCGGAGCGGGAGTATTTCTTGGTTCCCGTTGCCGCCAAAACGGGTCAGGTGTCTTCTCCAGCGTTTCCCTCGGGGCAGCTCTGAGGTTGATACAAAGAAAATGTGGCGGGGCAGGGGCGATCTAATTTCGGCCGGGGTGGAGACCTCCTAGGCTACTGCCCCAGCCCCGCCTTTTGCCCGTGCTGGGCCGGCGGCGCTTACGGGAGGCTGCTTTAATGTTGCCGACAACGACGGCCTAGAGTCGAATCAGCGACGACGGGTTGAGTCTGGCATAGTCGATCTTCTGCCCAATCTGCTGTTCCGCCCGGCTGATGAAGTCCCTGCGCTGCACACTCATCACGCCCTGTTCGCCGGAGATATAGTCGACGTGGTTTATAACGATGATATCCAGGCGTGTTGTTGGCAACATTAAACAACTCGGATAATGGCGCTCCGGCGAACAACCGCCTGGCCGCCCTTGGTTCTAACCGCCCAATCGCAGCCGGAATAGAGCGGCTCCACGCCGTCCAGGGCGATGTCGTAGTCATCGAAGCCGGCCAGCGTCCCCTGGATTACAATCTTGTGCGGCCCATACACCGTGATTTTGCTGCCCAACTTCTTATCCAGCGGGGCAGGGGAGAGGGGTTCCAGCACAGGGCGGAAGCCAAGGGCGTCGGATATGTGCTGCTCCGAGCGATCGCAGCGGTACCGGGCGCTGGTGTTGCCCCGGACATACCTGTGTGTCCAAGCCGCTGCCTGCTCCTGGCCCCAGAACCATTGCCCCTTCCAATGCCAGATGGAATCATCATCGCCCAGGTCGTCCAGGATGGAATCCCACTCGTTCATACTTCTTGATAGGGATCCAACCTCCAGGCTGCGGCAGAGATAGGGTTTGCCGTCGATGGAAACCGGCCAGCCGAAGATGTAACCGTGGTCATCCAGCTCCTGCCAGCTGATGGCAACGCAGGCACAGCGGTTGGCAACCAGGAGTCCATTCCACTCGATCCACTCCAGCTCCTTGCCGAGGACAGTGCTGCCCAGGCAGATTTCCGCACCGTCGTATTTGAAAGCGGTGCCGGGGATGACCGGCTCTCCATCTATGTATAAACTGCCAAGTGTTTTGGTTTCCATCGGTATCTCCTCCTGCCTCTATATTATGCGGCCCGCAAGCTCTATATTTTTGCCACATGTTGATGTTGTTAGCAACATTGAGCAGTTAGAGCAGTAGCCCAGGAGGATTTTGCCCAAGAGAACACAAGAAACAGCCGCTTCTCCCCACATTTTCTCTGTATTAACCCCACGGCGGGCAGGGGAGGCACAGATGGGACAGTAGTCCAAGGGGTTCTCGCCCAGGCAGAATAAAAAATAATTCTCCCGCGCTGCCGTTTTTTGTATCAACCCCAAAAATGCATTACGTTTGCAATCAATGGGGAAGCTCCGTATACTTGGCGTACAAGAAAGCACAAATTTGATAAGGGGAGGGATACTGATTGGCCAGGGATACAAAAGAAGAGATCATGCAGCTGCTGCAAGGGGAGGACTTCAAGTCTCAAAAGCGAGAAATCCAGGCACTTCAGAAGGATATCGCCACTGTTCGGGGTATCATTGCGGACGGACAAGCCAGATATATCAAGCAGCGCCTTCGGCTCCGAAGCAAGAAAGCCGCCACAGAAGATCCCTTTGCCGATTTGGCCGGCTACAATTCCAAAAAAGATATCCAAGAGGCCTATGGCTGGGAGATCATCAGCGAGGCCGAGATGGATAGGCTGAATGCCCTCTGGGACGCACGGGAAACCAGCCTATCTGCTGCTGGCCAGTATGAGGATCGGGTGACAAGAATGCTGGAAAAAGCATTGGACAGCGTCGCTGATGAGTACATTGATCAACTGATGGACTTTCAGGAGCTGGAGCGCCGGATGGAGGCGGATGCGGAGCGAATTGCCAAAGAGAATCGGCAAAGAAATTGGGAAAGAGCATATGGAGGAGGTGCCGCACATGGCTGAACAGCATACATTTCCTGTCCCTGGTTGCAGTTCCTGCCCGGATTATGAAGTCGTGGGTGGGATTACCCGATATTGCAGTGGGTTCAAGCGTCGAAATGCTAGGCGTTTCAGGAAGTCTGATCCAAAAATCAAGGCCCCGAGGTGGTGCCCCAGACGCATTTCGCCTCCAGTCTGCCGAGTCTACGGTTTCAAAGACGAGTACAGCGAGTATATGGACATGCTCCAGAGGAATGAGTACGAAATGGGGCGGTTGAAGGCCATTTCTCCATTGACCACGCGCTACAAATTTCGCACAGAGATTCCCCTGAGAAAGACCGCAAAACAGTTCTTCGATGAAACCCAGCAAGAGCCTCTGCGGGATATCCTGCCCGAGAGTGTGAGCAGCGGAGAAATCATCGAAATCGATGATGGGTTGCAGCCCTACTATTTCTATGTATTGAACTACGGCACCGTTATCCCCTTGTCCTATTTTCGACTGCCAAAATGAGCTCGACACATATAAAATCGCCGCCTGCGAATTTGCAGACGGCGACTCGTTTTAGTATCAGTTCTTCTTTGCATCCACCAGGTCGAACAGCCGCTTCAGGTCGTTGGCCTTGTTAGACCGCATGATTGCGCTCTTGATACTTCTGCGTCCCTCCCGGAAACCAACCTCCATCCGCTCCAGCTCGCAGCCGGACATGATATCGTGGATGTGATCCAGAATGATATCAACATTTTCCTCGCTGTCGCAGGGATAAAACTCCCGGCAATCGTTGGGATCAGCGTCGTTCTTCAACAGAATCTTCTTGTCGTAGAGGGCAAAGGGGCTGGGGACGAGCCTGAACTCGAATGCTCCATAGTTGAGGAGTTTGAAATCCAGCGGATACAGACCCAGAGGCTTGGTCAGAGCTTCCAGCTTCCTGGTGGCTGTACCGAACAGCTCCCTGGCCTGCTCCCGGAAAATCTCCACAGCCCGGACGTACATCCCCTCGCCCACAGCCCGGATTTCCTGGTTGATCGCCCTGGACTTGGCATGCTGAGCTTCTTTCTGCTCCCAGATTACGCCGTGTACGACGAAGATCTGCTCTAGCTCGTACATGTAGCTGGACATGACCGCCAGGGTGGTATTCCCGCTTCCGGCGTTTGCCATAGCCTGATGGGAGGCCAGCGCAAATTTGTAATCGCTGATGGCCTTCTTAACCCGGGGTAGTTCGTCTGGGGTCAGGGTGTCGGCCGGCAGGGGAGAGGGTTCCTTGGGCTTCTGATTGAACTTGCAGTCTGCGGGGTCGATCCTAACCTGCAGATCCAAGATCTCTCCATACCCAGTTCGTATTTCTGGGGTTTTATCTCCGAACTGTTCCTCACAGTAGGCGGCCAGCAGTTTCCGATTGACCTCGCAGTCGGTCAGCGCCATGCCCTCTCGTCTCCGCTTCTTGTCTTGAACGATATAGCCCTGAGCGAGCATCTTTTTTAGCTGGGCCTCACCAGCCTCCTGCCCGGACACCTCGTTGTAGGTGGAGCGAAGCATGTGGGGCCCGAAGCTCATGAGAGAGATGCGGAACGAGAGACACCCGGCATACTCGAAATCGGTAGCAAATGCCAACAAGTCATTGCGTACCTGATCGCCGATGGAATCAGACAGGGCGGCAACAGCGTAGGGGAGCGCCGTGATAGGGTTTGCCTCCATGTTGGCGGCATCCTGCTTGGCCGTGCGCAGCCGAGCCTCATCTGTCTCCCGAAACAGGGGAATGATACCTTTCTCAGGGTCGTAGCCCAAGGTGTCGAGCATCAGCTTGGTTCGGGCGTCCAGAGACATGATGATATCAGTATAGTCCGTTTTCTTTGTTTCTCCATTGACTTTCTCATTCAGATCGTTGAGAAATTTCATGATAAGTTCCATATGTTTTCCCTCCGTATATATGTTTTCTGTTCCAAATTGGGATGCATATGGATTGTATGCAGATATCTTCCCTTTCATTTTGGGGGTTAATACAAAGAAAAGTGGGGCGATGTGTCGGAATTTTGTTTTGCCCCTTGCGGCGACGGCCCGGGCTACTGTCTCAACAAAAAAGCAGGCCGGAAATCCGACCCGCTTGTATGAGTTAGTCTTCTTTGTTCGTTTCAGGTATCTTGCAGTGCATGCCCCGGTATGCCATCGCGGGAGCAACAACAATCCAGGGGAATGAGAAGTGCTTCGCAGTTCCGAATGGGCCAATTGTGTCCCAGAAAAATGTTGCAATCAGCAGCTCCGCGCCAGCGATGGCAATCGCTATCCCCAGCGAAAGGGTAAGTGTCAGTGCGGTCTTCTGCCACCGCCCGTCAGCCCCAACCTTGATCAGCCAGCGGAGGCTGGCGATGAATGCCACAATGAGGGCAACGGTGGTCACGGCGGAGACAGTCTGTATCGTCTGCCGGAGCGCTTCATGAGACGCGGCTTCGGTTCCGGCATTGCCCGTTTCCGCCCGGATGGGCATGGTGGACGCGGAGAGGCAGAGGGTCACGGCCAGCATCAGGCTGGCGATTTTGGAAATCTGTTTCGACATCTTAATTTCTCCTTTCAAAATTTCGATTCCTCAATCCATATTGGTGCGTTTCTGTTGACAGCGATGTTGCCATTGTCCCAGGTAGCCCACTTGCAGCTGTCGGTAACAATGGCGGATGCCTCCATGCTGCGGGACAAACTTGGCGCAATCACTAAATCATAGTCCGTGACCTGTTTCAGGATGCCGAATATGTCTGTTTCCTGACCGTAGATTGCGATATCTTTTCCGATCAGGGAAGACAAATCATCGGGTACAGGCGGCAGTTCCTCCAGCACGGGCCGGAAGCCTGTCGAGCGGGTACATGTATCCTTCGGTAGATACCCGTATTCGCGGGCCGAGATGTAGCCGCGTACCACACGATGAATAACGCTACTGCCAGACTCCTGCCCCCAAAAGTACGTGTCTTTCCAGTGTAGGTATCGGTTGGACGCATTGGGGTACTCGGAGACGAGCTGATCCCATTCGTTGGGGTCGCCTGCTTTTGTCCCCACCTTGAGCGAGCGGCACAGGTAAGGCTTCCCGTCGATGATGACGGGCCGGCCATATATGTATCCAGCTTTGTTCAGATCCTCCCAGGAAACCTCAGTACACACTGGCTTGCTGGCTACCAGCAGATTCTTCCACCGGATAAAGGGGATCCTTTTGCCATCCACGGAGTCGGCAATGTAAAACATATCCCGGTTGATAGGGAGCCGTGGTTTGATATCGCTCCGGTGGAACCCGCATGGAACAGGTTCCTCGCCGAAATATATAGTTCCCAGTTCCACAATATTGTTTTCTTCCAAGTAATTTCACCTCCCCAAATCGTTTCTGTTCTCATCCTATGCGGGTTGCAGTAATCTCATTCTGGAGGCTCAATGTTGTTAACAACATCAGAGCTGGAACAGTAGTCTGAGCCTCGCCGCCACAGCAGAACCCTCAAAATCAAAATACCGAAGACTTCTTCATCCAGGCGATGTTTTCCCGGCTGATAGTGATAACGCCATCCTTTTTCACTGCCCAACTGCACTTGTTCGGCAATGGTTCATCCATCTTCAGCGCCAGATCATAGTCATCTGCATCTTCCAGCCTCCCTTCGAGGATTGTTTTCTCTGGCCCGTACACGCAGATTCTCTTTCCAACCCATCGATTGAGGCTCTGGGGGATAGGGGAGAGGGGATCCAGTACAGGCCGGAAGCCAACAGTTGTACTGCGGTTGTTCACGTTTGCGTAGTTGCTTTCACGGGCGGACGCGAACCCTCGGACTACGCGGACAGTGGGCGAGATTTTTGGCGTCTCCTGGCCCCAGAAGAACTTTCCCTTCCAATGCCAGAGATCATCGCTGTTGCCAAGCTTAGCGATGATGCTATTCCATTCATTCCTTCTCGTTTTTTCTGTCCCGACCTTCAGGCTGCGGCAGAGATAGGGTTTGCCGTCGATGCGGACGGGATAGCCGAAAATATAGCCCAGGCGGTCGAGATCCTCCCAGGCAATCATGTAACAGGCGCACCGGTCAGCAACCAGGAGCTTTCCGTACTGTACCCATTGGAGCACCTTTCCGGGTACGGTGTCTCCAAAAGATATCTGTAAAGAACTCCTGCATTCGAAGCCTGGAATCATCGCGTTTCCTTTCAAATACATGGTTCCCAATTCCATGAGGATCACCTCTACCCGCTATTATATGCAAACTGAATTTTGTGTTGTTAACAACATCGAAAAGGAGCCCAAGGAAGTTCCCCGGGCTCTTTGTGCTCTAGCCGAGCTCTTTGTATATGTTGAAATATCTGATTTCCGGTTCGTGCTTTTCAAGCCAGCAAGTACAGCCGGCTCCGGCCAGCAGCCCAGCGAGGATACTGCGGTGACAGAGAGTCTCATCTGTGCAGTAGCAGGTCAAGGCAATGTTTTTGCCGCGCTTGTCCATCAGATAGAGCCGGTTCAGCCATTGAGCCGCCTTCGGGTTCGCTTTCAGCTCCCGCAGAAATTGTGGGACGTAGATTTCCCTGAAGGACTCCCGGTTCCAATAGCCCTCCTTTCGCAGATCCAGATACTTGTGGAACAGATCCGGAGACGGGGCCAGAACGGGCACCTGCTCCATCCACAGATGAGGGCTGCGCAGGCTGCGCACCGGAGCGATCACCTGGTCGAACTGGCCCGGCTTCACCTTGCTGATTTGAGCAAATTTCAGCATTGATTATACACCTCCTTTGACGGGATTGTCTTCATCCAGATGATGCTGTTCCGGCTGATCAGAACCGATTCCCTTTTTTTGATTGTCCAATCCAGGGCTTGACCAGGGAGTCCGATTGGATTGGCAACACACAGGTCGTAGTCGTCGAAGCTGTCCAGTGTGCCTTTGATTGCGGCTCCGCTCGGCCCATAGACCTCAAGACCAATCCCTATGAGATTATCGTCCAGCGCGGGCACAGCGGGCAGCGGTTCCAGGACGGGCCGGAAACAGTAGGTCGTATAATCTTCCTCGTTTCCGCCATTTCGTTTCGATGTGGAGTTCTCAACCCGGCCACGGGGGCTGTTTCCGCCGCGCAATACTGCCTTCCTGCCCCATCCGCAGTCATCCACTTCCTGTCCCCAAAACCGGCAGGCTGGGTCGCCCCAGTACATGGGATCATCGCCATATCTGTCGAGCAGGTCGTCCCACTCGTTGATGTCTTCCTCTTTTCTGCCAACTTGAAGGCTGCGGCACAAGTAGCCCTGGCCATCGATGAAAACAGGGCGGCCGGAGATGTATCCCTGCCGGTCGAGATCATGCCAGCTGATATTCAGGATGATACAGTTCGCTGCCACAAAGTTCCCATTGATGTCGCGCAGCCACTTCAAAGACATGTGGTCTGGGCCGGTATCTCCGAATGTGATTTCGGAGGTCTCTATGTACACAGAGCCCGGCAGAACCATCTCGCCGTCCAGGCAGATGGTTCCAAATGTGGTTGTTCCTACCATATGTGTTCTCCTCTCTTGTAAATTCCCAAATTGGTTTCTGAGGCTATCGTATGCAGATTCTTTAATACTGATATTGACAACAGCAAAAAAAAGCAGACCAGGATTCCCCTAGCCTGCCCATGTACTTAGATTCGCGTTTATCCTTCCTTCAGCCAGATGATGTCTCCACGGCTGACAATGATATTGTTGCCGTCTTTTATGGCCCAGGAGCAATCCACGGGCATCGGGGAGCTGGCCTTCAACACGACATCATAGTCGCTGAAATCGACCAGGCAGCTTTCGATAGTTATGCCATCCGAGCAGTAGACCTTAGTCTTATTGCCTAACAGGGCATTGAGAGAACAGGGCTCTGAGCCCAGATGCTCCAGGGCGGGGCGAAAGCCGACGTCCGCGTGCCTAGACCTGGCATATCGGTCGCTCCAGGAGCGGGCCGACCCATAGCCGCGAACTGCACGAGTCAATGAATTATATTTTGAGAGATCCTGTCCCCAAAAGAACATTTTCTTCCAATGCCAGAGATCGTTGTCTTCTTCTGCTTCATCCAAGGCAGCATCCCACTCGTTGGGCTCGCCTTTTTTTTGCGCCAACCCGGAGACAGCGGCACAAGTAGGTTTCGCCATCTATGGTGATTGGTGCTCCGAAAACAAACCCTTCCTCATGCAGCTGCTTCCAACTGATCTCGGTGCAAACACAGCGGCCGGCAATCAGAAGTCCGTTTTGCAGTCTGGCCCAAGAGATTTCCTTGCCTGACACAGTGTCTCCAAAAAGGAGCCGCTTGCCGTTGTAGGGAACCCCAATCTCCTGCGGCTGCCCATCAAAGTACAAACTCCCCAATTTCACAACTTCTACCATTTTTGTTTATGCCTCCTCCATCCAGGTGATATTTCCCCGGCTGATGATGTTGTTACTGCCATCCCTCGTGATCCAGGAGCACTCTACCGGTACCGGGGAGCTGGGTTTCAGCACGATGTCATAGTCGCTGAAATCAACCAGGCAGCCTTCGATAGATATGCCATCCGAGCAATAGACCTTGGCTGCTTTCCCCAACAGCTCTTCGGGGTGGCATAAGCCGGAATCCAGATGCTCCAGGGCAGGGCGGAAGCCGAGATAGTCATCCCGGTAAGAAACCGTATACTGGCTCCGGCCACGGGCCGCATAGTACCCGCGAAGTACCCGAAAAAGTTCATTGTGATCTGCAACTTCCTGACCCCAGAAGAAATCATCTCCCCAGTGCCAAATGCTGGTGTCTCTACCTATTTCATCCAGAGCGGTATCCCACTCGTTGGGCTCGTCTTCTTCCGCGCCGACTTTAAGGCAGCGGCATAAGTAGGTTTCACCATCAATGGTGACTGGGGTTCCGAACACGAGACCAGCATCGTTCAATTGCTTCCAGCTGACATTGACGCAGACGCTGCGGTCGGCAATCAGCAACCCATTGCTCAGCTTGACCCATTGTAGCTCATAGTCAAGGACGGTGCTGCCAATCGAGATTTGATTGTTAATGCAGAAAGCGCCTACCTTCTTTGGCTGGCCATCAAGGTACAAGCTCCCCAATTTCACAACCTCTGCCATGTTCTTTATACCTCCTTCAACCAGACAACCTTGTTCCGACTGATGATGATGTTGTTTTTGTATACACTGACCCAGGAGCAATCCGGGGGCACCACAAAGCCGGCGCTCAGCACGATGTCGTAGTCGCTGAAATCGACCAGGCGGCCTTCAGCGGTTATGCTGTCCGAGCCGTAGATTTTTACTTCCTTACCCAGCAGGGTATCAGGAGGGCAGGATTTTGAGCCAAGATACTCCAGAGCGGGGCGAAACCCGGTGTACGGAGACCTGTTTGCAACATCGTCGATATCCCAGAGGCGGGCATACGCCCATCCCCGAACCGTACGAAACGAGCTGCTGTACTCGAAGGTTTCCTGACCCCAAAAGAGCGCTTCGTCCCAATGCCAAAGATCATTGTCTTCTCCGGTTTCATCCAGGGCGACATCCCACTCGTTGGGCTCGTGGTCTTGCACCCCGACCTTGAGACAGCGGCACAGATAGGTTTCCCCATCCATGGTGACCGGTGTCCCGAAAACAAAACCGGCATTATGCAACTGCTCCCAACTGATCTCGGTGCAAACGCATCGATCTGCAACCAGCAGACCGTTTTTCAGCTTCACCCACTGGAGTTCCTTTCCGGATACGGTGTCTCCCAGAAAAAGATTAGCAGTTTCATTGCAGGCAAAGCCGGGCGATTGGGCTATCCCATTATCATAAATACTGCCAGATTTTACGATTTCCATATGTATTTCCTCCCAAAATTGTAGTTCTGGCTCATCCTATGCAAATTGTGTGGATTCAATGTTGGCAGCAACAGCAAAAAAAAGAGCAGTCCCGGGAATTTCCCCCAAGGCTGCTTGATACTAAACAGAAAGAATGCCAACCTCTATATCATTGAATTTGTCCTTGAGATTTGCTGCGGCCTTCCTCGCGGAAGCAAGTGTAGAATACCGCTTTGCCGCAGTCAAACTACTGGAGTGGCGGAAGCTATGCCCAGAAATACTGGCCACATAGTGTCCATCGATCCCTCTGCCGCTGACTACCAGCACAACGTCGCAGGGGTTATCCAAAACCTTCGCGGACACGATATTCGTATGTCGCAGAAGGTATACGGTGCCCTGAAGCTTTTCTGCCTCTGCACGAGCGAAGGTCAAGGCTGTATACTTGTCAAGTTTCCCCGACCATTTGACGGTTCCTCTCTCCGCATCGAGGGCAATCAGATAGGAATTCTTCCACTTGAAAACCACCCGGTCATCGTCCCCTCTTGCAACGGCCCTGTGCTTGATAGGCTCTCCGTTGTTGAAGGAGATAACAGGGAAGATCTTCCCGGCCGTGATCAAGGGCTTGACCTCCTGCACCCAGGAATCGAACGCCTCCGTTGTTGTCACATGCTTCTCATGTGAGGTTCTACAGGTATCACCGCTGTAATCCAGGATGCTGCAGTCAATCCACGCAAGATAGTTTGCCCCAATGATATCCTCAATGGAGGCTGCGGCCTTGCAGCCATTCTCCACCCAGCGGGTAAGGCCGGCGTCATCGACCCATTTGCCGCCCTTCCTCCAGTGCTCCTGATAGCCGCCCTTCAAGTCTTCCATGGCAGCCAGCAGATCTTCCTTGGTGACGGCAAGCTTACCCATGAAAACCACCCAGTTTCTCACCCGCCGCTGGTGCCCGCCATAGCCAGTGGTAACGTTGTTGTCGCCGCAGAGCCAGACGGGGGTGATGCCCAGCTTCGATTTGATAAACTGCCTGTCGTATTCGATAGTATAGCTCACAGTGTATTTCCTCCTTTATGTATTGTGTTAACCTCCAAAATTGAGATTCTGTTGGCATCGTATGCGGATTTGCTCTTTTCCATTCTGTAGGGGTTGATACAAAGAAACGTTGGGGCGGGGAAGAAAACTGTTGTGTGCGTCCTCGCTATGTCCTCCTGGGCCACTGCTTCAACTTTAATGTTGCTGCAAACATTGAAGTGCCACGGTGGCAGTGAAAAACAGGCCGGGGGAACCCCAGCCTGTCAGCATCTGTTATACTTTTTGCAGAAAAACAATGTCGTTTCGATTCACGATGGCGTTGTCACGCGTCTTGCCAGCCCAGCCGCAGCCCGATGGAACTTTCGCCGAGGCGAGGGTCAGGTCGTAGTCGTCCAATCCGGCCAGCTTCCCGATGACAGCTACTCCGCTCGGCCCATATACCTTAACCTTGCTGCCCAGGGAAAGCTTTTCTAGCTCCGGCTCAGGCGGCAGGGGCTCCAGGATGGGCCGGAAACCGACGTAGATATGGCGGTCGTTCTTGTGATAGAGCTCCCAGTGGCGGGGAGCCGTTCTTCCGCAGGCAGACCGATAGCCCGGATGGTCTTCTGCATCTTCCTGGCCCCAGAAGGCATTGTCCTGCCAGTGCCAAACTGCGTCGTCTGTTCCGTGGCGCTTTAGGATATCGTCCCACTCGCTCGTCCACATGGAGGATGTGGACGCCTTGGGACAGCGGCAGAGCATTGTCTTGCCATTCATCCGTATGGGGCGTCCAAAAACATAGCCCTGCCGGTTCAGCTCTGCCCAGGTCATGTTGACCGCAACACACCGGTCGGCAATCAGCCGGTTGCCATCAACTACCCACTGAATCTCATTCCCCCGGACGCTGTCGCCGAAGGCGATGGCCGAATTGGCACTGCAGACCGCGCTGGGGGTCAATAGTATTCCATTGAGGTATATACTCCCCATCTTCAAAATTTCCATTGTATTTCTCCTGATTCCAAGATGCGAAATTCGTATCTGTTTTTTTCTACCTTGTCGGCAGCTGCAATTTCCCACGCATCCACGAGACGTTGCCTCTGGGGACGACGAACTGATCATCTGTGTCCGGAGTCGCGATTTTGCTGCAGAACTCCGACATAGGCTTGTTTGTCTGCAATATCAGATCGTAGTCGTCAACGGCGACCACTTTCCCCTTGAACGCTTCCCAGTGCATGTCGTAGCCGCAAATGCGCTTCCCCACCAGTTTGGCGGGGTCGTCCGGAATCCGAACCAGCGGCTCCAGCACAGGCCGGAACCCCACTGTGCCGCTCCTGGCGAGGAATCCGACAGGGTCCCGCCTTCGGGCGGAGTAGAACCCCCGGACAAGGCGAGAGTGGTTGGTTTTGTACTCCTCCTGGAACCAGGAATATTCCTCTGTCCAATGCCAGAGGTTGTTGTCGTCCCCCAGGGTGTCCAGAATGGTGTCCCACTCGCTGCCAGTCATGCAACGGCACAGGTACGGCCTGTTGTCGATGCAGATCAATGTTCCGTATACAAACCCCGCTGTGTTCAGATCCGCCCAGCTGATGTGGAGGCAGATGTTACGGGTGGCAACAAGGATGCTGCCGACAATCACCCACTCCAATTCCTTCCCTGAACAGGTGTTCCCAATGGATACTGCCTTGCCAGTGAAGAACGAACCAGGGGCTACAGGCTTCGAGTCGAGAAACAAAGTGCCATATTTTACAATTTTTGCTCCCATTTTCTTTCCCTTTCTCCAAAAATTGGTTTCTGCAGCTATCTTATGCAGAATGGACGGATTCAATGTTGACAGCAACAAAAAAGGCAGGCCGGGGAAACCCCAGCCTGCAAATGTTTCAATCTTTCAATTCCCTGACTCCAATGACAGAGTTTCTCCTGACCACAAACTGCTCGTCCAGCCGCTTGCCCCAGCAAAATCTTGCCTTGGCTTCCGGCTGCAATATCAGGTCGTAGTCGTCGTAGTCCAGCAGCTGCCCGCATACAGACTCTCCGCCTGGGCCAAATATTTTGACCTTATGTCCGATCAGGAGTTCGGACAAATCATGGCACAGCGGCTCCAAAACGGGGCGGAAGCCGAGCGTAGGAAGCCGAGTAGGCGCTGCGTAGTAGGCAAAATAGCGAGATGCGTAGTACCCGCGGGCCATCCGGTATGCTGCATCACCCGACGTGGCCTCTTGGCCCCAGAAGGTTGCGTCCTTCCAATTCCAAAGATCCTCGCCGTACTTGCCCAGAAGGGCGTCCCATTCGTTGGGCGCACCATTCCTGCTGCCTACTTTGAGACAGCGACACAGGTAATCCTTGCCATCGATCCAGACGAGAGCCCCGAACACAAACCCCATGCGATCCAGCTGCTCCCAGGAGATGTTGGTGCAGACACAGCGATTCGCAATCAGCACCTCGCCATCCTTTACCCATTCGATCTCATTGCCTTCTTCGGTATCCTCAAAGAAAAGCGTCTCCCCGTAGTAGACGGCTCCGGGTTTGACGGGCCGGTCGTCGGAATACAGGGTACCCAGCTTGACGATTTCAGCCTTCATTTTTGAACCTCTTCCAGCCAGGAGATATCTTTCCGATCCAGGATAACATTGTCACAATCCTTCTTTGCGTGGGCACAGTCCGGGCCAACCCCAGCTGTGTTTTTCAAAAACAGATCGTACTCGTCGAATTGAGCCAGCTGACCGAAAATACAGGTACTCCCGGTCATCCGGACTTTGACCTGGCGTCCAATCAGGTTGTCGGACAGCTGCAGGACAGGGCCGAGGGGCTCCAGCATGGGCCGAAACCCAACCCAGTTGCTTTCCTCGTCCGCATTGCAGGATCCGTGGTTTCGGGCGCTGGTATACCCTCGGATGGTTTTCTGCTCTGGGAAAATTTCGTTGGACTCCTGCCCCCAAAACCACTGCTTTTCGCAATGCCAGAGATCATTGCTGTCTCCAAACTCCGCCAGGAGTTTGTCCCACTCGCTTTTCACCCCTGTCATCTTGACGCAGCGGCACAGGTAGGCTTTCCCATCAATAATGACAGGGCGGCCATAGACGTAGCCCTGCTTGTTGAGGAAACTCCAGTTGATCCCCATGCAAACACAGCGATCTGCTACCAGTTTGTCTCCCCACTGTACCCACTGAATCTCGGCACCTGGGGATGTGTCCCCAAGAACCAGCAATGTTGCCTTGGGGCGGAGGCAGCCTACTTCTTCCGCAAACGGGAGGCCGTCAATGTATACGCTCCCCAGCTTAATTGTTTTTACCATATGTATTTGCTCCTCTCCAAAATTGGATTCCTGTTTTGCATCCTATGCTGATTTGCCGGATTTCATTTTGGATGGGGGTTGATACAAGAAAACACGGGCGGGGAAGTTGGATTTGATTCTCTTTGGCAACGACTCCCTGGGCTTCTTCTCCAGCTGCAGCTTCTGGGGCGCTTGGAGGGTTGATACAAAGAAAAGTGTGGGGCGGGCCATGTAGATTTTTTCTTCGGCGGCATCCCCTGGGCTACTGCTTCAACCACTTCAATGTTGCTAACAACATCGAAAAACAGGCCGGGAAATCCCGGCCTGCTGTGTTGTAGATGCCAAGGACAGCGTTCCGCTGTACGATGAATTCTTCCCCCTGCTGCACGGCCCAGCCACGCTTGTCAAGCATGGGCCCATCTGGTTTCAGAACCAAGTCGTAGTCATCAAGTCCAATCAGGATCCCGCTGACATATCCGCAGGTCTGCCCATACACCCTGATGGGTTTTCCAACAAAAGCATCAGGCGGTTCCGAGCTCAGAGGTTCCAGCACGGGCCGGAATCCGATGAAGTCCAACTGGATACGGCAATCATAGCTGCTCCAACTACGGGCTGAATAATAGCCTCTTGCGGTACACTCCAGTTCGGTTGTGCCATCTTTCCAGGTCGCCTCCTGGCCCCAGAAATAGCGCCCATACCAGTGCCAAAGGTCATCATAGCCATACTTATCCACCAGTTCATTCCATTCACTTGACTCCTCCTTGGTATTGCCCACTCTGAGGCACCGGCAAACATAGGGGTTCCTGTCGATGCAGACGAGCTTCCCGAATACGAAGCCCCAACAGTCCAGCTGGTGCCAGCTCACGGTTGTGCAGATGCAGCGGTCGGCAATCAGACGGTCGCCGTCCTTCACCCATGGCAGCTCCCAGCCGGGGAGAGTCCCGCCGATGGAGAGGATCTTCTTGTCGAACCTGGCTCCCGGATCAGCGGGGCTGCCGTCGAAATACATAGTCCCGAATTTCACAATTTCAGCTTTCAAACAATTTCTCCCCCTTTGTGATTGTCCGTATGTATTAGATCATCCAAAATCGATTCTGATTGTGTCTTATGCAAATTCGTCCAGCCTCATTCTGCGCCTCGCCGCCGTCAGCAACATTGGAGAAGAAGCCCAGGCGGGGCCAGCCCAGGCCGCTAAGCAAGCAGTCCAAACCACCGCTGCATTTTCTTTGTATCAACCTCAGACAGCCAGGTGGCCGCAGCTGAAGAAGCAGCCCGGGAAGCCACCGCTAAAGAAAAACGAAACAAGAACCCACGGCCCCACATTTCCCTGTATCAGCCTTTAAAAACAAAGGAGGCCCCAGGGAAATCCCCAGGGCCGAAACAGGTCGTAGTTATTAAGCTTTTCCAAAGTTCCTGTCATCAGTGTCTCCCCAAAAGAACGCTTTATTGTTGTAGGAAACGCCGATCTCCTACGGCCGCCCGTCGAAATACAAACTGCCTAATTTTTCAATTTTTCCATAGAATTTTACCCCTCTTTCAGCCCAATAATATTCTCTCGGCTGATAATGATGTTGCGGCCTTCCTTTGTTGCCCAGGGATAGTTAGCAAATGTTGGATAGTTGTGTTCAAATGTGATATCATAGTCACTGAAATCGACCAGGCGGCCTTCAATGATTACTCCGCCTGAACAGTAAGCCTTTACCATCTTGTCCAGTAGAGTATCAGGGGAACATGGTTCAGAGCCCAGATACTCCAAGGCGGGGCGAAAACCGACGTCCACATACCTATCCGTCGCACCGTTGTAGCTCCAGTAGCGGGCCGACGAACAGCCGCGAACCGCACGATTCGACGCACTACGTTTTGAGATTTCCTGTCCCCAGAAGTACGCACCTTCCCAATGCCAGAGATTGTTATCCTCTCCTGTTCCGTCCAAAGCGGAATCCCACTCGTTGATCTCACCTTCTTCTGAACCCACCTGAAGACAACGACACCAATATGCTTCGCCCTCAATAGTAATTGGGGTTCCTAAAACAAAACCTTTCTTGTCCAGCTGTTCCCAGGAGATGTTGGTGCAGACACAGCGGTCCGCAATCAGAAGCCCATTTTTCAGTTTTATCCACTGGAGCTCTTGACCAGGCACGGTGTCGCCGAAAGAGATATCGGCAGAGCCGTCGCAGTCGAATCCTGGCATCTGAGCCACGCCAGCAAGACAAATGCTTCCCATTACAATTTTTTTCATATGTACTCCTCCAAAATTGATTTCTGGCTGTATCCTATGCAGGCTGGGATGTTATCATTTCAAAACTTCGGTTGAGACCAGCCGAAATCAACTTCGCCAAGTCAAATCGGCAAATTTGGAATCTGCCCAACAGTTCTCCACAGCAAAAAAAGCTCGGAGAGAAATTTCCCAGAGTCAAAGTGTAAATGCTAATTGAGAGCTTTGACGGCGGCTGCCCTGGCTTCTGCTTCAGCTGTGTTTTCTAGCCGCCAAGGGATGGGTGATAGGGGGGACTGTGCCGGTTCGTGTTTCTATGCCACTGTGGCATTGGCGGCAAAAAAGCGGGCCACCTCACAGCCGGAAGTGACAACCCGGATGTGCCGGATGCCCGCTCCGCGC
>OFEZ01000613.1_pt1 | contig 24393 bp, 26 predicted proteins | sample 1521241 | NCBI WGS metagenome assembly OFEZ01 (sample SAMEA3504099, study PRJEB24116) | mouse gut metagenome | biome: mouse gut; feature: mouse-associated habitat; material: faeces | place: Denmark | collected 2011
TCTATATTTCACCTGGGTCGCTCTTACTCCAGTAGACTAACACTTATGGCCACGTTCTTATGATTCATCTGCCCCATGGCCTCTTCCAGCATTTGGGCAGCGTTGTTCCCCATCTTCTTCTGGCGGTTGTTCAGCGTCGCCAGTTCGATGATGACGGCCAAGTTCCGGCCCGGGCGCACGGGGATGGTGATACACGGCACTTTCACGCCCATGATCTCTTCATACTCCGTATCGATGCCCAGCCGGTCATAAAATTTGTCCTCATCCCAGAACTCCAGCTTCACGATCAGGTCCAGGCCCGCCTCGGGCTTTACCGAGGACCAGCCGTAGACCTCCTTCGCGTTGATGATGCCGATGCCCCGGAGTTCCATATAATATCTTATGAGCTCCGGCGCGCTGCCGACCAATCTTTTTCGGGAAAGGCGCTTAATTTCCACCGCGTCGTCCGCCACCAGGCGGTGGCCGTTTTTCACCAGCGCCAGGGCCGTTTCGCTCTTGCCCGCGCCGGAATCCCCGGTGATGAGCACCCCATCGCCGTAGACCTCCACCAATACGCCGTGGATGGTCTGCCGGGGGGCCAGATATTCTGTGAGGGTATCGATCAGGTCCGCCATGAACTTGGACGTGTCCTCCTGGACCAAAAATACGTCCCGGTCGTACTTCTCCGCCATTTCCATGCATTCCGGGAACGGCACGCAGTTATGGCAGATAATCAAGCCGTCAATATCGTGCTTCATGAATTCCTGAAAGCACAGCCGCCGCTGGTCTTCGGTCATGGTCTCCAGAAAGGTACTTTCCACCCGGCCGATGCATTGCAGCCGGTGGGGGTCAAAGTAATTGTAAAACCCGGCCAATTGCAGCGCCGGACGGTTCACATCCGTTTTGGTCACGTATTTTTCCCCGTAGACGCTGGACTGGTGGAGCACCTCCATTTCCAGTTCCTCTGCAATCGTTTTCAACAGGACACGATACTGGCTCATAGCGTTTCTCCTCTCCATGGTCTGAATGGTTTTATTTTACCTAATTTTCCCCCGTTTGGCAATGCCTATCCACCCATCCGGGCATATAATTTTTGCACAGGGAAAAAAAGTTCTTGCAATTCCGTTACGATTCTGGTATCATTAGTAAGCTGTTTTCAGCAGAGAAAATCCGAGGAGGTGCTTCAGTATGGCAAAATGTCAGTTTTGCGACAAGGGTGTTTCTTTTGGCATCCAGGTGTCCCACTCCCACAGACGGTCTAACCGCACGTGGAAGCCCAATGTGAAGCGCGTCAAGGCCATCGTGGACGGCACGCCCAAGCACGTGTACGTCTGCACCCGTTGCCTCCGTTCGGGCAAGGTCACCCGCGCTGTGTGATTGGAATAAGGCAGATAAAATCCCCGGCAAAACGCTGGCGGGCTTTTTTCGGATATTGCGAAACAGAAAGGAGTATGACGATGCAGTACAAACGATTCGACAACACGGTCTTTCTCCGCATCGACAAGGGAGAAGAGATTCTCGAACAGCTTCAGGCCATGGCCCAGGCGGAGCACATCACCCTCGCTTCCGTGCAGGCGCTGGGCGCCGTGGACGACTTCACCGTGGGCGTGTTCAATACCGCGGAGAAGAAATATTACGCCAACCACTTTGAAGGGATGTATGAGATCGTGTCCCTGACCGGCACCATTACCACCAAAAACGGCGAGTTTTACGCCCATTTGCACATGAGCGCCGGAGACGACAAGGGCCTCGTGGTGGGCGGACATCTCAACCGCGCCGTGGTCAGCGCCACTTGCGAGATGGTGGTCACGGTGGTGCCCGGCACCGTGGAACGGGTGTTTAACGAGGATGTGGGGCTGAACCTGTTTCAGTTTTGATATGAGAGAAGTCGATCCCAAACAGACCCGGCGGGCGGCAGCGTTTGAGCTGTGGATGCACGCACCCATGCCCATGGTCACGATTTTCAAGACGCTGGATGTGACGAATCTCGTGAAACTGCGGCGCCGGCACGGGCTTTCGTTCAATATGCTCATGTGCTGGTGCATTGGGCGTGCCGCCTTGCAGGTAAAGGAATTTCAGATACTCCCGGTCGGTGGCAAACTCATTGAATATGATTCTCTCGCTGTCAATACCATCGTGTCAAACAGTCAGGGAGAAGTTAGTTCATGCGATGTCCCGTTTTCCGATGATTTGACGACATTCAATTCCGAATATCTCCGTCTTACCCGACAAGTCGCTGAAAGTTGTGAGAATCACGACCTGTCCGAAAGCATGATAATCGGAACCTCAGCACTCGCCCGATACGATATTGACGGAGCGGTGGGAATGTACAGCGGCATCTTCAACAACCCGTTCATGATATGGGGAAGATATAGGAAACAGTTATTCAAAACCATCCTCACCGTTTCTTTTCAATTCCACCACACTCAGATGGATGGCGCACACGCCGCCCGCTTCCTTGATTTGTTGCAACGGGAGATTAACGCTATCCACTGATTCTGTGATATGATCAAATAAGCATGTTATATTAGTGCAATATCCCCCCCCTGATAAAATACGTGACAACTGATATCTATGTAAAGCCAGAAGTAATATGAAAGAAGCAATCCCTATGCATCTCCACAAGGATGTGACAGAGACTGGAATTTATCTAAAGATTGTGACACCTGAAGATCTTGGGAATCATCCAATAGAGTACGCCCATAGGGATGATTTCTATATTTTGGGACTCATAACTCGTGGAACAGTTTGTATTGATATCGATTTTGAGAGACAGACAGTTGGAGCAGGAGAAATTGGGCTTATAAGACCTGGGCAAATACACAGATTCATAAATGGAGAGAATTTTGAAGGCTTAATGCTTTCAATCGAAAAGGGCATAGTCTGCGATCAATATAAATTGATTTTTAAGGAGACATCCTTCTCGTGTAATGCCATAGAGGTGCAAAATACTGAGTTCGTCGAGTTAAAGATCTTGTATCAGTTGATTTATGATATGGTTGGAAGATATGAAGATTTATCCGTAATCAGAAATCTGGTCTCTGCATTCGTGGGGATGACAGCCGGATGTTTTAAAAGAGCCGATTGTCAGCACTACTGGAATAACAGACGACATACAGAGATTGTGATGCAACTCAACCATCTTCTTCAACTCTATCTTATTGAGAGCCGCAGCCCATCTTTCTATGCAGACAAATTAAAACTATCATTAGCTTATCTAAATGAGGTCGTAAAGAGTGTTACAGGTTGGAATGTCAGTAACTATATCCGAAATGAAATAATACTCTTGGCGAAAAGGTTGCTCTATCATACAAATTTGACAGTAAAGGAAATTGCAACATCATTGGGATTTGATGATAATGCCTATTTTTCGCGCCTTTTCACAAAAGCAACCGGTAAGTCGCCCATGCAATTCAGGGCAAAACCTTGAATAGTCCAATAACAGGCTCACATACTCCATTGACGCGCACGATACCTTAAGGTAATTTTGCAGTCGGAAAAAGACTGTAAAAATGACAAAGAAAACAAAGTTGAAATTATGCGATTGGTCTCTGCTGTTTTTGACCGTCGTTATACTCGCTTCCGGGGTACAACTGGAAATTAACCCTGTCGGAGCAAAATGCTGGATATGGTCACATATAGTGATTGGGATACTATTTATAAGTGGAATAATCTGGCACATCAGCCTTCATAAATCCTGTAAGAAAAGAGTTGAACCAAAGACTCGAAAACACGGAAACAAACATGCTGTGATAGGAATATTCTTCCTGCTTACGCTACTAAGCGGAGTTATCGCAACAGGTCATTGGGTTGGCACTTACTTTCACAGTACAATAGGAGGTGTTCACGGTAAATTCGGCTTCCTTTTCATTATAGCCGTAATTCTACATATAGCAAAACATAAGCGTTTTTATTACCTATAGAGGTCACGCCTATTTTGACATAGCCTCGTTTACAATATTCTGTACATTCGCCTTGTTGGAGATGTAGAGTCTCTATTTGTTTGAAATCCGAAAGAATTTTTATGATAGAATTTAATCGTTTTTTCGTTATTCAAAGCATCCACGGTAATGAACTGACAACCGGCCTGCCGATGTTTTTCATAAGTAGCGGCAACCAAATCAATTATCATAGAGCCAATTCCCATACTCTGATATTTTTCTAATATACCGAGATGACCAATATTTATGGCAGGATAGGATGATTGCCGATTCAAGAAAGTTGCTATATCTTCATCTGCTTCCAACTTCAAATCTTCAATAAAATCATCCTTTTCTGTCTGACTGCCTATCATTAAAGCATCATTCATAAGAGTGAAAGCAGCTACAATTTCCCCAGTCTCTATAAACACGCTATATGCAGAAAGATAATGCCTTTGCACACACTCTTTCACCTCAATATGAAAGAAATCGTCAAGTTCTTTTACTCCACATGAAAACGCAGACATATTTTCATAGTCTGCGTCAGTCATTAATCGTATTTGAATTTGGGAATCAATATCCAAGAATCGGGTTTTTTCCTCCACAATTAGCAATTATTCGATTTGCATTTGCTTCTGTACGAGCTTTACGCACTTCGTTGCGATGTCGTTCTTCTGCATTAAAATCCCCCCGGAGATGTTTCTCCAGATTACAACGGAAACGAGCGACATCATCTCGATCCATTGGAGGATTAGGAATTGAACGGATCATAGCTTTAACTTATTGATTATGCAAATTTACGACATTTTATTCATAGTCGCAAACTTCAACTGAAGATATTTTTCTATTCTTTATTATGTAACATCTGAAATACATGATATGTTTATCTTAGTTAAGATGGTCATATTAGTAATATTATTGCTCTTATATGATTTAATTGTAAATTCTGATGCTGTTAATAACTGATTCCAATTATGGATTAAATTTTAGTATCTTTGCGCTTATAAAAGAAACTGAAATATGTTCATAGCGATTCTTACCTATAAAAAGGCTCTGAGCGAAGTCGATAAGTATCTTCAGGCTCACCGTGATTATCTTGCGGAACATTATGCGGCAGGTGATCTGATCACATCCGGACCGCGTGTGCCGCGTGTCGGTGGTGTGATAATGATTAAAGCAGCCGACCTGGAATCTGCCAAGACAATTCTTTCGCAAGACCCTTTCAACATCAACGGTATTGCTGATTATCAGATTGTGGAATTTACCCCGACATTGTTCTGTGAGAGCGGATTAAAGCAATTATTAAATCCATGATTTGTGCGTCGGACATAGAGGCCACATTGTTGAGCATGGCCGACGAGCGGCAGGCTCAACAATTATTGCGATTTTTCAAGACCGCTCCAGGACAGTATGGCGAGGGTGACAGGTTCATAGGCCTGCGTAATCCGCAAGTGCGGATGGTTGTGAAAAAGGTATGGAAAGACACGCTTCTTCCTGAGGCCGAGAAACTTGCACGGTCGCCTCTCCATGAAATACGTCTGTGCGGACTGTTGATCATGGTAGAGCAATACCTTCGGGCTATGAAAAAGAAAGATCAGGCTGAGATGTCCGGAATATTTGAGTCCTATCTTGAGCTTTATCCATATATCAATAATTGGGATTTAGTCGATTTGTCTGCAATAAAGATAGTAGGTAATCACGAGGTACTGAATCCTGATATTACGCTGATGGATGAATGGATCAAGCCTGAAGGACATACACTTTGGCAGCAGCGCATTGCTATGGTCAGCACGTGGATGCTTACGCGCAAGGGTATAATCGGAAAATGCATGGACAGGGCGAAATTCCTGTTGACAAGTCCTCACGACCTTTTGCATAAGGCTGCCGGTTGGATGCTTCGCGAAGTGTGGAAGAAGGGTTACAGGGATGAACTCCGGGATTTTCTTGAAGCAAACGTGGTCGGTATGCCATCCGTAATGCTCTGTTATGCGTGCGAGCAAATGTCTGTCGAAGAACGCCACGAATGGCAATCAAAACGAAAGCTAATTTATAAAAGATAATGCTCGTGATCCAATAAAAAGCTTGTTATAAACCAAACGAGATTTTCAAAAAAGCAATTTGCTTTTGCCTTATATCAAATCATCAAGGGATTTAAAGATAAATGCCATTAAATTCAAAATCTATTCATTTTAGTAATTTTCGATCGTTATCACCGCTCTCCAGTACACTCATCTGATGGATGGCTATTTGGTTAAGTTTGATAAGTCGCTCCGATTGTGGTAGCCCTTGCTCTATGAATACGGCATTGAGGCTTTCCATATTGGATAGGCAGATGAGTTCGTTCACAGAAGCATAGTCGCGGATATTCCCTTTCAAATCTGGATTTGCCTCACGCCACTGTTTTGCAGTCATTCCGAACATAGCCACGTTCAACACATCGGCTTCATTAGCATAGATGATATTTGCTTGTGCGTTAGTGACCTCTATTGGAATAAGGTTTTGCTTGATCGCATCGGTGTGTATGCGGTAGTTGATTTTCGACAACTCACGCTTTGCCGACCACCCTAACGCTTGTTGCTCAACCGCTTTAAGTCTTTGAAATTCTTTTACGATATAAACTTTGAACTCCGGGCTGATCCACATGGCAAACTCAAACGCTATATCCTTGTGGGCGTATGTTCCACCGTATCTTCCTGCTTTGGCTTGAAGTGATATGGCGTTGGTTCGCGCTACAAACTCCTTGACACTTATCTTAAAACTGTTGAGACCGGACTGATTTCTAATTGTGGCGAATTCGCCATAATTAAAATCGGGATTATACACTTTCTCCCAAATGCCGATAAATTCAAGAGTGTTACGGTTACGTAGCCAATCAGTGATGAAGAAGTCTCCATCTTTGGCACGCAACATATCGGTGAGACAGATGTAGTCCTCACTGTTTACTTTTATAACATTAACTTCGGTGTCTTTTACTGTTATTTTTGCCATTTGGGGATAAGCGATTGATTTCAAATGCAAATATACTGCAAAAATCGGTTGAATCTGCGTATTAGCTTTTTTTCTCAGAACCTGTATTGTATGGAGGCAAGGATATTGCGGGGGCGGATTTGGAATGAGTGCTCTGTACGCGATAGTGTGCCATATGCCACGTAGCTGTAATGGCGTTTGTTAAGGAGATTGTCTGCTGTTACAGATAGCCTGATCTTATTGTTTACCCGCCATGCTGCCGAGGCGTCAAGCAGTATGAGGTTTTCGGTGTTTCCTTCCGGGAAGTGGGTAAGGAAGTGTTCCGCACCGAGACTGAACTGAAGCCGGTCTATCGGTATCACGGTTGCATACAGTTTCTGGTTGAATGAGTGATACGAGGTCTCAGCATCGTCGATTTTCAGTCTGGAGAAACCATAATTGGCGTCATAATTCAGTGATAGCCACCGGACGATGCTACCCTTGAAATATGGCTTGACGACAGCTGCGATCTGGTCGTATGGCATGACTTGATTGTCACGCATCGAGGAGGCCGATGAGGCTGAAGCATTGAAATCACAGCCAATAAGCATCTTGCTATGTCCCAATCCTTTGCTTATGCCACCACTTAGATACCATGTTTTGCTTTCCGACAGCCTGTCGGCAAAAGTGGAGACGATGATATTGTCCACAAACAGTTGGTTAGACATCAATGACGATCGGCAGTAATTGTATGTAGCCGAGAAGTTGAAGAAGAAAGCACTTAATGGATTACGGTAACTATATGAGAAACCGGCAGATACATCGTGTGTGTATTTGCCATCGGTTCTGCCGATGAAAAGATTGCGGTAGTCGGCAAGCACTGGAGATGAATTGTAAAGATATGCCTGAGGTGAGCTTAATCTGTAGGCCAATGATCCCGAAAACTCAGATCTTGCGGATGCTTTCTTCCTTACATAGAATCGTGGAGTAAGATTGATATAATCATGCTGTCCGCTTATGGAATAGTGAAGCCACTTTACAGCGACTGTTGTCGATAATCGCCAGTTGTTGCGTTCATAATCAACCTGAGGCTTGGCATAGATGTTAGACAGAAAAGCGTTGTGAGTGCGCGAATTATCAAAGTTTCCCATTCCTGACAGTGTGGCATTCATCCTGTGGTAGTTGAGGTCTATGCCACCGTTGATGTAGAACTTCCAGAACCTGCTTAGCCGTCCATATTGGCTCTCAGTAGTGCTTCTGAAATCTGTGATGCCGAGATTCTGCAACACTCTGGTTTCGTCAGCCACGTAAAGACGGTCAGGCGAGTGCACGAACGAGTTTCGCGAAACGAGTTCGAAAATATTCGTATCATTGCGTTTCACAAGTTTCAGGTCGTTGGATGCTGAAATATCTCTGCGGCTTACCTTTTGTGTAAGGTCCATGCTTCCGGATATAGCGGAGGTTGAATTATTCCAGACTGCATTAACCGTCAGTTTGTCTTTTAGAAAATATCCGCGTTTGTTTATTTCCGAATTGAACTGAGCCGAAAGATCGTGGGTCTGAGTCCGCAGTCTGTTGCGCTGTATAAAATCCGGTATTGTCTGGCTGAAATAATCGGTGTTCAGACTTGAATTGTAGTCGAGCCGGTCTGCGGCATAGTTGAATTTCAGTCGCATGGAGTTATCGCCGTGCCTCCAGGCAGAGATCGCGTTTGCGATCCATGAGAGATTGTCGCGGGTGCGTTTCTCAGTCAGTGGAGCAGCTACAATATCGGCCGAGATGTATCCGGGCCATAGAGACTCGGAATAATCGGATGAAAACATGTCGTGGAAGTCATGTTCGGTTATCTGTGATGCCGGGTTCCATGCGGTGTTTCCTGCGCGCAGTGTTATTATGTTCTGCATTTTTGAGGCCATCCGCATTGTGTACATCGAGCCATCGTAGAGCAATGGCTCTGCACCCGCAGCAGCTTTTGCCACACCTACCCATCTGCTCCTTGCATCTTCTTTAAGCCTGAGATTTATACCTGCTTCCTCGGGAAATTCTATGCCTTCAAGAGCCTTTACCGGTTGATGATTCTCCATTACCTCTACCGATTTGACATCTTCATGGGATATATTTTCTGTCGCAAGTCCGTACTGACCGCCTATGAAATCGTTGCCGTCGATATAGAACTTATTTATCGGTTTTCCCTGATACTTGATTGTGCCATCTTCTTCAACCCTTATTCCCGGCAGGCGTTTGATTACGTCAATGATTGCGTTGTCTTTTGCATTGGCATAGCGTTCTACATTGAACACAAGCGTATCTCCTTTCGCATATATATCCGGAGCATTGACTATCACATCATTGAGCTGGGTCTCTTTTGCAGTCATCCTCACTCCATTGCTGAAGTTATAGGAAACAGGCAACACCAGAGTCTCATATCCTATTCTCCGGAATGATATTGAGGCAGTCTCAGCATTGACTTTTATTGAGTAAGATCCGCTGGCCGTCGAAGATGCGAATGCTGTCGCTTTTCCGTTGGCGTTTAATGCCCGTATCACTACGCCCGATACGGCTTCTCCGGTCTGTGCATCGGCTACAGTGCCGTGCAGTTCCCTCGGGTCTGCCGCTTTTGCCAGCAGCAGACCCAAAAGAATGCTTAGTATGAAAAAACAGTATCTTGTCATTTTTTCCAGTCGGTTTCGATGTAGTCAAATGGAAGCTCAATCGGATCGTAGGCATCCGGGACGGGATTTCCATATTCATCCGATACAGTGATATGGCCTTGTCCTGCGGCCTCATAGTATGCGTATGGATTCACGTCCCACCTATGCTTTGTGTCGTAGTATTTAGTCCTCGAAGTGTTGCTGAACGGGACTTTATAGATAGTAATCGGCCGGTCGGCGTTCGATTTTATGCCGATGCATTCAAATGTATAATGGCCGTTTTCGTCCGACGCTCTCATTATCAGTCCGGGTAGTCCGTATAATTTCCACGGCCCGTCCATGACAGGAATATCCTCGCAGTAAAAAGCACTCCATATGCGCCCGCGGAAATCACATACTGCGTAGTGGCATTCATAGCCGAGAATTTCAGTCGTTGAGTCGGTAAGTTCCCAATTGATCTGAGGCAATTCTTCATCGTAGCGTAGCCAGTCGGTGCATATCTTTTCTGTGTGAGTAAGTTTTCCTTCGGGATAATTCTTGTAGATAGTCATGAATTCGCCGTTGGATAATTTCCCGTCTATTGCCGCTGCTGCGATTTGTTCCGAGGTGCTTTTCATCAGCAGCGAATCTACTGTCAGATTCTTGAAACTGGAGAATTTAGATAGACCGTTGGAGGCGATTTGCAGCAGCATCTGGTCTGATGTATAGTTGTCTTTAAGACTTCCTGTGGTATCGTTGCACCATGAGTAGTTGTATACAAATTCCATAGTTTCCGGTGCGAGAGTTTCTGTTTCGGGTACGCTGTTCTGATATATGGACAGTGTGCGGCGAAGCACCTTCCCAGAGGCCGTCAGGGCAAGTATCGCAATGACGGAGATGATGATTGATGTCCTTTTCATTTTTTTCTTGTGGTTTGGTTTGATGCTGCAAAATTATAGGTGCTGTTGCCTTTGGGCCGAAAATAATCCTTACTCAAATATTCAGGAATTATTACTGAATTATTACTCCCGGAAATTTATCCGGAGAATCAGACGTTTATAAATCGGATTATGAGTAACTTCGCATCATGGAAAAGAGAATAAAGATACTTTATGTATTGTCAATCGCAGCTATCCTCGCATTCCTCGGCATGCAGGTCTATTGGCTGTACAACCGATTTGAGTATTCCATTACTGAATATGAAAATATTTCAATTGATAAAATTTCAAAAGCCATCGATGAATATAATAGCTACAGAGCGAAACACACGATGATAAAGGAAGCTACCAGAGTCCAGTCCTCTTATAGCATGAACAACGATCTGGATTCGATGGGAACCCGAAAACGTACTGTGACGGTGAGGACGAGAGAGTTGAACGGTCGTAAGCTTTTGGGAATTGCAGAGGAACGGAAGCTCACTCCCGATGAAATGAAACGGTTGCAGGAACTTGTTTTGGATTCCTTGGAAATGGTCGATGCAAAGATAGCGACAGTTGATGCCACAAGTGCTCCCTCTGATGGAGTTGCTTGGAATGCAATGAGGAATTTTGAGAGCGAGATACAGCATCCTTTCACAGTGGAAGGAATTGATTCAACACTCAGGAAGCACAATATCAATGCGGAAATATCGCTTATCCTGCAAGATAGCTTGACATGGACTCCTGTAACTGTGCGACATTCATCTACGTTTTATCCAAGCTTTAAAGTAATCACTCCTTATTCCGAACTCGAAAGGAAGGCGGTGGTGATTGTTTGTAAGATTCCCTCATCGGAGGTATTGCTTGAAATGGGTTGGACATTGGTAATGGCACTTGTACTTTCTCTGTTCCTGATTCTTTGTCTTGTGTGGCAGATAAAGACCATCTTCAAACTGGCACGTCTCGACAAGATGCGCAATTCCTTCATAACAACCATGATCCATGAGTTGAAACGACCAATCTCGACTTTGAAAATGTGTGTTTCAGGCATTGATAATGATAAGATGATGGAAGATTCACGCATGCGCCATGAACTTACCGGTGAGACACGCATTGCTCTTGATAATCTGTCTGCTTACTTTTCCAAACTACGCGATATCACATTCAACAATGTGGAGCAGATTCCACTGAATGTAGAGTCTTTTAATCTCGCAGCTTTGGTGGACGGTGTGTTAAAGTCTATTACGATACCGGGCTCAAAGCGTGTGATACTTGAAAATAATATCCAGAAAGAGTTGGAAGTTTCGGCCGACCGTTCGCATCTGACGAATATTATTACTAACTTGGTTGAGAATGCAATAAAATACTCCGGTGAAGATGTCGCAGTTAATATCAGCGCTGGGTCAATATCCGATGGTATTGCCATAAAGGTTGCGGACAACGGCAATGGTATACCCACCGCGGACCAAAACAAGATATTCAACCGTTTCTACAGGGGTAAAGCTTCAGCAACCGATATTCCTGGTATGGGGCTTGGATTGGCTTATGCAAAGCTTCTTGTCGATGCGCATGGTGGTGACATTTCGGTGGAAAGCACTGATGGTATAGGTTCAACATTCATAATAAACTTGCCGCAATGAAAAAGATACTGCTTGTCGATGATGATTTGAAAAACTCAATGCTTCTCAAACGTTTCATTGAAGCTGAAGGCTACGATGTGACGTACGCATCCAATGGCAGGATCGGTTATGAACTGTACAAAGATCTTCATCCGGACTTGATACTCCTGGATATAAACATGCCGGAAATGAATGGCTTCGAAGTGGCTAAAATTATCCGCGATATGGATAAAAGAGTGATTATCTTCTTCCTTACCGACCGCACCGACAAGGTTGACCGTCTTTATGGTTTCTCTCTGAAGGGTAACGACTACATTCCCAAGCCATTCTATCCGGAGGAATTGATAGCCAAAATCAACGAGCGGTTTGAAAGCGTCATCATCAGTAAGGATGTGGAATACCAATTGGGGCATACGATATTCCGGCCAAATCTATCATCGCTGACATACAACGGTGAGACGCATTCGCTCTCAGTGCGCCAGACAGAAATCCTCGCAATCCTTGTGCAGAACATTGGCAATGTCGTTGATCGCGACACCATCCTCAATGCCGTATGGGGTGACAGTAGCTACGCCAACTCCCTTGCCCTCAACGTGCAGATAACCTATCTCCGCAAACTTCTCGAAGATCCCTCCATTTCCATCACCTCCCTCAAAAAGAAAGGGTATATCCTTATGATTCAATAATGAAATAAACCGGTCTGAAAATCATTTGAGAATTGATACGTTAAAATAGGATTGAGACAGATGAATTATATGGTTATCTTTTTAAGATATGGTACAGTATTTGGCCTATCGGAAGACCGATTGATACTTTCTTGTTGATTTTATAGTAAGGGGTGACTATCGGTTCAGCCTGATACCTGTTAGTCCCAACCTGCTGTACCGTCTGGATTCCGGTCTGGACTCCCCAGCGCTCATTGATCCTGTAGTCGAGATATCCACCAAATGCTGAGCGTCCATAATAACCTATCATTGCCGGTGGCATTGGCATACCGTTTGTCATCTGTGGTGGTTGTCCAATGCAGTAATCACCGAAGACTGTTGCAGATAGCTTCGGCGTAAATTGATATGTGATACTACCGTTAATGCAGTATTGTGTATTCAGTCCGCAGAAGTATGCGTATTTGTTCACCATTCCACCGGCGTAGAATGTGAAGTTGCCTATAGATTGATAAAAGCCTAATGTCCCGCTGTCAATCTGCATCAATCCAGGTAAGGCTCTTGTACCTCCGGCAGCAATAATCTCTCCGCTATTCCAAATTAACAGGCCTGCCTGTCCAGGAGTAAAATGAAGATGAAGATTGGGGATATGAAAATCGAGAGGCTGCGCAAGTCTGTACGGAAAAATAGGGTCTAATACCGGAGGATATGCTAAATGATAATCCACTCGATTTTTCTCTCCGTAGATGCTGTCCGGTTTCGCTACGGCCTCCACACTGATACCGTTATTTTTGTTTTGCCCGAATGGAATTGAATCCTTCATTTCATTTTGAGAAAAACATATCATCGGGAGGGCCAAAAGCGATAATACCAAAAGATGTCTATATTTCATGGTCATTAGGTTTTGACGGTGAGCATATAGCCGAAGCCGCGTTGGTTGATGATGCTCACATTGGGAGCATGGCGCAAGGCTCGGCGGAGTTTATGGATATAACCGTGGAGTGAGTTGCGGTTACTGACTTCATCCCGTCCCCATACGGCTATCATCAATTCTGAGGCATCAACTGTCTTGCCTATGTTTGAAGCCAGCTTTTTCAATATCCGTGCTTCGATGTTGGAAATGACTGTCTCATTACCGTTGAAAGTCAGCAATTGGTTCGTGACGTCGAAATTATAACTCCCAATTGAAAACACAACATTTTCATTCCGGCTCTGTACCTTATTTCTAAGAAGTGCCCTTATTCTGACGAGTAGTTCACGAAGTTCGAACGGTTTTTTTAGATAGTCGTTGGCCCCTATGTCAAAACCCTCCTCCACATCGTCAATTGTGCTTTTGGCAGTAAGGAATATAATAGGTACATTGGCGGAAATGCGACGTATCTCCTTTGCCATAGCGAATCCGTCAAGTCTCGGCATCATAACATCGGCAATGATGAGGTCGGCGTCCTCGGTCTTGTATCTGGAAAGTCCGTCAATGCCGTCAAATGCAGCTACAACCTCATAACCCTGTTGACGCAGAGTGTCACAGACAATAAGCGACAGTTCGCGTTCATCCTCAACGAATAGAATCTTGGCTTTCATGACAGTCGAATTTAATTGTGAATGTCGAACCGTTTCCCTCCTGACTCTTGACTGATATGCTCCAGCCCATCTTTTCAAGAATCTGCTTCACATAGTAAAGGCCTATTCCATAGCCACGGACATCCTGACGGTTGCCGTGCGGCACACGATAGAACTTGTCGAATATGTATGGCATACTCTTTGATGGAATACCTATACCATTGTCTTCGATTTCTATGCTGTTTATATATATTCTTATGTTGATAGAGACGGATTCTCCCGAATATTTGATTGCATTGTCAATCAGATTATTCAGTACATTAGATAGATGGGATTTGTCTGTTCTTACCGTTGTATTCCCGTTTGATTCGACTTTGATGGCAATATCCTTGTCTCCTCTCATGCGCTGCGCTTCCGCTATCTCATCCACAAGTTCTGGCAAATCTATTTTCTCCGGCTTCAAGGTCATGGTTTTCCTGCGTTCCATGCTCATGGCGAGAATATTCTCAACAAGTTCGCCGAGGCGTTTGATCTGCTTCAGAGCTATTGTAAGATAAGCATCCTTCTTCTCCCGGTCGTTGGATGTATCGTAATTAAGCAACGCATCGTTGGCAGAATACGCAATAGAGATGGGCGTTTTCAGTTCATGTGTCATGTTGCTGACGAAATCATCTTTCATTTCCTCGATTGTCCTCAGTTTGGAAACGGTATGGAACAGATACCGGAAAGCGGCGGTAAATGCGACCATAAGTAGAAATATCGTTACAATCACACCCATCATCTGAGATAGGATATGACGGGTCAATGGAGTGATGTATGCTTTATAATATATGTCTTCATCAGGGTTTATGACAATTTTGAATGTGTCAAATCCTGCCTGATTTTGAATCCTTGGGTTGTTGAGAATCACAGAGTCATTGCTGTTTACAACCTCCACTGCCACAAACTCAGGATAAATGTATCTGCGGGATAGATGATCATTCAAGACACTGTCCATTACCGTCACATCGAAGCCTATATATTTATCCATGAGAGTATGAAATTGTCTACTCATTGCATCGATCATCTGATTTGAGTAAGGGACCTCGTCCTCCAACATCGCTTTTTCTTCAACTACAGTGCCGTCGGCTTCGGTTCTAACAGATATGATTTGGCCGTTCTTATCCCTATAAGTAGATGCCTCGGCCTTTCTCGGAGTCTGAGAATCTACCGGATCAGTCGCTTCTTCCTGCATATTCACATTTGAAGTAAGGCCTTGTGCTCTACCTGCGCGATACATGAGGTCATCGATGTCGGCATCTGTCATGGCTGCCATTATTTCCCGTTCCACATTCTTTCTGATGGATTCATATAGTTGGACGAGATAAAAGACATTGCAGCCAAAAATCACCGCAATCACAGATATGAATATTATTGAGTTGATTCTAAACTTTTTCATACTCAAAATTACTTATAAAATTTATCATTGCCGCATAGCGGATTACATATTTAAGACTAAATAAGGTGGAAATAAGATTAAATAAGCCTGTGTATGAGGATTAAATCTGGAGCGGTCCTAACTTTGCGCTATCACAATACCTAAAGGATTATGCAGCGAATATATTTAAGTCTTGTCTTTATGTCGGTCTTCTTGTCCACGACGGCTCAAGAGGAGTCACCCGACAGCATTGTATCAATGCAGCTAAATGAAGTAGTAGTGAGTGGAGAGAAACCCCAGATCAAAGGTAAGGATGGGGCGATGGTCGTTGACCTGCCTGCCATTGTCAAAGATAAACCTGTAACAAACATACTTGAATCGTTGGGCTATCTGCCCGGAGTTGTGGACAATAATGGCACTATCGGTCTGAATGGGGCGTCGGAGGTCTCCATTATAATAAATGGCGAACCGTCGTCTATGCCATTGCAGAATCTATATCAGTTGTTGTATTCCACGCCTGTTGACCGACTGAAGAATGTAGAGATAATGTATTCCGCACCGGCTAAATACCATACCAATGGCGCAGTGATAAACATAGTGTTGAAAACGCCACGACCACTCGACGGATTGATGGGGCAGGCGACTGCAGGTTATAGCCAGACTCATTATGCTACATATTCGGGTGGTTTGAATACTACCTATGCCATAAAGGACTGGACATTTGATGTCAATTGGACGCTCACCCGGAATCAAACATATAATCGGCAGGAAACATTATCGAACCATCTTCTGGATGGTTCGAGGCACTGGATTGAGGATGATATGCGGCAGGTTGGAAAGAATTGGTCCAATCTTATATATGTTGCCGCCTCATTCAAAAAGTTGAAACTTTCCTATAATGGACAGATAACCTCTGATATTAGAAACCGCAGTATATCCATAGGAACTTTTGGCAATTATTCCAATCTATACAAGGGCATTTCTCCCACCTCATATCATAACATAGCCCTACGTTACGTTGCGCCATCAGGGTTTTCAGCCGGTGCAGACTACACGCATTATCATGAAAACAGGAATCAGGATCTCTATAAGGGTGACGAGGAAATGGTATACTCTGAAAATCGGCAAAATATCAACCGTTATCATGTCTACGCAGACCGTGAACATACGTTCGGTAGCTGGGCTATAGGTTATGGCGCGGATTATCAACATTCGGATGATAAAAGCAGTCAGGCATATATACTGCCTCAGCAACAAGGATTTGACAATGAATTGCGGGAAGATGCAGCGAGTGTCTACGTCAGTACCCGATCTTCTTTTCAGTGGGGACTATCGTTTAATGCTTCAGTAAAAGCGGAGTATTTCCATAACAATAACCGCCACAACTGGAATATAATACCACAGTTAGGCGCTACGTTCTACAAGACCCCCGGTAGCATATTCCAGTTTAATTTCACATCACATCGCGTCTATCCGTCATTTTGGGAACTTCATGGAGGCACGGCTTATGTAAATGACTATACTATGATTCTCGGTAATCCGGACCTTCAGCCATATATGAATTATACCGGTCAGTTCAGTTACATATTCCGGCAGAAGTATGCTGCTACATTTTATATCATTTATGCAGATGGTTATTCGGCGCAACTTCCTTATCAATCGACAAGCGACATGCACCTTATATTCCAGACATTGAATATGGACTTCTCAAAAACAGCCGGTCTGCAGCTGCATATCCCGTTGGACATTAAAAATATATGGAATGCCACTGCTACCCTCAATATGTCGTATTCACAACAGAAGTCGGGCCACTTCCACGACCTGAGTTTCAATCACAAACGTATGGGATTATATGTAGGAATCAACAATACCATCCGCTTCACTCCATCTTGCCCGGTATCATTATCTGTGGACGGATCTTATATCTATGGGCAGATTCAGGGAGCAGGTCGTTTCGGTGCGCTTTGGAAGATTGACGCAGGTATCAAGTGGCAGTTTGGCAGCAAACGCTGTTGTGAACTCGACGTTAAAGCCAATGACATTTTCAATACCTGCAACCCTATCCTTAAAATCAAATTTTCAGGACAGGATTACCGGATGAAAGCCCACGACATGAATCGGAATTTCAAACTGACGTTTGTCTACCGTTTCAATGGATTCAAGCCTAAGGAAGACTCAAATATAGACACTTCACGCTTCGGCACAGGAAACTGATTTTAAATATGTAATAATGAAGATCTTTAAATTTATAGCCTTTATTATCCTCATATCGGTGACTCTTGGTTCTTGCAGTCTCAATAAGCAGATTGTCGTTACCTCAGAAGGTCAAGAGCCATATATCCTCTATGAGCATCAGGAGAGATAAATGAAACTCCACCTCCGTGGATTGTGAGGTGGAGTTTCATACCTTTGTATGTTATTTGGCAGATGGAATCAATACATCGGTGTGAATGGTTGAGTACGGAACATGTGTTTGGTAGCGTCGCCTACATATTCTTTTGATTTGCTTACATCAAGTTTCATGACCGGCGATCCCGGTTTCAGGTCAATCTTGTTGAGATCAACGTAGAAAAGTCCATAGTTAGTGGCCACATCGAAATAGTATCTCTTGTCGCGGATGTTTGAGAATGAGCGCCACTGTGTCGACGACACTTCCTTGGCTTCATCAATTGTATAGGTGTAGGGTACTGACACATTCATCAGTATGGAGCGGGTGATGAACACACCAAGATCTGTATCTGCGGTTTTTTCTACGTGTTCGTCGAAGAAGTATGCGCGGACAAAGCGGTCAGAAGATCTCACTGTGCCGGGCAGCATATTTGTTCCGCCGACCTTGCGCCAGTAGTCGTTGATGGCATTCATATCAGGAAAAGCCGGGTCGTTTGTCAGTACGGGAATATCGTCGCCCTCGTAGACGTTGATATTTCCATCAGCGAATTCAATGATTGCGGAGTGTCCCTCAGCGTCCGTAACGCCCCAGTGCAGGGCAGATGTCGTACCATTGTCAAACTCTGCACCTGTCAGGTTGAAGTTGTGCTGTTTCATCAGTGCTACGACTTCGGCTGTATTGGCGCAGGTGTCAAGCAACCATGCCGGAAACATGGCCAGCGACATCGGTGGCCGATTCTGGGTCTGGGCATTTGTATACACAGAACCGACACAGAACAGTCCGTTGACAACAAGCCCCTTTTCGTTCATTCCTTCTGTGACTCCGCCATCGTAACCGACTGCATACACAGCACCGTATTTCGAAGTCCATTCAACGGAGTTAGGCAGGCTGTTTCCTACCTTGTGCATACCACGGGGATATACGTAGATATTGGTCGGGATCGGAGTTCGCCAGTCGAGAGATCTGCCTACGATGCGCAGACCGCCATCTCCTACGTAAAGCACGCGCGAACATGCATCTGCTTTATTGGTTGTGAATATTGCGCCGATACAGAGTATTGCAGTGGCGGCAGCGGTTAAGAAATTTTTCATAATTACAATAGTTTAATGTCTTTTTAACGCAGACTAATGTCTGCAAGTTCAGAGTATCCGGAGGTTTTCTTCAAAATACTGGCCTCTGTTGAACTGTTTTATGTATATAAAGGTTATAAATATCATAAGATTGTAGAATAAACGGCGAATATTTCATCACAGCACGCATTGTAGATTGCCATATGCTGAATATCTTTGCAACGTTAATCAGAGTCGATCTTAACACGAAGTTCAACTATTTACCTATACATGTCAGAAATGAGGGTGACATTATTATCGTTTTTTGCCGCTTTGGGGATCGCTACAGCAGCCGTATCCTCCAATGCACAGACGTCTCAGGCTACTGCTTCTGACGCGGCTTCAGGCACGCTTACATTGGAAAAGTGCCGCTCGCTGGCGCTCGTCAACAATAAGGATATGCGCATGGCGCAGCAGCGTATCAAGACTGCCGACTATCAGAAGCGGGAGGCATTTGCCGCATATCTGCCTGCTCTTGATTTTGCGGGTGGTTATATGTACAATCAGAAGGATATATCAATATTTTCATCCGATCAGTTGCTGCCTACAAAGACATTCAACCCGCAGACACAGAGCTATGAGTTCAATCTCGTTAAGAATCCGGAGACCGGAATGCCGATCAAAGGTCCTGACGGTCAGTATATCCCGTCGGAGGTAGCTCTTATACCCAAGGATGCAATGACTTACGACATCCATAATGTATTCTTCGGGGCGGTGACTCTGACCCAACCTATATATATGGGCGGGAAGATTGTGGCCATGAATAAGATCACAGGCTTTGCACGGGATCTGGCAATGGCTCTCCACAATAATGAGGCCGAGAATGTGATATATGCCGTTGACGCTGCTTATTGGCAGGTTGTATCGCTTAAAGCCAAATACAAGCTTGCCGTCAGTTATGTGAATCTTCTTGACTCGCTTGACCGCAATGTGGAACTGATGGAGAAAGCCGGTGTGGCTACAATGAGCGACAAACTTTCGGTGGACGTGAAGCTGAATTCGGCACAGGTCGATCTCGTGAAAGTGCAGAACGGATTGGTGCTTAGCCGTATGGCCCTGGCCCAGATCTGCGGACTACCTCTCAATTCGCCTATGGTGCTTGCCGATGAGGACATCGACGAGTTGCAACCGTCGTCAATGCCTGCCAGGACATACGATATGGAGGAGGTATACGACAGGCGTCAGGATCTGCGTGCCCTTGAGCTTGGTATAAATATAGCCGGACAGCAGAAGAAAGTGGCTATGTCGTCGATGCTTCCTAATCTGGCTCTTGTGGGTACGTATTCGTTCAGCAATCCGAACATGTTCAATGGTTTCTCCAAGAAGTTCAACGGAGCGTTCTCTGTAGGTGCTATGCTTACGATACCGTTGTGGCATTGGGGCGGCAATTATAATAAGTATAAGGCTGCTGAAAGCGAGGAGACGGTGATGAAAATAAAGCTCGAGGATGCAAGGGAGATGGTCAACCTGCAGGTTACTCAGGCATCATTCAAATCACAGGAGGCACTGAAGACATACCAGATGACCGAAACCAACATCCGCAAGGCAAATGAAAATCTGCGCACGGCTACATTGGGATTCCGTGAGGGTGTAGCTACTGCCGACAATGTGATGGAGGCGCAGACTGCATGGCTTAAAGCCAATTCCGAACTCATTGATGCCATGATCGATGTGCATCTGTGCGACACATATCTGAGCAAGGTGCTCGGTACACTGAATTATGCTTCGCAACGGTAATATAATAAACGGTAATATAATAAAAGACAACACGTACTGAAATAAAATATACAAATCTAATATATCATTGTTATGGCAAATACCGATAATATGAATACTCCTGTGCAGACAGAAGAAAAGGCTGAGAAATCGCTGCTTGTCACGATGGCTGTGATCATGGTAGCCACTGTAATAGTGGCAGTCGTGGGCTTTTGCTTCATGAACAAACCCCAGGAGATGATCGAGGGGCAGATCGAGGGCACGACAGTGAGAATTTCCGGAAAATTGCCCGGTAGAGTGGTGGATTTCTATGTTCATGAGGGTGACACGGTGCATGCCGGTGATACCTTGGTGCGCATACATTCGTCGCTTGCCGAAGCGCAGCTTGTGCAGGCCGAGGCAATGCAGACTGTGGCTGCCTCGCAGAATCGTAAGGTGGATGCAGGCACGCGCAAGCAGATAGTGCAGGGAGCATATGATCTGTGGCAGCAGGCCAAGGCGGCCTCCACGATAGCCGGTAAGACTTACGAGCGTCTCGAACGTCTGTATTCCGAGGGTGTGATGACCGAGCAGAAGCGTGATGAGGCCAAAGCTGCCTACGATGCGGCAAAAGCAGCGGAGAACGCGGCCAAGAGTCAGTATGATCTGGCTGTATCCGGCGCGCAGTCCGAAGACAAGCAGGCTGCGGCAGCAATGGTTGAGGCTGCGCGCGGAGGTGTGGAGCAGGTACAGGCCCTGCTTGCCGATGCTTATCTGACCGCTCCTTGCGATGGCACTATTGATCAGATATATCCTGAAGTAGGTGAGCTGGTATCGCTTGGCGCGCCAATTATGTCGTTGCTCAAGATTGACGACCGTCATGCCATATTCAACGTGCGTGAGGAGATGCTCAATGAGATGTCGATAGGAGACAAGATCAAAGTTATGATACCTGCTCTCGATAAGAAAGAAATAGAACTTGAGATATACTATGTGCGCGACATGGGCACTTATGCCACATGGCGTGCCACAAAGACCACAGGATCGTGGGATTCCCGTACGTTTGAGATAAAAGCCCGTCCGGTAGGCAAGGTGGAGAATCTTCGTCCGGGTATGTCGGTCGTGTACTTTAAATAAAAATCGGCCATGAGGTTCACTGCAATGAAAAATTCGCTTCGGCGGGGCGTTGCCATGCTTGCCACACGCAAGATGTATATCTATGCTATGGTGATTGTTCCGGTCGCAGTCTCGCTGTTCTTCGTCTCGCTTATGGATGAAGGACTGCCGCTGAGGACACCGGTCGGGATTGTCGATCTCGACCATTCCGCCATGTCGCGCGCGGTGACTCGCAATCTCAATGCAGGAGAACTGCTCGACATACAGTATCATTACGAAAATTATGATCAGGCGCTCGCTTCTGTAAGGCGAGGTGAGGCTTTCGGCTATTTTGTGATTCCTGCCAACTTCGAGCGCGATGCACTCGCCGGCAAGCAGCCGACGCTCAGTCTGTATACCAACATGGCATTCTTTGTCCCGGGCACATTGTCTTTCAAAGGATTCAAGACTGTGGCTGTCACGACTTCCGGCGGTGTAGTGCAGACCACACTGCTTGCAGCAGGAGCTACCGAGCAGATGGCTGCACAGCTTCTTCAGCCTGTGGTCATAAACAATAATCCCATAGGCAATCCCTGGACAAATTATAATATATATCTGAGCAATTCATTCCTGCCTGCATTGCTGCAGCTGATGATTTTCCTGATCACTATATTGACTGTGTCTGAGGAAATAAAGTACGGTACTTCGAGGCGCTGGCTTTCAGTGGCCGGAGGCTCGATAATCCGGGCCACATTGGGGAAATTGCTGCCTCAGACCATAATATTCCTTATCGTAGGCATCACGATTGATTCCATATTGTTTGGTTTCAACCATTTTCCGATGAACGGATCATGGGGTGTCATGCTGTTGGCAATGGTACTGCTGGTAGTCGCTTCGCAGAGCTTCGGCCTGTTTGTGGTGAGTGTCGTGCCCAATCCAAGAATGGCATTGTCGCTCGGATCGCTTATAGGCATACTTACGTTCTCAATCGCAGCTTTCTCATATCCTGTGCCTAGCATGTACGGTGCGATCGGAATTTTCAGCTATATCCTTCCGGTGAGGTATTATTTCCTTATATACATCAACGAGGCGCTCAACGGTTTCCCGCTCTATTACTCGCGTTACTGGTTCGCTGCGTTGCTGATGTTCCCGCTTGTGGCCACGACAATGCTTTGGCGACTCAAGAAGGCATGTCTTAATCCGGTATATGTTCCCTGAGCCAATATTTATAAACATCTAATTCAATACAGAGGTGAGCGTTTTTAAAAATATCAGTCGATGGTTCGCACATCTGGCGCTGACATTCCGCAGTGAGATGAGCGCTGTTGTCCACGATGGAGGCGTGCTGCTCTTTTTTGTGGCGCTACCCTTGCTATATCCGGTAGTATACACACTTATATATAATACAGAGGAAGTGCGGGAGTTGCCTTTCGCTGTGGTCGATCACTGCCGTTCGGCTGAGTCGCGCGATCTGGTGCGTATGGCCGATGCTACCTCAGCCATGCATCTTTACGATTATGCCGCTGACATGGAGGAAGCCGCCGGTGGATGGCCGAGGCCAAGGTATTCGGTATAATGGAGATCCCGGCCGATTATTCGGATTGCATAAACACAGCCCGTCAGGCCAATGTCAGTTTCTTCGCCGAGATGAGCCTGCTGTTGCGCTACAGGTCGTTCCTGTCGGCCCTTACCGATGTTCAGCTCGCTACCGGCGCAAAGATTACCCAGAAGCGTCTTAATACAATCGGACTGCCCGCCATGTCGGTCAACGGTCAGCCTGTGGCTACTCAGACAAACTTCATGGGAGATACGCAGCAGGGTTTTGCGTCGTTCATCATACCGGGAATTGTGGTGCTGATACTTCAGCAGAGTATGGTGCTGGGTATATGCATGCTTGCCGGCACATCGGCAGAGCGCCGTCGTCGGGGACAAGCGGGTATGTCATATATGCCGTCGGCATCCGTGCTTGGTAAAGCATTGTGCTATACGGTATTCTATATTCCATTTACGATCTATATACTTCATTTCATCCCCGAATGGTTCAATCTGCCGCATCAGGGCAACCCGGTGGATTACCTGCTGTTTATCTTCCCGTTCCTGCTTGCGTCGGCATTCTTTGGAATCATGTTGAGCTATATGATGCGCCGCAGGGAAGATGCTTTTATCTACATAGTGTTTACGTCGCTTGTCTTCCTTTTCCTGTCGGGTATCACCTGGCCGAGATTCGCGATGAATGACCTATGGCATTCGGTTGCTGACTGCATACCGGCCACATGGGGGCTTGAAGGTTTCGTCCGTATTAACTCCAACGGCGCGACACTTGCCGAGGAAGCTGTGCCATACATTTGGCTGTGGGGGCTTTCTGCCGTTTATTTCCTTGCTTCATGGATACTTCAGGCATACCGTACAAGAGCAAGTCGTAAAGTTCTTACGGCTACCGGAAATTGATTTTACA
>OFEZ01000621.1_pt1 | contig 24171 bp, 26 predicted proteins | sample 1521241 | NCBI WGS metagenome assembly OFEZ01 (sample SAMEA3504099, study PRJEB24116) | mouse gut metagenome | biome: mouse gut; feature: mouse-associated habitat; material: faeces | place: Denmark | collected 2011
CGCCTATGAGCAACGGTTTGCGCCCGAGTCGTTCGACAGTAAACACCGCCACAAGAGTGAATATGATGTTGACCACACCCATCATCACGGTCTGCGCCATAGGATTGCCCATGCCCATAGACTCGAATATGCGGGGCGCGTAATAAAGCACGGCATTTATACCCACTGCCTGTTGGAACACAGAGAGCATAACGCCTATGAATATCACCATAACACCGAAAGAGAATAGTTTCTCCGATTTCACACTCACGGTCGATTTGATATCGGCAAGAATCTTACCGGCAACAGCAGCTCCATTGATTCGCGTGAGCACATCCAATGCCTTGCCATCACGACCTTTCAAGGCGAGGTAACGTGGCGATTCCGGAACGAAACATACAAGTATGGCAAACAACGCGGCTACAAAAGCTTCGCTACCGAACATATAGCGCCATCCCGTCTGTATGGTCCATGGGTCGGAACCGGGATTCACGGCATAGACGGTTTCACCAATCTTCTCGATGATAGGATTGGTGTGTTCACCAAGAATCATGAAATTGACAAAATACACCACCAATTGACCGAAAATTATGGCAAACTGGTTCCATGATACCAATGTACCTCGCAGATTCGACGGTGCCACTTCGGCTATGTACATAGGACATATAGCTGATGCCAGTCCCACTCCTACACCACCTAAAACACGGTAGAAATTAAAAGCTATGAGAAGGGGCAAGGACGGTTCGCCATAGGCGAAAAAGAAAAATTCGGGATAATACGAACCGAGTGCCGAAAGCAAGAACAACATACCGGCTATGAAGAGCGTTGGCCGGCGACCGCAACGCGATGCCAGCAAACCGGATATGGCACTGCCAAGGATACATCCGAGCAATGCGCTTGACGATGTGACACCATGTATGATGTCGGTGTAAACAAAATCCTTGGCACCCAAGAAGAAGGCTTGAAGCCCCTTCTCGGCACCGGATATAACAGCTGTGTCGTAGCCGAACAGCAAACCGCCCAACACGGCAACAGCCACTATGGAGAACAAATACAGCTTGCTGCCGCCAGTCTCTTTTCCCATACTGATCAGATGTTTCAGGGATTAGCAATACATGTTGACGATAGCTTCGTAAAGCTCCTGCTTGCCACTGGTCTGAGCGGGTTCACCATGTGCCTTGGCATATTCCACCAAGTCCACAAGTGACATGGCACCATCTTCAAACGCCTTGCCTTCGCCGCCGTCGAACGATGCGTAACGGTCCTTAAGCATAGTTTTGTACGGTGACTTTTCAAGTATGGCTGCTGCCGATTCCAACGCACGTGCCATGGCGTCCATACCTGCGATATGGGCAATGAAAATATCTTCCAGATCTGTAGAGTTGCGACGTGTCTTGGCATCGAAATTGGTACCGCCGTTGCCGAATCCGCCGTTGCGGATAATCTGCATCATTGCCTGTGTCAGCTCGAAGTTATCAATCGGGAACTGGTCGGTGTCCCAGCCGTTCTGATAATCGCCACGGTTGGCATCGATTGAGCCGAGCATACCATTGTCCACAGCCACAGCAAGTTCATGTTCGAAAGTGTGACCGGCAAGTGTCGCATGGTTCACCTCGATGTTGACCTTGAAATCCTTGTCAAGACCATGGGCTTTGAGGAATCCTATGACGGTTTCAGTATCCACATCATACTGGTGCTTGGTAGGTTCCATCGGTTTGGGTTCGATGAGGAACGTACCGGTAAACCCCTTGGCACGGGCATAGTCGCGAGCCATGCGCAACATGGTAGCCAGATGCTCCTTCTCACGTTTCTGGTCGGTGTTGAGCAACGACATATAACCTTCACGACCACCCCAGAACACATAGTTGGTACCACCCAACTCTATAGTAGCGTCAATAGCATTCTTAATCTGTACGGCTGCGCGTGCCACTACATCGAAATCGGGATTTGTAGCCGCGCCGTTCATATAACGCTTGTGGCTGAACACATTGGCAGTACCCCACAGGTTCTTTATACCTGTCTCAGCCTGCTTTTGCTTTATGTAAGCCACCACTTCCTTGAGATTGGCTTCGTATTCCTCAATAGAGTCACCCTCGCTCACCAAATCCACATCATGGAAGCAGAAGTATTCGATACCCATTTTCTGCATGAACTCAAATCCGGCATCCACTTTGTCCTTGGCTGCCTGGACGGGATCGGTAGATACATTCCAAGGGAAAGATTTCGTAGTACCGCCGAACTGGTCGCCACCTTCGGCACATAATGTATGCCACCATGCCATGGCAAATTTCAACCAATCCTTCATCTTCTTGCCGAGAATCACTTTTTCGGCATCGTAATATCTGTAAGCAAGCGGATTATAGCTTTCTGTTCCTTCAAACTTTATCTTTCCTATCCCGGGGAAATACTCTTTTGTTGCCATAGTTTCTGTTAATTTTAAATATAGGTTATGATTTTAATGTTTGTAATTCGTTTTCAAGACAGCTTTTCCATCGCATATAAGCCTCTGTATATGGCTCGCGGTCGGCTGCCGGATGAACCTGCATGATTCTTTCGAGCGAAGCAAACGCTTCTTTTCCGTCGCGGTATATGCCCGCTCCGATTCCGGCGCCTTTGGCAGCGCCTACCGCACCGTCGGTATCGTACAGGTCGATTACCGCACCCGATACCCCCGCAAGTGTCTCGCGGAACACCGGGCTGAGGAACATATTGGCGTTTCCGGCATGTATGCGCTCCACTTTCATGCCTATCTGCTGCATTATCTCCATGCCGTACATGAACGAAAACACGATACCCTCCTGTGCAGCACGCATTATATGCTCGCGACGGTGTATATTGAAGTTGACATAATGCATCGAACATCCGATCTGACGGTTCTGCAACACTCTTTCAGCACCGTTACCGAACGGCAATATCGAGATTCCCTCACTACCCACCGGTACCTGTGCCGCCATCGCATTCATATCGTCGTAGCTGATACCTTGCGGTGCGATATTACGTTTAACCCAGGTGTTGAGTATGCCGGTGCCGTTGATACAAGCCATAACGCCGATACGGGTGGTCTGACCGGAGTGGTTGACATGCGCGAAATTATTGACACGCGACAACGGATCATAGTCTGTGGTGCCATTGATGCCATACACTACCCCTGAGGTACCTGCCGTGGATGCTATCTCACCGGGATTGAGCACATTGAGCGATAACGCATTGTTGGGCTGGTCTCCGGCACGATACGTCACCGGCGTTCCTTCGGCAAGTCCGAGTTCTTGCGCTGCCGAAGCCGTGAGCCTGCCTTGTTCCGAGAAAGTGGGTTGCACCTCGGGAAATATCGAGCGGTCGTAGCCGTAATAATCAAGAAGGAACCGGGCTATGTCGCCGGCGGCGTAGTCCCAAAGCATATATTCCGACAATCCCTCGGGATTGGTGCATACCCTACCTGTCAGCTTCATGGCTATATAATCGCCCGGAAGCATCACCTTATGTATCTTATCAAATATTTCCGGCTCGTTCCGCTTGACCCATTGCAATTTGGCTGCGGTAAAATTGCCGGGCGAATTAAGCAGGTGACCAAGGCACATATCAGCGCCTAATGCGTCGAACGCCTCCTCGCCATAAGGCACACCACGTGAGTCACACCATATTATGGCGTCACGCAGTACCTGACCATCCTTATCGGTCAGCACCAGCCCATGCATCTGATATGAGATGCCGATAGCCTTGATATCGGCAGGATTGACTTTAGACTTTTCAAGCACTGACGCAGTGGCATCTTTAAGGTACCGCCACCAGTCAGCCGGATTTTGCTCAGCCCAACCAGGGCGTAAAGCTTTGATAGGAGCTTCGGTCTTAGGGAAGAAATCCGAAGCCACACATTTTCCTGATTCGGCATTTACCAACGCGGCCTTCACCGACGAGCTACCGATATCATATCCTAATAAATACATAGCACTTTTGTAATTCAATGGTATAAAAAGGCATAGCCTGTCTAATTAAATACAACACCCCAACGCTCAAAAACACTTACATCACACATTAATAAAAAAGACACTTTTTCATATCAGCACAGCGACATGCCCTGTCATCTATGCCGGCACTAAAATTTTTGGTCATCCATGCAACTTTACGAACTTTTCGATAACTTTGTTTTCAGCAAATTTACATCCACGAACGACAATGAGATAAACGACTGCATAAAATGCTGCTTTCCACTGACAACGAGACCGGATTCATGCATGAATCATTCAATGTCAACGATGCATCAGACTTCACCCGCGAATGGTTTGCCTGGCAAAACACCCTCTTCGGCGAACTGATACTGAAACTAATCGCCGACGGCAATAATCTACATTATATAGAATATAGTTAATATCCAAAGATTCTGACATAGCAAAAAATCGGACTTAGACACATGATTGACGAGATTCTGAAACATAACCGCGAGTTTGTAAACACCAAGGCTTACGAACAGTTTGCCACCTCGAAATATCCTGACAAACGTATAGCCGTGGTCACCTGTATGGACACCAGGCTGACACATCTGCTTCCTGCGGCTCTGGGCATAAAGAATGGCGATGTGAAGATGATAAAGAATGCGGGCGGCACAATCACCAATCCATTTGACTCCACCATGCGTTCACTGCTCATAGCCATCTACGAACTCGGAGTCAATGAGGTGATGGTCATAGGCCATACCGGTTGCGGCGTGCAGGGCATGGACTCGGGACACATGCTGCAACTGATGCGCGACCGTGGCATAGACGATGAACACATATCTCTGATGCGACACTGCGGTATAGACCTCGACAGCTGGCTGCACGGATTCGACGACGGAAGCCGCCGTGGCGGAAACCGTGGACTTAGTACGCAACCACCCGTTGATGCCCCTCGACATCACCGTGCGCGGTTTCATCATCGATTCCCACACCGGATTGCTATCTCCTATGGAATAACCTCTTTTGTAGACAAAAACGACAGAACTTTTTGGCAGCCCCCGGTTTTATATTTTTAAACATTTTTACATAAAACCGATGACTGCCACAAAAACCTACACTTTCGACCGCGTGGTGAGGATTATAGCCGTTCTGGCAATAGTCGCGGTTGCCGTATGGCTAATCAACACGCTCAAGAACGTACTGTTGCCATTCTGCCTGGCATGTCTGATATCATACATGCTGGAGCCGATAGTGGAATTCAACAAACGGTTGCTGCATCTGCCCTGGCGCATAGCCGCCATATTCATCACGCTCCTGGAGGTAACGCTCATCATAGCCCTAACCATATATTTCTGTCTGCCATCGGTGATTGACGAAGTGCATCAGATGGAAGCACTGATAACACGCTACACGGCTGCCAACCACCCAGCCCTGCATCTCCCCGCCAAGATACAGGAATATTTCAATTCGCTCCTAAAATCCGAGAACATGCAGGTATTGCTGTCGGGCACACACATGGAAGCCATCATATCACAAGGCTCGTCGTTAGTTGCCACTTTGATTGACCTGTTTATGCGCACTCTCGACTGGCTCCTGACATTCATTTACGTGATATTCATACTTCTCGACTACCAAAACCTGATGCGGGGATTCAGTATGTTGGTACCACCCAAACTGCGGCCTATCACCACCCGCGTATGCACCGACATCAAGAACAGCATGAACCGTTACTTCCGCAGTCAGGCAGTGATAGCACTCTGTGCCGCCGTATTCTACAGCATAGGATTCTCCATAGTAGGTATCCCTATGGCAATAATAATGGGCGTCACCGTAGGCATACTGTATATGATACCATATTTCCAATACGTGACCCTGATTCCGGTGGCTCTGCTGTGTCTTATCAATGCTATGGGAGGTGAAGTTTCATTCTGGCCCGAATTCGGGAAATGCCTGCTCGTGTACGCGTGCAGCCAATGTATCTGCGACTATGTACTTACACCTAAAATCATGGGGAAAGCCATGGGACTCAACCCTGCCATCATACTGCTGTCGCTATCCATATGGGGTACGCTCCTCGGTCTGATAGGTATGATTATAGCCCTGCCGCTCACCACTCTGCTCCTCGCCTACTATCAGGAATTTATCATAGACCGCAACAATGAATCCGGCTCAGCATCCGAGCCATGATTCAGTCCCGGCCACAGCGCACTTAACCACCTAACTCAGTTGCAGTTCCATAACATAATTCTCCAAAAGTACGCCATGCCTTACCACGTTTTGGCTACGCACTATCCGATATCCCCTTTTCTCAAAAAATCGCCTTGCCGTAATCGAGGCATGAACAGTAATACGGCATGTATCGACAGACGACTCCAGTCTATCGCAAATTGCAGTAGCGATACCTTGACGCTGGTAATCGGCATGTACATATAAACGGTCAATATAACCGGAAGAATCGATATCCCCGAAACCCACCACTACACCGCGGTCAATAGCGACAACCGAAGTATGTGCCTTGAACGACTCGTCCCACGCCACCATATTTACATCGGCCGGTGCCCATACATCCACTTGCTCTTGGCTATAATCCTTTATATTGATTCTATGCACCGTATCTCGGAATAGATTCACGATTGCATGTATATATGCCGACGAATATTCTCGTATCTCCATAATTACTAACGCGATAGATGCAATATCGGATACGGACGTCCGTCACCGTCAGTATCATCACGCCCAACGACACGGAAACCTTTGGATAAATAGAACTGTAGTGCCGATTGATTTTGCTCATTTACATCCACACTTGTAGCCCCATGCTCAAGAGCCAGATTTAAAAGCGCCGAACCAAGACCACAACCCTGATACCCATCATCAACAAACAGCATCTCTATATTCGGAATAGACAGCCCTATGAACCCGACAATCTTCCCATCCACCGTCACGACATAGATATTCACCGATGGCAAATACAACGTTGGCAGCAATCGTTTGATAGCATAAAAATCCTCCTGAGCAAGAAAATGATGGGTAGCCAGCACCGAACGCTCCCATACCGCCACCAGCATATCATAATCACATGCCGATGCCATCCTGATTCCGTAATGCATATTGCCCATTATTATTATTTATACAAGCGACAAATCCACAATCCCCAATATAATGATGTGTCCGTTAAGATTTCTTTCCATGGATTTACATTATCAATGGTATTCATAATATGATAAGAAATAATGGCAAATTTACACCATTTCAGTGAATGGCGGATAGTCCAAGCCCTCCTATCTGACGTGACCACATATATTTTTACTATAGGTAATCTTCCCGGTGCGGAGTGAATACATCCACCACTTCACCACCCTCAATAACCTCAAATGAATGGGGCGTGTTTCCTGGTATTGCGTAAGTATCTCCCGAGTGCATGATTACATCAATCTTTTCATTGCCATCAACAATCAGACGGTACTTTCCTGAAATGACATAACCGCACTGCTCATGAGGATGAGTGTGAAGTGTAGCGAAGTTACCCTTTATATAATTCATCTTGGTCACCATGGATTTCTCACCTACGGCAAGCGAGTCAAGATTCACACCTTTGAATCTCTTTTTGAGCGCATCCTCACGCCGCACGAATATCTTTGTATTCATTACACGTTATTTTAGATTAATGATAATTCCATCTGTATATCACCGCGGGCGTATGCCGGATGATATTCAGGTAATTCTTTAAAGCCAAGCTTGCGATAAAGCGCTATCGCGGGCTTAAGACGCGTATTACTTTCAAGGAACAGCATCTTTCCACCCTCTTCACGCGCCTTACAGATTACAGCTTCACAAAGCCGTCGACCTATGCCTTTCCTTTGGATAGAATCGTTGACAGCAAGCTTAGCCAACTCAAAATCATAGACCGAATTCCCGGGCATTGGGCACAAAGCACACACCCCTACCGGTGTACCCTTGTACAACGCCACGAAGATATGTCCACCTTTCTCGAGTATGTGTTTTTCGGGATTTTCCAAAACCTCGATATCGTGTGGTTCCAATTCCCAATACATCTCTATCCATCTGCGATTAAATTCATAGAACGCATTCTTATATTGGGGTTGGTACTCGACAATCTCCACTTCCGATTGTTCGCGCCGCTCCTTTATCTCGCGCACACGCTCAAACATCGATTTTCTACCGAGAGCATTCTCCCAATCAGCTATGGCAGCCCATAAATCAGTATCGCACTCCGATGACACTTGCTCCACCGCACGCTCAACATCCCGAAGCTGAACTATCAAATCCTGAGAGAGTTCTTTTCCATATTCGGTAAGAGTGATTAGTGTGCATCGGCGGTCGGGGCAATCATCCACTTCCGTGACAATTCCGGATTTAGTCATCTCCTTGACTATAGTGCTGACTGACGGATGTGATTGTCCAATCTCTTTAGCAATCGAGGTAACACTTTTAGGTCGCTCATCAACCAAAGAGTAAAACACGGGAAACCATTTCGGTTTTATACCCACGCCATAAAGTCCGTAAATATCGGCAGCATCGCGGGTCAATGTCTCGCTAAGTACCCTCAGCCTACTACCTATTGCCATCTTTCCTGTTCGTTCGTAGAAATCCATATCCGCATTTAATTCCGTAATTAATTACGCAAATTTACACCATTTTTTACTTGCACACAAATTTTTCTCCAAATCACCGCCCATGGAACTATTCTTAAGGAAATAGCTACTAACTTTGTAAAGACCCACAATCATGAGACATCTAACGGAATATGACCGACTTTACACCGATATGGTTAGGCGACACGAAAAGATTATTTTCAGTGCATGCTTTTTCTATGCTACGAAAACAGTTCTGTTTGATGACCTGCGCCAGGAAACCCTGATTTCACTATACAAAGGATACCGGAATTTCAAAGGCACGTGCGCCGAAGCCACATGGGTATACATGGGTATGAGACTGTGTAAAAAAAGCGCAGTCCCATTCTGTTATTATGATCAGATTGTCGTTAGGTGTGGGGCGATTTCGGGGTCGTGGCAGGCAAAAGAGTCTACGCAGTCGGGGCTTTCGCTGACTGATTTTATCCATTCGAGGGATTTCAGTGCAGCATTCTTATCCTCGCAGATGCCTGGCAAAATCAGTTCTTTCCAAGAGCGTGTGGCATAGCCGCCGTCGGAGAAATACATAGCCCGCTTGCCGTTGTTGCTCACAAGGGTAGCGAAAAGCCCTTTACTATGCCCGGGGATATGCACTAACTGCACTGTACCGTCACCAAGCAGGTCGTATGATTCGCCTACCGGACCAATACCACTATGTGAATATTGGAAAGCCGTGATTCCGGTATCCTTCCACAAGGATGGTGCATAGCGCGTGTGGGACTCAAAACATTTGGAGGCACTTGTAATCTCGTCTTCCGAGGTCATGATATGCTTGGCTCCGACCAGTTCGCGAAGTCCGGCAACATGGTCGCAGTCAAGATGCGAGAGGACGACAAAATCCAAATCTTCGGGTCTCACACCCATCTGTGCAAGTTGTTCGGAAGCGGTCATCCCTTTCTCAACATATCCCTCGCTAATGCGCACGAGCATTCGCCCCAACTGCGTAGCCTGAGCTTTGTTGTCGAGAATGCCGGCTGGCGACATCAGGCGGTTCCAACCGGTGTCAACGAGTATTTTTGCCTTTGGATGTTCGATATACACGCATGTTACGGGAAGCCAGATTTTATCTTTCTTCGGGAGAAACAATCCGGAAGCCTTGATGATGTTTCCATCACCGAAAGGGAGCGACGGCGATACACGAACCCGCCCGCAGTGCATCATGTGTATTTTTATCCGGCACATATCTCTCACTTTTTAAGAAGTTTCTCCGCACATTTTGCTCCGGCATCAAATGCCGACTTTAAGTCAAGGCTGAAATGCGTGTCACGGTAACGGCGCTTGTCAGCTTCGTCAAAGTATTCCGATTCATATTTTGAATAATCGGTAAACTGATAAGTATTGTATGCTGTAACTCTTTCCACCTTGCATTTGTAGGCCCAGCCGATTGTGGTTTCCATCTCATCGCAGCGCAACAGATAGTTGTGTGCCACCACAAAATCCTCAGGTGCATTCATAGTGTATAACATTGTAAACTCCACCGGATTTTCAACCATATTGCGGGGCGGGTTGCCGTAGGTCATGACTGAAAATATCATTCTCTCCATCAGGCATTTTGTATATGCGTTTATGTCGCCGAAATAAATCGGAACAGCGATTGCCACTGCATCGGCATGGCGGATGCCTGCAAGAATGTCGTGGATTCCATCATTTATAGGGCATGTACCGAAAAACTTACCATCTTTCAACTTGCAAGCAAAGCAACTTCTGCACCCTGTGAAAGTGAGGTCGTAGAGATTCACGACCTCAATATCGGCATCGTTACACACTGATTTAACCCCGTCAACCCAACTCAAAAGCAGCTTGTCGGAGTTCCACCCCTTACGGGGACTGCCATTGATAGCGATTATCTTCATGCGTATTTCATTTTATTTATGATAACAGATTGTTGTAGACTATGGTTTATGTCTATCCGGCTTTGCGCTTGTGCCGATTGGCGGCGAAGTCGATGGCGATGACAATCAGCGTGAGCAACTCTGATGCCGGAATGGCGAGCCACATGCCCGGAATGCCTATCAGATGTGGGAGTGTCAGGAACAGCGGCACGATGAAAATGATACCGCGCAGGAGAGTGAAAACTGTTGCTCTCGTGGACTGCTCAAGACTTTGGTAAAACCCTATCATAGCTATGTTCAAGGCAAAGAACAGTCCGCACAGCGCAAACTTCGGAAGACCCTCGCAGGCTATGACGAACGCTCCGGAATCCGGCGAAAGGAACATCATAATAATGGGCTTCGCTCCAACGGCAACTATAGCGGAAACTGTAATACCACAAATCGCGGCAGCTATAAGCGAAGTGTTGAGCGATTTAGATACACGACTCATATTACCGGCGCCGTAATTATAGCTGATTATCGGTTGTGCCGACTGCGCCACCGCATTGCTCATGGAAAAGATTACCGGGAAAAGGTAGCAGGCTATGCTGAAAGCCGCCACGCCATTCTCGCCCAATGCTCCGATAAACATATAGTTACCCGTAAGCATCATCACCGACATGGCTATCTCGGTAAGGAACGTAGCAAAGCCAATCTTTGCCATATACCCGGCATTTCTCAGCGTAAGCAGCATACTTGTCAGCGACATCTTCAATCGATAGAATTTCAATGTGCTGGAATAGAAGAAGAAATAAACGAGCACCATAATTCCGCCAAGTCCACAGCTTACCGACGTGGCAATCGCAGCTCCTGCCACTCCCATTTGCATGGGAAATACAAGAATATAGTCTAATGCTATGTTGAAAGTGGCAGCCACTATATTGCACCACATGGCATAGCGCGGCGAGCCATCAAGGCGCACCAGCATCATTCCTACGCACTCTATCAGCAGGAACGCCATGCCGGGAAGCAACCATAGCAGATAACTTATGGTGTCAGGCAACAATACATCACTACTGCCAAGCATTCTCACTACCCTTTCAGGCGCAACCAAGCAGGGGATAGAGATAATCACAACTATGGCAATACCAACAAGGAATGCCTGGGTGCTAATGATATTAGCTGCTTTTATCTCGCCATTGGCGAGACGAATACTGGCTATCACCGACGAGCCGATGCCCAACATCAGTCCAAGTCCGGTCACTACCATAAAGAGAGGTGCCACGATGTTGACGGCAGCTATGCCGTTGGATCCCACTCCCTGCCCGACGAACACACCGTCGATAATGGTCAGGAGAGCATTGAAAACCATTCCGATCAGAGTCGGAAAAAACAGTTGGCTGAACAACTTCGGTATTCTTTCATTTCCGAAGTCGAGACTGTCGCGGTCAAGATGTCTTTCTTTTTTCATAATATGTCATAAAAAACGGATAAAATGAATGGTTTTACCCAGTCATCTTATCCGGCATTATACCTTTTGCCCTCCGATGAGGATTACAAAACTCTATGGTCTTTAGTCTGCTACAAAGTTACAAAATCTAATTCACATTACAAACAAGCCTGATGTTCAATGGTGAGCTTCGAGTTGAGCTATTACCCCTATCCGTCAATGGTAATTCGTCTCGTGTTGGATGCCTTGGGGGCATAGAACCGGGCGGATGTGTTATAAGAAAGGAAGACACCCTAATAGGCATCTTCCTTAATTTTTACACCACTTCTTGCCCCACACGTAAGCACGTGACAATCAGTGAATATTGTGGAGCTGGAGGGACTTATCCCCAGCAACATATCTTTCGCAATATCAACAAGATACAAAACGCGTTTTATCTTGTGTAACGAGCTGGTAACGGTATTTTGCATAAATTTGGCGGTGCCTAAGCAGTGACTAAGGCAGCAGTGACACCTGCTATAAACAGGAAAACCATCCATACCCACCAGTCTATCTTAGATTGATATACTGTCTTTGCAATTACTCTGATTAGTCAATATTCCACATTGCATCTGGATCGCCATCAAAGGCATCCATAATATCATCATTACGATAATCTACCCTTATTGCATCTAAGTATTCAGCATCTATTATGCAGCCATTGTTATCCGTTTCAATATTATATGGATATGGGGCAATATCATATAGATTGAGCCAACTATAGCTGACATCTTTGGCTAATCTTATTCTTGACTTTTGTTTCAAATGGAATTGCCAAAGTTCTGTATATTCCACAGGAACAACTTCTTCTCCATAAATATTTATTATGCCCCAACAATATTTCCCATGATTCTCGCTTTTACCAACCGATGCTTTACCAATCTTTACTCTTGCCAATCCCATATAAAACGGTTCGATTAAGTCATACTTACCGAATGGAACGATTTCATCACCGTCTTTATGCATTACACCCCACAGACCATCCTTTCGCTCAATGACACTTACATCATTAAAGTCATATAAATGCAGAGCGGATTCTCTCAGTGATTTTAGCAGAACATATTTTTTAAGATTCTCAAAGATATTCATGGTTTATATAATTTTTCGTTATTTTGTCGGTTGGCATTGTGAGCAAGTGCAGCCGATGAGATGTGGGTTGGCCAGTGCCTCATAGAGATAGTCAAACTTTTCACGTAGAAGCGGCTCTTCCTTGATAATTTCTCGCAGGGCATTGAGCCTTGCAACATTGGGGCTGTTATCGAACCACAGCCGGAGATAACCACCTTCAGAATATTTCTCGTGGAGATGGTCAAGAGTGCGCTGCCAGTGTCCCTCCTTGTCAAGTTCAGGGTAATTGGCGAGTCCATACTGCACTGTACGCAAAATGATTGTATCGGGGTCAATGAAACGGTCAGCCTCGGCTACTATTTTGCCGTAAATGCTTCTCGGCTCATGGTCGGAGGACGCCCGGTGGTCTTCACAAGCCAGTGCCATAATCTCAATCTGTTCCTCGTTGAACCAATCGCGCAACCACATATCTTCGCGGACAATCTTGCCCGACACAATATGATGTGTCTTGCGGTCAGTTGTCAACCCGGTGTCATGATACGCCGCAATCGCATATACCATGTTCATATCGACATCGAGGTCGGAGGCGATAGCCAAACTTTGCTCAATCACCATATCAACGTGATTTCGCTGATGCGCCGCATCAAAACAGTCATACAGCGGCAAAATGCAGGTCTCGATATAGTTTTGGAGTGATTCGTCAATCATAAGTTCAGGGATAATGATAGTGCGGTTTATTTGGCCACCGTCCATTCGGGTTCTTTGCGTTTGGAAAAACAGGTTTTGAAGATTACCCCGAAAATTGAATATTTGAGTCCCGTATGTTTACGGGCCATTTGAGAGCAAAGCGTAATGCAACGGCCACAACTGATACACTTTGTCGCGTCGGTAATCCACGGTGTTTCAATGGATATTGCACCAACCAGACATTTCCTTACGCAAGCGCCGCATTTTACGCAGTCCGGTTCTTTTGCCTCAGGCGCAAGAACAATCCCTGCCGACTGTTTGTAGGGTTTCTTTCCCTTGATATATGGCACTTCCGAAACTCGTCGCCCTTCGGCGATTGCTTTCATGCACTTCTTTCCGAACTTTATGAGGCATTGTTCATCTGAAATATCCGGACGGGATGCACCCACTTTCGGGAAAATGGAATGTTGGGCGATGAATGCTCCGGCTCCGACAACTTGGAAGTTCTTATCAGATAACGAATCGGTAAGTTCCAGCAAGGCATCGTCATAGTCACGGTTGCCATACACCACCATAGCGATGGCGGTCGCACCATTGCCTTTCAGATGAGAAAAAGCATCCGCGACAACTGTCGGCACACGTCCGCCATATACCGGGACAGCAACCACAACAATATCGTCGGCCGTAAACTGTGGAAATTCTACATCGAGGTTATCCACCAGATTCAATTCCGACACCGGTTTCATGCCAAGACCGGCGCATACTTTTTCAACGCATTTCTGCGTAGTGCCCGTGGCACTGAAATATATGGTATATAGTTTTTTCATCTCTTGTTTTGATACCTAATCAGCGCTCCTTCAGCATGGCGCTATCCTTAATTTGTTTAGCGCATACTTCGCTATGATACTACAAAATTACGAAAAATCGCCGACATATCGGTGATTTAAGAACTTGGAAGCACGCCTCTTTCAACTCGCTCTTTCAACTCGTCTCTCTTTGACGATATTCTCTTAGTTCTTCAAGGTAACTGGCCGTGATGACACCGGACGGCAAAGCTATAATAGCTACTCCAAACAATGAAGAAAGCATGGAAACTACTCGCCCAATATCTGTTACCGGGCACAAGTCACCGTAGCCAACTGTAGTTAGAGTTACGGTTGCCCAATAGAGTGCATCAAAGAACGAACCAAAAGTTACCGCACCAGTTTCGGGGTTTATGTGTGGTTCCGCATTAAACATTACAAGAGCCGTAATGAAGATATAAAACAGAGCAAGCATCAATACTGACAACAACACATGGCGCTCCTTCTTGAGAACATTCATGAACATTGTGATTTTGTCAGAGTATCTAAATATCTTTAGAAGACGTACAATCTTCAACAATCTGGTAAGACGGAGCAACTTAAACTCCGGACTAATCAGATTCAATCCGGGGAGTATTGAAAGTAAATCAATGATTGCCATTGGAGTGAATGGATAGATAATGTACGATACCCATCCCTTTTTCAATTGAATATTAGATGTACTCCACCGCAGGAGGTAGTCGATAATAAAGGTAATAACAGTAATAATCTCAATAATCCTAAAGATAGGATATGTTTCAATAAACATAAGGGGGACAATACTCGCAAAAATCATAACGAGCATATACCAGTCATAAATACGACTGGCAAGCATTCCTTTTTTATCTCGATTGATTAAATCATATATTTTTTGCTGCCACATGATATTGGTTGGTTTTGAAGATGCAAATTTAGCAAAAAAAACATTGATATATCAGGCGTTTATAATCGAGTAGGAGGTGAACACTAATCAGAGGTGCCCTCCCCTTTTTGTGTTTATTTGTCCTCTCACACCACCGTACAAGCGGTTCCGCATACGGCGGTTCCGTGCTTTACCGACTTTGTTTATTCTCGACTCGGTGCCCCACGTTGTCTTTGGCGCAATTATGGAATCGTCACGTCTGCCTATTTTAGGTTTCCGACCTATCGTATGGCTGTTAGCTCCTCTTAGGACATCAAACTACTAAGAACCTTTAATCAAACCTTCTGTTACTGCTCGACTGCACGGTTCTGTCCTTTCCAAACCAACCCGTGATTCGGTACTATGACCCTTGCTGACTTCTCACGGCAAGCTTTACTCCGTGGCTTTGAGTATATTTGGTCACTGCCACGTCCGTGAGACCTCCCCGATTAAGAGCATAATCTTTCACACTTATACCTGCTTGATTTACGCCAACCCGTTCCGAATAGCTATAAGGCTTTGACTTCTCTGGCAGTCTTACCCACGAGTTAACGCCTTCGTATCAAGTTTCTGTTCGTCAGGCCAGTGCTTTGCCGCAGACTTCCTTCACAGCAAATGTCGCCATTGGACGCTTGTCTTTGGGTGTACGCTTGCCGCTATTAGGCCGCGTTGGGGACTTACACCCGTTAGATTATGCCCATGTCGGCGAACCACAAAACTTCGGAACTATCTGATAGTCCGAGGTTTGTCCCGTATTATCCGAATTAGGTCGAATGCCATAAGTGGAGCTGGTGGGACTTGTCCCTAACGATGTATATTCCGTAGTATCAACAAGATACAAAACGCATTTCATCTTGTATAACGAACTGGTAACGGTATTTTACATAAATTTGGCGGCGCCTAAGCAATGTCTAAAGCAAGCTTTGCCATTGCATTAGGCTTGCGCAAATTTTCCAACTTCCGATCCGAAGGTTCTCTTACCCAAGGCTCCGGGTTCGTTCCTATTGCGAAATCAAACCTTTTCCTGACATATACAAATGCCGGATTCCAATTTTAGTATTGTTAGCAACTGCGGTTAATTTTATTAAAGGTCAGTTGATTGCGTTATTCTCATTTCTCTCCGACAACAATATTCTTCACATACTCCATAAGCGGACTTATCGAGGATGCAATCTCATCCGTCGTGGGGAGTGCGCCATAAGTCAAGCGACCCAATTCTGACTTATATGTCGGAGCCAGTTTTTGCCAAGTTTCATCGAAAGAAGTGAAAAGTACGGTTGTGGTCAATTCCGCATCCTTCCAGAGTGGTGGCCTGTCAAACTCAGCTTTATCATGGGCTATCAATTCCAGAAGATTGGTGGGGAATTCATTTTTGAGATATTCCCTGCATTCCTCATCCATCCTCATAAAGTGTAAATCGTAAAAATGGCGGATTTTTGAAGACAACCCTTCAATCGGATTATCGGAGAACGAGAACCTCAGCAGCGATACAATCTTCTCGCACATCGTCCGGCGCTTGTCCAGCACATTTAGTTCAAAAGGCGCCATGTCGTATGTAGTAATCGCATCTTGCAGCCCCTGCCGTTCAAACACCTCAGAAATGAATGACTTGACCGTCTTTCTCTCGAAGGGATACGGATTGCCATAAGTGTTGATCTCAACAATCACAAAACGACCGAGAAATGAAAGCGAGTTATTGACATCCGATATTGCGGACTTATATGTATGGTATGTTTTGCGAAAGCGATTGTTCTTTATCGTTTCGTGCCCCATATCAGTCTCATCTAGGTCAACAGTCGTGTCATGGCTGATACGCGCCAAAAACTTTTTCTGCTGGTTTTGGCTCATGTTTTCTGTAAGCACAGCAACGTCCACATCAGATGAGAAGCGATTAATCAAACCATAAGCCTTCGCCAATGAAGTACCGCCCTTCCATACTGCATACTGCGATTTATCATGCCGTGAAAGCCGTTGGAGAATCTGACATATCCAATAATCCTTCTCGACAAACTCCTGAGGCATATCGAGAATTTTCGCCGCTGATTTTATTACGTCAGCAAACAGCAATGGGTTTTCATGCAGTTTCATACGATTCGCCAGTTCTGTTTAGTCGGTAGCGTTTCATCGGATATTCCGATTCGATATTCCGTAAGGGGATTTAAGGATTTGTGAAGAGCAGATGTCAAAGCGTCGTTTCCGTTATTTTCCAACATAGCACCAAGTAATGCACGTACACGTGGAGGATATTTCATGGCAAGCTCAATCAGCAGTTTAACTTGATTATCGTCAAAAGACCTGATAATTTCAGAAAGTCTCTCTACAGAATTTGCGATAGAGGTATCTGGAATTGACTTTATAAATTTTATCGAATCCAGAACCTGTAAAAGAGGAATAGTCTCTGTTGTGATCCTGTTTGGTTGCAACATGAATTGAACGACTCTGCCATCACGATTGATGGTATCCTTGCGATAATTGAGCCCAATAACAACCGTCGAAGAAAACTGGGTTGTCAATCCCATCGAATCCCAAACTGAATAGGTGGTTAGATACCCTTCTACGTTGCCATTCTTATAGAGAATATCCCTGACAAGATTCTCAGTCGACGGAGGCACCGGCCCCAAGATAGATATACGGGGGCGATAATATTTGCCGGGTGCTATTTTCACGAGCGTTCCCAATTTGACCATGCGGCTCAGCTTGACCCTGATATTCTCCCACCATTCAGCCGGAAGACCAAGGTCAACTATGGAAAATACCCTATCGGTGTCGATAGATTCCACCCTTTTTGCTATTTGTTGAGCCGCCGTCATTATGTTACCTTTATTATCCAACTGCAAAGTTAATAAAAATGTTCGGTATTCCGTTCTATTTACAGAACAAAATAGATGCGATTGCCATTATTTCCATGCTTATTCTATCGGAAGTGGTGAGAGACGGAGCGACCATCGGTGTTGTCGGCACAATGCCTTTTCCGTCCGGCATTGGTCCTGAATCGATGGGAAAAGACACAAAAACCACAGAACTAATTAACAGTCTGCGGTTTATCTCGCTTCATCCGAATTAGATCGGATGCCATAAGTGGAGCTGGAGGGACTCGAACCCTCGTCCAAACGTGGAACTAATGTGCTTTCTACATGCTTAGCTTTTACTTGGTTTTCGTGCTGCGGCAGGCAAAAAGCCACCAACCGTAGCCTTAGTCTCTAAGTATTCGGACGCCGCGCGAGACTCTTGGCTTCCTATTCCCGATTTAACTGCACCGCCTTGTCGATTAGTCTCGGAAAAAGGACAATCGGGCGATGTCTCGTCGCCGCAACTGTTGCAGCGATAAAGCTAATCTACTGTACTTCGATTAAGCAGCGAGAGCGTAGTTGTTTTCGCCATTTAAAAAAGTCGATGTCGGAGATTATAGAGCACCTTCCATCATGGCTCTGCATGCTTACACACCACCTCTACACGCTGTCAAAACCAGTCAACCCCATGCGATATCTGATGTGAATCAATTACAAAGATAACACACAAATATCCCCAAAACCTCAAAACAAGCGTTTATTTAACCTATTTTCACAAATACCAACCTATAGTTCATCCAATAAAATCAACCTTAATAGGCACCCAATAATTACATTTTCATACTCAATCAACAGCAGCCCGATGTTATATTTTATGAATATTCATAAAACAAACGCAAATAATAAGCGTTTTTCACAAAAATAATGCACATTTTTTAATTATTTTCCGTATATTCGCACATTGACTACCTTAATTACCGGCTATAGTAATTAGCCAATAAACCATAAATCAAATCCTTAGAAATCCAGTATACAGTATGAATCAACGTTATTTCAAAATCGCCTACTTATGTGCTTCGGCATGTCTCACCATGGCTGCATGCACACCATCTCACGACGATGAGCCGCCGGTAGCACCGCAGGAACCGACAGCTCCTCCCGTCACAAGCCAATTCGGACTCGAACGTCAGGACGTGCTTGACTACTTTTCCAATGCTTTGAAAGGTACAACCGACCCATTTGACACTGCCGAAGCCATAGCTCCCGAAGATATAGACAAAGCCCAAGCATACGTCTGGGACCTGTGGGCAACATCAGTGCGCCGCGCACAGGGTGAGAAGCTACCCACCCTGTCATCACACTACAAGCTCGACAATTGGGACGATATCACCACACCCGACGCCATCTGGAAAGTACCCGAAGGCAACATGAACATATTCTACGGCTCAAAAGACACACGCCCTGCCGACGGATACCCGCTGTTCCTGTTCCTTCACGGATCCAGCTCCGACGCTCAGGGCGACTGGACTGCATGTCTCTATTGGACACAGACATTCAGCGACGGACCATCGGCATATTTCATTCCTAAAAGTCCTCAAGGCGGCACCGGCACACGCTGGTTCCAACCGTCAAAACAGGAAAAATGGGAGCAACTGCTGCGTCAGGCACTCGTTTCCGACAAGATAAATCCCAACAAAATTTACTTTGCCGGCATATCCGAAGGCGCTTACGGTAGCCAGATGTTGGCATCATTCTACGCCGACTACCTCGCAGGAGCGGGTCCTATCGCCGGCGGACAACTCCTGAGCGACTGCCCTCCGGAAAACCTTGCCAACGTCGCATTCTCGCTCCAGACAGGCGAGCTTGACACCAACTACGGACGCAACCTCCTGACACAGAAAGTCAACGACCAACTCAACGACCTCCAGGCAGCCCACCCGGGTTACTACACCCACCTTGTGTAACTTCAGTCCGGCAATGACCACGGAACATGCGACTATACCAAGACCACACCTTGGCTTATCAACTACACCCGCAACGCAACCCCCAAATACATCTATTGGGAAAACTTCGGACTGGGCGACATCAACGACGAACCCCGTCGTTACCGTGATGCATTCTACAACCTGTATATCGTAGAACCATCCGACGACCGTTCCGACGCCATGCGCCGCACAGCCTACGAGATGACCATAACCGGCAACACCATCGACCTTACCGTCAACAACGTCACACTCACCACCAACGAACCTGTGACACCATCAACCGGAACCATCAACATAGGCGTTGAGAAAACCAAGACACCGGCAACTCAAGGCAAGATTCGAGTCTACTTGAGCAACGAGCTTGTCAACCTCTCGCAGCCTGTAACCATCAACGTCAACGGTGTACAGAAATTCACCGGCAACGTGCAACCCTCCACCGACAACCTCGTGGAAAGTTGCCGAATATTCTACGACCCCATGCGAGTGTTCCCCGCATCGGTCGAAGTATCGGTCAACTGATACACAGCGCCACCATGCGCACAATACAAATAAGCTAATCAACTATTTATCACCAATCGCGGTTGGCATTCCGCCCCGCCAAAGGGGCGGAACTCCAACCATCCAATCATCACTACCCCAATGAGAAAATTAACGCTACTACTGGCATTGGTCATACTCTGTGTTGGCAATGCCGCAGCGCAAGTCACGCAGGTAAGCGGTCAAGTCTTCGACAAGGAAGACGGGCTGCCGATAATCGGCGCGACAGTTTCCGTAGCCGGAACATCGCTCGTCGTCGCAACGGACAACGACGGTAAATTCAAATTCTCAGGTCTGACACCCGCACACCAGACCATCGACATCTCCTATATCGGATATGAGCCGGTATCGGCAAAAGCACAAAGCGAGATGAAGATATTCATGACCACAAAAGCCAAGATGATGGATGAGGTCATAGTGGTGGCATTCGGTAAGCAGAAACGCGAAGCATTCACCGGCTCCGCTGCCGTAGTCACAGCCTCTGAAATCACACAGCAACAGGTCACCAACCCCATCGAAGCCCTCAACGGTAGAGTGGCAGGCCTGCAGATGACCGACAACAACTCACTCGCCACCGGAACCACCCCCACCATACGCATACGCGGGTTCAGTTCGCTCAACGCCAACAACGAGCCGCTCATCGTGGTCGACGGACTCCCATACTCAGGCTACCTCAACGACATCAACCCCGCCGATATCGAAAACATGACAGTTCTGAAGGACGCCGCATCCAATGCCCTCTACGGCGCACGCGGTGCCAACGGTGTGATTATGATTACCACCAAAGGCGCGCAACGCGGCAAAACGAAAGTCAACTTCGATGCCAAGTGGGGTGTGAATACCAACGGACGCACCGAATATGACATCATTGACAACCCCGGCGAATACTACGAAGCCTACTACATGGCACTGCGCAACAACTTCATGTACCGCCAGGAAAATCCCATGTCGTTCGACCAGGCACACATCACTGCCAATAAAACTCTTCCCCTCCCCAGTACTCAGATGGGCTTGGGCTACATGGTCTACGACGTACCCCAAGGCGAATTCCTCATCGGTACCAACGGACGTCTCAATCCTCATGCCGTATTGGGCAACCGCGTGGTCAACGGCTCACAAATCTACACACTCTACCCTGACGACTGGCTCAAGAACGGTACCCGCAACGGATTCCGTCAGGAATACAACATCAACGTGACCGGTGGCAACGAAAAATACTCCATAATGGCAGCATTAGGCTACCTCGACAATGAAGGTCTCACACCTTCGAGCGACATACGCCGTATAAGCACCCGACTCAAAGCCAACTACCAGGCATTCTCATTCCTGCGGCTCGGTGCCAGCGCCGGATACACCAATACCAACTCCAACAACCTCGGTGACGTATTCGGCACACCATACACCGTAGCGCCAATCTATCCGCTGTTCATACGCGACGCCAACGGAAAGATACTCCGTGACAAAAACGGCCGACGCTATGACTACGGCAACCGCGACATGGGCGTGATGCGACCCGTCGAACAGAATGGCAACCCCATACAGTCCGACATCCTCGACATCAACAGCAACAGCTCCAACGCCTACAGCATACAGGGATTCGCCACATTCGACTTCCTCGAATCATTCCATTTCACCATCAACGGCTCCGTTTACATCACCGAAGCCCGCACCAAACGCACCTACAACCCCGACTACGGTTACTCGCAGACCGACGGAGGTAGCACCACCGTCAACCACGACCGCACCACCGACACCAACTACCAGCAGCTCCTCAACTACAACCGTCAGTTCGGTCCGCACAACGTCGACGTACTTCTCGGCCACGAATACTCCCGCCAGACAGGCACATACCTCGGTGGCAACGGTAGCAACTTCGCCGACTATAACTCCAACTCCGAGCTAAGCGGCGTCATCATCTTCGGCTCACCAGAATCCGGACGCAGTTTATACAATGTCGAAGGTTGGTTTGCCCGCGCACAATACGACTACAACAGCCGATACTTCTTCTCCGGCAGTTTCCGTCGCGACGGATCATCCAACTTCCACCCCAATCACCGCTGGGGCAACTTCTGGAGCCTTGGTGGAGCATGGATTCTCTCAAAAGAAGAATGGTTCCCCAAGACACAGCTCGTCAACATGCTTAAATACAAAATATCCTACGGTGAGCAAGGCAACGACGGTATCGGTTCATTCCGTTACACCGACCTCTACTGGATTACCAACAACAATAACGACGTAGCCCTCTCATTCGGCTCCAAAGGCAAGTCCGACATCTCGTGGGAAACCGTGGGCAACTTCAATACCGGTATTGAATTCGAGCTCTTCAACGGACGTCTTAACGGTGGCATCGATTACTACTACCGTTACACACGCGACATGCTCATGTGGCTTTCCGCACCTACCGAAATGGGCTATGACGGATATTATGACAATATCGGCGACATGAGCAATACCGGTATCGAACTAAACCTCAACGGCGACATTATCGCTACCAAGAACGTGCACTGGAACGTCGGTCTTAACCTGACATGGCAGCGCAACCGCATCGAATACATCCCCTCCGAAAAAGCCGGTTTGACCATGGACGGACACCGTGGCTACACATCCGGAAGCTACTTCTACGGCGAGGGACTTCCTATGTACACATTCTATACCAAACGCTTTGCCGGAGTCAACGAAAACGGCGAAAGCATGTTCTACCGCAAGAATAGCGACGGACAGCTTGAAACCACCACCACATACTCCGACGGCGACTACTTCCTGTGCGGCAACGCCATGCCCAAAGTATTCGGCGGATTCAACACTTCGCTCAACGCATTCGGCGTTGACCTCGCCATGCAGTTCAACTACTCCATCGGCGGCAAAAAATGGGACACCGGCTATCAGGCACTCATGAGTGCACCGACCAACATTTCTATCGGCGCCGGACTCCACCGCGACGTATTCAAGAGCTGGACTCCTGAGAACCCATCCACGAGCATACCTATGTTCTACTACTCCGACGTTTACGGAGCTGCAGGCAGCGACCGCTTCCTCACCGACGCAAGCTACCTCACTCTGCGCAACGTCACATTAGGATACACATTCCCCAAATCCATAACCGACCGTTTGAAGATGACCAAGCTGCGTGTATTCTGCACTTGCGAGAACGTAGCCTACTGGACAAAGCGCAAAGGATTCGACCCGCGCACAAGTCTCACCGACGGCTCATACGGCGGATGGCCTCCCATGCGCACCATATCAGGTGGTATCCAAGTACAGTTCTAATTTAATCAACTCCGACAAACATGAAAAAGATTTTCAATCACACCATACTCCTTTCAGCCCTGTCCATCATGGCTTTCACAGCCACAGGATGTCTTGAGGAAGCTTTACCCGAGGACGGTTCTTTCACTGAAGATCAGGTGGAAGATGCCGACAAAGCCGCTCTCGCAGGCGCCATGACAAGCTACTTTACCGCCGGCGGCGACAATTCCTGGGACATCGGTTACGCCAC
>OFEZ01000626.1_pt1 | contig 24079 bp, 27 predicted proteins | sample 1521241 | NCBI WGS metagenome assembly OFEZ01 (sample SAMEA3504099, study PRJEB24116) | mouse gut metagenome | biome: mouse gut; feature: mouse-associated habitat; material: faeces | place: Denmark | collected 2011
CAAGCCCGGCGAATTCGACCCCCGCAAGTACCTCGGTCCGGCTCGCGACGAAATGGAAAAACTTTACAAGCACAAGATTGTAAACGTGCTCGGCAGCAACGGCAAAGCCTGATAGCTCACCGACACCAAAATAAACAGAGGAAGCGCCCTGCAAGGGACGCTTCCTCTTATTTTTTTGCAAATCTATAAGTCAGTCCATTAATATCCGCGGTTGGCGGATTATTTCTTCATGACGGCAATGGCGGCATCGAACTCCGTGCGGTCAGCCGCACGCGAGCGCAGCTTATTGCGGTAGGCGTACACGGTATTGACGGATAGTCCAAGGAAACGCGCTACCCGCTGCGTCTCTTCAAAACCAAGTATGGAAAACGCCATAATACGCAGCTCCGGTGTCAGACTGTTGTCGCCTTCCGGCTCAATACGCTTGTCGGGCTGCAGAAGCGCATTTATATCGCCCACAAAGGTAGGATAAAGATGCAGGAAGGCATTGTCAAACACAGCGTAGAACATCTCGCCCTGATCAGACAGGAGCTTACCGGACTTCAGCAGCTTATAGAGCTCATCGGTCTGTCCGGCTGTAATTTTCCGGCGCACCAGGCGGTCATAGTCCTCAAAACGCTGCATGTATATTCCGCACAGGTTAAGAAATTGATTGACATACACCTCACGCCCGCGCCGTAGCTGCTCCATGCGCTCCACAAGAGCCTCCCGCTCACGCTTTAGCTGCTGCTTACGCCGCAGGAGCAGAAGCGCACCGGCAACGGCCATCAGCAGAAGCACAACCACTCCTCCCAGCTCCCAATGCAGCCGCCTTTTATTACGGTCAGAATCATCAATCAGCATTCCGGCTATCTGTGAGGCGTTGACCCACGGATTCACCATATTTCCCTCCCGGCTGTTCTCAACGGCAAGCCTCAGGGCCTGGGCACTGCGGTCATAATCGCCCGTGTCATGAAACCATCGGCTCACGGCGTAAAGCGACAAGCCGGTACGCACTCCGGCCTTCAGCTCGTAGATGGCAGCAAGAAGAAAATAATAGCCCGCCTCGGATGATTCCGGTCCATCCTTTCGCATATAATATGTACCGAGCCAGAATGCCGCAATGGAGCGTAGTATGGGGTCCTCCTCGTCACGTCCTACCACATTGGTGAGATGCGCCAGCTGCAACGACAGTTTTCCGTCAAGCTTGTTGCGTGTAGCCATGGCAAGGTCATAAAACGCCGAATTATCAGGAAGCAGCTCCAGCAGCGCACGGTTGTGAATCCGGCATTTGCTGCGGTACAGCTCACGGTCAGCATCGTTGCGCGCCATATCCAGAAGAGTCACGTATATACGCTGCCCGTTATAATGATAAAGCACCCGTTCGCTCTCAGGCACCGAATCAGGATCAATGGACTCGAATGTACGCACGGACAGCTCCTCCTGCCCCTGCATGGCAAACACTCCACTACGGCGGGCCGCAATACCGGGTAAACGTGAGCGGAGTCCATGCGACGTAGCCTCCGTCTCGGCAATACTCAGATACTTTATGGCAGAGTCGGCCGAAAGCCTTCCATAAGCGTCACCAAGATTGATAAGAGCGTCAATATATGCGGTATCACTGGCGGCGCTGTCCACGGAACGGCGCATTGAGTCGACCGCGACCGTACGGTGCCGCAGATTCTCCCTGCTTGTCTGTAATGCCCTGTCGTAATCCCTGAGCAATGACTGAAGCGTCATATGTGTCTGCGCGAGCAAGCTCTGCGCTGTTGCTATGAACAGAATCGCCATAGCAAACGCGGTTCTGATTCGTGACATAATGAATCCAGTTATTGTGTCGCAAAAATAACTAATTTGTGCCTCCTCTACAAACTATGTAACCCTTACGTAACGGCTGAATCAATCTATATTTTCAATCATTATATCTATATTTTAGCTTAATTCTGTTTATAGCTTTACATGCGGTTACGGCTGACTATTAGCATTTTATTAAATTATATGGCTTTATATTCCGGTAAATCGTCTTGAATATCTTGCATCAAGCGCCCACCAGATATAATTTTGCAGCGTGAATCATCACAAAAGTGTATTCAGAAATGCATATTAGTAATGTGGATTTATGTTAGGTTTTAAAGATTTCAAAAAAAAGGAATCGTCGTTGATGACGGTTCCTTTTTTACGGTAAATCTTTATTCTGTGTCTATCCCTCCACACCTGAGTTCAGCAATTCCAGCATATCACGCCGCGAATTGACAAGAATCTCGTTGGACGTATAGTCAATGAATCCACGCTGCTTCAATGACTCCATAGTAGCCATGAACGAACTGCGCTGCACCCCGAACAGGGAATACAGATCGCGCTGACGGCAGGCAAGCGATATATCGGTGCCTCCGGGCTGTGTGAGCGCCACTATCCAGAAAGCTATACGCTCCTCAAGCGAGCCTGTAGTAACGGCAAGGACCCCGTCAACCGCTTTCTGTGCATTCATTGACAGCACATTCAGGAAATTGAAGAGAAATATTGGATCGGAATTCAATATCTTGACATAATCCTGTTTTGAGACTTGCACTATACCGGTGGTTCCGAGCGCGGTAGCCGAACATGGATACCGCGTGGCGCGCCCGAACAGAAAATCGGGTGCGATGACTTCCGGCGCTCTGAGAGTCTGCGACACCTTGAAGCGCTGGTCAGAATTGGAAATCGTGACACGGGCTGCGCCCGATATGATAAACTTTATATGGGAGCACTCCTGACCGGGTTCAACCATCGGCTCCCCGTCAAGATATTTAAGGAAATGAAACTTAGTCTGTTCAATAACCTGCTGAATCCTCTTGTAGCTGGCCCCTTTGAACAGCGGAAGTCCCATCAATATTTCAAACATCGTATCCATTATAGGCTGTTTTGCATATGTTAAACACCTGGCCGGCATATAAGGTTCCCGAAACCAACCGGATATTGGTATCAACAAAAATACAAAAAAGCTTAAAATAAAGTTACATTCCAATGACTAAACTATTCAAAACCTCCGTTAACTGCAAAAATCAAGGATATTCGCCATACAACATAAGATATTATCTATAATTATTCATATTACTATTTTTTTTGATTAATTTCGCTCGCTATTTGTGCAGTGATTTGTAAATGATTCCGCAAACTATTATCAGACATATTCCACGCTTGCTTACGCCGGCCAAACTCAGTATATTTATTACACATGTACTGGGCGTATGCATTATTTTTTTCATTCCGGAATATCTGCTGTCCATATCATCGCCCGAAACAGAGGCAAGCGAAAACTGGCGCCTTTATGCAAAAGCATCGGTCTACGTAATGGCATTCTACATCAACTATTACGGCATCATCGAGTACACATTGGTGCGCAATGTCAAGCCTGCACGCTTCTTCTTATATAATCTGGCCCTGATAGCGATGGGGCTTTACGCCATATTCATCATAATGTCACATGACCACCGGGGCATCATCTACTCACTGCTGCACGGCCGTGACTCCGACGAAACCGGCATAATGACACTCCGGCTTATGCGCGACGGCACCTTAATGATACTCACCATCGGGCTGAGCGCCGCCATAAAACTAACATACAAGTGGATTGACTTTGACTTCCGCAAAGAACAGAACCGAGGAGCACGCCATAAGGAGGAGCTCCGGCAACTCAAGGAGAAGCTTCATCCTCACTTCCTGTTCAACACGCTCAATTCCATCTATGCACTGATCGACATATCGCCCGATGCCGCGCGCACAGCTGTTCCCCGTCTTTCGCGCCTGATGCGTCAGATGCTCGACGACAATCCCCTGAGCATATCGCTCAGAAACGAAATCATATTCCTTGACAACTATATCCAGCTTATGAAGCTGCGCCTGCCCGAAAGCGTTCCGCTGCATGTGGAATTTGACTACCAGGGGCATGAAGACTGGCAAGTGCCTCCGTTCATCTTCCTCAACCTTGTGGAGAATGCTTTCAAGCATGGCAACACCGGCTCACCGCACCATGCCATAGAGATAAAGATAGTCACCTACGAGGACTTCCGCATAGTATGTTCAACCACCAATCATATAAATAAAACTGACAGCTTGAAATCCTCGGGTGGAACCGGCTTGTCAAATCTGCGCCGGCGCCTCGAACTGATTTACGGCAACAACGCCACACTTGAAACCAGCGCTGACAATGACGTGTTTACCACCTGCCTGACTATAAATAACTGCCAAAACTTTTTAACAACATGAATACACTGCGATGCTGCGTTATTGACGACGAGCCCCTTGCCGCCCGACTGATATCCGGCTATATTGAAAAGACCCCCGCACTGACTCTGACCGGTGTCTACAGCTCCGCTCAGGAAGCGGTACGTACCATTGTGGGCGGAGAAGCTGACCTCCTGTTTCTTGATGTCCAGATGCCACAAATCAACGGCATAGAGTTTGCCAAGATTGTACCCGACACATGCCGGGTGGTGTTTACCACAGCTTATGACAACTATGCCCTGCAAAGTTTCCGCGTCAACGCGCTTGACTATCTGCTAAAACCGGTGAGCTACGAGGATTTCCTATCAGCCGTGGCCAAAGCACGCCGCGCCTTCAACAAATCGGAAGTAGCCTCACGTGACCGCATCATACTGAAGAGTGAATACAAGCTTGTACAGGTCAAAACCTCCGATATCCTTTACATCGAGGGCGTGAAGGACTATGTGAAGGTAGTGCTCGACAATAACCCCAACGGTATAATGACCCTGATGAACATCAAGTCGCTCGAGCAGGCTCTGCCGCCGGACAAGTTCATGCGTGTGCACCGCTCGTTTATTGTCAACACCTCCAAAATCACACTTATAGAACGCAACCGCATAGTTTTCGGCAAGACATACATCCCGGTAAGCGACACCTACAAGGCGGCATTCTCGGCCTATATATCAGCCCATTCGGTTCCGGCCACACGCAACGACGATTAACCGTTCTCTCTTTTTTCGACAATAAAAGATAAGGAGCAGCCTCAACAGCCGCTCCTTATCTTTTGTTTTCAATAGCCAGCATCAGGACTCCATCGGAATCTTGGCCACACGGCGTTCATGACGGCCTCCCTCGAATGCGGTATTGAGGAATGTGTCCATGATACCCTCAGCCACGGCTGCATCTATGAAGCGGGCCGGAAGCACCAGCACGTTGGCATCATTATGCTCGCGGGCCAGACGGGCCAGATCGGTAGTCCAGCAGAGGGCAGCACGTATACCCTGATGCTTGTTGAGCGTCATGGCGATACCGTTGCCGGTTCCGCACATGGCTATGCCGGGATAGCACTCCCCGCTCTCAACGGCAGCCGCACATGGGTGGGCAAAGTCAGGATAGTCGCAGCTCTCTTCCGAGTATGTGCCAAAATCCTTTACCTTTATGCCACGGCTCTCCAGAAGAGCCTTCAGCTTGTTCTTTAACTCAAATCCGGCATGGTCACTGCACATGCCTACACATTTTTCCGGTGTGATAATGGACATTTGGTCAGTATCTTAATTTGTTAATCGTTAAAATCTATATCAAGCCTGCGCCATACATAGTCAGGGATAAGCCGCCACAGTGTGGTAAGCACTGCCCAACGCGAGTCAATCACAGCCACACGGCGCTCGCGCACTATGGCCCGCTCTATCAGTCTGGCCGCATATTCAACAGGCATCAGCATAGGATAGTCACGGTCCTTACGCAGCAAGGGTGTATCTACAAATCCGGGGCGGATATCAGTGAAGCATACATTGACATGCTGCTGATGGGCCAGTTGGTCAAGCGAGTCAATGAAGCGCTGCTGGAATTTTTTCGATGAGCTGTAGGCCGCTGACACTCCGATACCCTTGGTAGCCGCCACCGATGTTATGGCTGCTATCTGACCGCACGCCACGTTGGCTGTGCTGCGGAAGTAGCGGTAAGCCTCGGCAACTATACGGGCAAAGCCAACGCAGTTGACCTGAAGCGTCTGCTGCAGGCGGCCTAAGTCAAGCTCCGTATCATAGAATCCGGTTCCGGCGGCATAGAGCAGAATATCCATACCGTCGGTTTTCTCAATAAGTTTGTTGAAGCGTTCCACAGCATCGGGAGCCGTGACATCGATACTCATGTACTCCACATTCTGCGGATACTCATCCTTAAGGGCCTTCATTGGAGCCTCACGCCTTGCGGCGGCACCCACTCGCCAACCGGCGGCGGCAAAATCGCGGGCCATCTGCAGACCCAGACCCGACGAAGCTCCGATAATAATTATTCTTTTCATAATGTTTTCATGGCGGGATGTAGCTGAAACTTTAGCTATCGTCCCCTTCGGTATTAACCGTTTTACGCGGCGAGCGGTTCAACGGCAAGGTATATATCACTGAAAAACTGCCCGTGATGGCGCTTCCGCGCTTTCCGAAGCCGGGGATGTACATGGCCTCGCCGGCAGAAGTGCTTCCGCCATGCAGAAGTGAATGATACTTCACCTGCCAACCGAGCGAAATGTTTTTCACTATCTTCACTTTGATGCCCGCACACAGCTCAAAGTAGCCTGCGGTACAGTTCTGCAACGGTATGCTGTAGGAGGGCTGAGGGCCCCAGTAGTCATCAGGCGATGTTATGTCTGTGACCTCAAAGGAGAAGAAGCTTATGCCATATCGGGCTCCTACAAGAAGCTGATAGTCAGGATTGGAGTTATAGAACACATTGTAATTGGCTCCGATTTTGAAATATGGTGCCATCTTGCTCTTGTAGGTATAGTTCATTCCATCGGGAGTGTCGTTGCACACCCCGAGTCCGAATTCAAACACCGGCTTATAACGGTTATGCATGCTGAGCTCTCCCCAGAAGTCAATCAGTCCGTAATGCTGTCCGAGCAGACGCATCACCGGATCCCAGATATTGACACCTATCGACACTCCGTCAATAAGCGGGAATATCATCTTAGGCACCTTGCGTATCGCTGCCGAGTCAACCCATTCCTTACCGGTGAGGGTATCGACAAGCACCACATTGCCTGCCGCATCCTGCCGCTCAACCACGTGAGTACGGTCGGCCTCCTTTTCATTCTGCTGAGCCGGATTGACCGGTTTAGCGGGAGCAGGTTCCACAGGAGTGACACGCCGCTGCGCTGCGGCATCAGGCGTCGCGGCAAGCAGCACACCCAGAAAGCATGCCATAAAGGCAAGGTATCTCAGCACTTTAACCTTCATCATTCCTCCTCTTCCTCCTCATTGACACGCATAAATATTTTTATGCGCTCCAGGTCAAGATTATTCACTATCGAGTCCGTCACGGCCACAGAGTCAATGGCATGACGTGTATATTCCACTCCGGTTATCACGTAGTTGAACATGGCTCCGCACTCCTCTGACACGAAATAGGGTGTCGAGTCATAGTCAAATGTGATGGTGTCAGGCTGCGGCGCATTATCACCGAGATACAGGAAATAGAATGATGTGCTGCGTTCCGCTGACCGGAACGGCAGATAGAGGGAGCTGACAGCTGTGTTGCCGGTGTAAAGCAGGCTGTCGCCCGGAGCTCCTACTCCGCCGACCTCCATTGAGGTGACCGAAATGCTGCTGCCGGAACCGGCGGCATACAGTCCGGCCATAGGGAGCGAGCTCTGATTCTCAATACAACTTGAGGTATTGCATGCAGAGAGAGCTGACATCATGGCCACAGCCGCCGAAAGAATCAATATCTTCCCCATCGCACTATTTCGTCTATAGGCTTCCTGTTTTTCTCAGGCACCTTGGCACCCTCGGCAGGATATCCTAATGTTATCATGGCTATTGGCTCCACACCTTCCGGCAGACCAAGATTGGCGGCCAGAGCCGGTGCATCGAAATTACATATCCAGCATGTGCCGAGGCCAAACGTAGCTGCGGCAAGGCAAAGATGCTCCACAGCGATGGCCACATCCACGTCCGTGTGGTCCTTTCCGTCCGATGCACGGTGCCACGCCTTATCATGCTCTCCGCAGGCCACGATTATCACCGGAGCTTGGGCGGCAAAGGCCCGGCCGTAGGTTGACGATGCCAACTGACGCTGCTCAGGCGTTTCGAGTACCACGAATGTCCAGGGCTGGCGGTTGCATGCCGACGGTGCCAGCCTCACGGCATCCATCACCGCCATTATATCATGGCGGCTCACCGGGGCCGGGCTATACTCACGGCAGGAGTAGCGTCCGCGGACAACATCATAAAAATTCGGATATGATTCTATCTTCATGATCGTATCAGTCTATATCCTTGATTTCTTCGTCAATTTCATAATTGTTGCGCAATTCCGAATTGCGCACTATCAGCTCGCCGAGAAATCCGGTCAGGAACAGCTGTGTACCCAGAATCATGGTGACCAGTGCTATATAGAAGTAAGGGCTGTCAGTGACAAGCGAATACGGCTCTCCGGCATGCATGTGATAAAGCTTCATGCCGCCCACCACCATCACAGCGATAAGGCCAAGCATGAACATCAGGCTACCGAGCAGACCGAAAAAGTGCATCGGCTTCACACCGAAGCGGCTTGTAAACCAGAGAGTGGCGAGGTCAAGATAGCCGTTGACAAAGCGGTCGAGCCCGAATTTTGTCTTTCCGTACTTACGCGCCTGATGATGAACCACCTTCTCACCGATTTTTGTAAATCCGGCATTCTTGGCCAGATAGGGAATATAGCGGTGCATATCGCCATATACCTCTATATGCTTCACCACCTTCTTACGATAAGCTTTCAGTCCGCAGTTGAAGTCATGCAGATTGTGGATTCCGCTCACCTTACGCGCCGTGGCATTGAACAGCTTTGTAGGGATGGTTTTCGACAGCGGATCATAGCGTTTCTGCTTCCATCCGCTCACCAGATCATATCCGTCGGCCGTTATCATGCGGTACAACTCCGGTATCTCATCGGGGCTGTCCTGCAGATCGGCATCCATCGTGATAACCACTTCACCCTGGGCACGCTCGAAACCGGTGTTCAGCGCGGGCGACTTTCCGTAGTTGCGGCGGAAGCATACCCCCTTTACGGCCGGATTCTTATCCCTGAGCTGCTTTATTACCTCCCAGGAATTGTCCGTTGAGCCGTCATTCACAAAAATTATTTCGTAGCTGAACCCGTTTTCTTTCATCACGCGCTCTATCCAGCTTTCGAGTTCCGGAAGTGACTCGGCTTCATTGTAAAGAGGCACTACTACTGAAATATCCATATCGTAACGTATTTTTCAATTTTTATAATTCCTTTCCGCTGGTGCGTCGGCAACCTTACCTGCACGCGCCAGCAGACTAAGTATCAGCGAGAGTATCGAACCTGTGAAAATGGCCAGCCACACGGTTTCAAGCGCTATCGACACGGCTGTGGGCACCATCCGTGCGTCGACCATACGCTGGAGCATATCGGCCGCTTGCTGCGCGGTAGGTTCATCGATAGCTCCGTAGAACGCAATGGCTTCGTTGAGCCGCTCCATTATGTAGTCGGGCCGTATCCACCGCAGCCACACCGTGATGACAGCCGCATTTATCAGCGAGCCGCATCCAAATGTCACGATCCCTTGCATCCATAGCCCCGAAAGCGTGGTCATACCGCGCTCCTCCACATAAGTGCGGCGCAGGAAACGGTACTCTACAAACGGGACTCCTGCAAATAGCAGAAGCGCCACAAATCCGAGCAGCGGGACTTCTATTGAATACACAAGAGCGAAGAACATGGCACAGAACCATACCCCGAGGTACAGTCCCTTGTCAGCTCCTCGACGATAGGGCGATACTATATTGCTCATACTCTGCAAAGATAACACCTTTTTATCACAATGATGCTAATTGCCCCTCTGTTTATCATTTTTTCACCCGCCGCCATGCAGCCTGCGCCCCGAAACACACATACATATATGCACAAAAAGTCCGGACGCTACACCCGCTCGGCCATGCAGGCCATCGGTGAAACGCCGGACTATATATGTTTTTTTATTTCGTAGCCGGAGCCTCAAGGCTCCAAGTGAAGGCTATCGGCAGAAAATCAATCCTCTACCAGACGAAGCTTCTGAACGTAAACCGCCTTCATCATCTTCTTGCGATTTGTAACCGAAGGCTTCTGGAAAGCCTGACGGGCACGAAGCTCTTTCACAATACCTGTTTTTTCAAATTTACGCTTGAATTTCTTAAGCGCTCTTTCAATGTTTTCGCCTTCTTTAACTTGTACGATAATCATTTTTAATGTTGTTATGTAGTTTTAATTATTTCGCTTTTGTGACTTTAGCGCGGCAAAATTACACACATTTTTTTATTTCGCAAAACTTTTATCGCACATTCTTACAGCCCGAGTCCTCTGTCAACCACTATTTTTCAAAAAAATTCTCATCAATACCCCGGCCACCACCCTGTAAAAGCACTCACCGGGCCTCGCCGCGGCTTCCTCACATTAATTTTAAAGCTATTTAATAGATGTGTTTCACAGGGTTTGACTATATTTGCATGTCAGCAACCTATTCCACTGACATAACAGATAAAAAACAGCACTTTTTACCCACAACCATGAATAAATATCCTAAAATTGGTATCCGTCCCACAATCGACGGCCGTCAGGGAGGCGTTCGTGAAAGCCTCGAAGAGAAAACCATGAATCTGGCCAAAGCAGTGGCTAATCTGATTTCTGAAAATCTCCGTTATCCGGACGGCACTCCGGTTGAATGCGTCATAGCCGACGGTACCATAGGCCGTGTAGCTGAAACAGCAGCCTGTGCCGAAAAATTCGAGCGCGAAGGTGTAGGTGCCACTATCACCGTGACCTCATGCTGGTGCTACGGTTCTGAAACCATGGACATGAACCCCTACTGGCCCAAAGCTGTATGGGGATTCAACGGCACAGAACGTCCCGGCGCCGTATATCTGGCAGCTGTACTCGCAGCCCACGCACAGAAAGGCCTTCCTGCATTCGGCATCTACGGCCGTAACGTTCAGGACATCGATGACAACACCATACCTGCCGACGTAGCTGAAAAGCTGCTCCGCTTTGCCCGCTCAGCTGTGGCCGTGGCATGCATGCGCGGCAAGAGCTATTTGTCAATCGGCTCCATGTGCATGGGTATAGCCGGTTCTATCGTTGACCCCAACTTCTTCCAGGAATACCTCGGAATGCGCAATGAAAGCGTTGACGAAACCGAGCTGCTCCGCCGCATGGAAGAAGGCATCTATGACCACGAGGAATATGCCAAGGCTATGGCATGGACCGAAAAATATTGCAAGTGCAATGAGGGCGAGGACTTCAAGAACCGCCCCGAAAAGCGCAAGACCCGCGAGCAGAAGGATGCCGACTGGGAATTCGTTGTGAAGATGACCCTCATCGTACGCGACCTGATGACAGGCAACCCCCGCCTCAAAGAGCTCGGCTACAACGAAGAATCGCTCGGCCACAATGCTATTGCAGCCGGATTCCAGGGCCAGCGCCAGTGGACCGACTGGAAGCCCAACGGCGACTTCACCGAATCACTCCTCAACTCGTCATTTGACTGGAACGGCATCCGCGAAGCATACGTGCTTGCCACTGAAAATGACGCCTGCAACGGCATAGCAATGCTCTTCGGGCATCTCCTGACCGGCAAAGCCCAGATGTTCTCCGACGTACGTACATACTGGAGCCCCGAAGCTGTATACCGTGTGACCGGCAAGGAACTCACCGGACGTGCTTCAGGCGGCATGATCCACCTTATCAATTCAGGCGCCACCACTCTTGACGCTACCGGCGAAAGTCTCAACGCACAGGGCGAACACTGCATGAAGTCATCTTGGGACATTACCGATGCAGACGTGGAAGCAAGCCTCAAGGCCACCACATGGTATCCTGCTGACCGCGATTACTTCCGTGGCGGCGGCTTCTCAAGCCACTTCCTGTCACATGGCGGAATGCCCGTGACCATGATGCGCCTCAACCTCGTGAAAGGCCTTGGTCCCGTGCTTCAGATAGCTGAAGGATGGACCGTTGAGATCGATCCCGAAATCAACAAGACCCTCGACATGCGCACTGACCCCACATGGCCTACCACATGGTTTGTACCCCGCCTGAACGAAACAGCTCCGTTCCGCGACGTTTATTCAGTGATGAACAACTGGGGAGCCAACCACGGGGCTATCAGCTACGGCCACATCGGTGCCGACCTCATCACACTCGCATCAATGCTACGCATCCCCGTATGCATGCACAATGTTGAAGAGGACAAGATTTTCCGTCCCTCGGCATGGAACGCATTCGGAATGGACAAAGAGGGTGCCGACTACCGCGCTTGCAGCAACTACGGCCCCATCTACAAGTAATCCTTTATCAACACACCAAATCAAACAGACAATTCCACGATGATAACTTCAAAACTTATCGATATGTTTGTAGCCCAGGCTCGCCGTGTAGGCGATGCCGGGCTTACAATCTGCTCAAGCGGCAATCTTTCATGGCGCATAGGCGACAAAGTACTTCTTTCAGGCACCGGCTCATGGGTGCCCGAACTCACAGCCAAGCGCGTATCAGTATGCCGCCTTTCTGACGGCGCTATCCTCAACGGCGTACGCCCCTCGATGGAAAGCACTTTCCACATGGGAGTTCTGCGCGAACGCCCCGACGTGAACGTAGTGCTCCACTTCCAGAGCTCCTACGCCACAGCCATAGCCTGCCGCAAGAACCTGCCCTCGACACTCAATTTCACAGCCGAGTGCCCGCTGCACGTAGGTGAGGAAATCCCCATGATTCCCTACTTCCGTCCCGGCTCACCTGAACTGGCCCAGCACGTGATCGAAGCCATGGCCACCCACAATTCAGTCATGCTCCTCAAGCATGGGCAGGTAGTGTGCGGCAAGGACTTCGACCAGGCTTTCGAACGTGCCATGTTCTTCGAAATGGCATGCCGTATAGCAGTCCTGAACGGCGACAACATCGATCCGCTCACCCAGCCCGAAATTGACGATCTCGAACAGTACTTCCTCGGAAAACAGGGCAAATGAGCAAAACATACTTAGCAGCCGACTTTGGTGGCGGGAGCGGGCGCGTAATGGCCGGCTCCCTCACCGGAGGACGCCTCACCCTGGAACAGATACACCGGTTTGACAACCGCCAGGTGCGCCTCGGCAACCATATATACTGGGATTTCCCCATGCTTTTTGACGAAATGATGACCGGACTGCGTAAAGCTGCAGCCCGGTTCTCAGATATAAGAAGCATAGGTGTCGACACCTGGGGTGTCGACTTCGGACTTGTGGATTCCTGCGGCAACCTGCTCGGCAATCCGGTATGCTACCGCGATCCGGCCACCGAGCCTGTATTTGAAAAATATTGCGCGGCCAACGATATGACCGCCCAATATGCCACGGCAGGCATACAGCAGATGCCCATCAACTCCATCTACCGCCTACTGGCCATGAAAAGCGAAGGCGACCGCCGGCTGGACATCACCGACCATCTGCTCTTTACACCCGATCTTTTCAGCTACTATCTTACAGGCAACCCCTCCAACGAGTACACCATAGCTTCCACTTCCGAGCTTCTCGATGCCAAGAAGAAAGCATGGAACTACCCGCTGATAGAGCAGCTCGGGCTGCCGGCACATATTTTCGGCAATATCATAATGCCGGGCGAGTCACGTGGATGCATACTGCCTCACATAGCTGAAGCTACCGGACTGAGCGCCGATGTAAAGGTTGTGGCCGTAGGCTCACATGACACAGCTTCTGCCGTCCACGCCATAGAGGGCACCTACACCAAGGACCGCACCGCGTTCCTAAGTTCAGGCACATGGTCGCTGCTCGGAGTGGAGCTCGACAGCCCCATAACCACGCCGGAAGCACGCGAAGCCGGATTCACCAACGAAGGTGGCACCTGCGGTCGCATCCACTTCCTGCAGAACATTACCGGACTCTGGATACTGCAGCAGCTTGTGGCCGTGTGGAAGCATCGCGGACTGACCACATCGTTCCCCGAGCTTGTGGAGATGGCCCGCCAGGCTGATATTGACACCATAATTGATGTCGAGGATCCCGTATTTGCCCACCCCGGCGATATGGAAAAGACCATTACTGATTACTGCCGCAGCCACAACCTGACTGTACCCTCAACGCAAGGCGAAATGGTGCTGTGCGTACTCCGTTCGCTGGCCGACCGCTACCGCCGCGGCATAGAAGGACTTAACCGTCTGCTGCCTCATCCGGTAGAACGGCTGCACATCATTGGTGGAGGTTCGCGCAACGAGCTCCTCAACCGCCTCACAGCCGAAGCCACCGGGCTTAATGTGACCGCCGGCCCCGCCGAAGCCACTGCCATAGGCAACATAATCATGCAGGCACAGGCCGACGGAGCCATCAGCTCTCCCGCTGATATCACTGAAATAATCGAACTCTAAAAAACTTCATCTAAATCCAAACCATGAAATCCGTTTCATCCACCGCCGGCAAGCAGCCGGTAGTACCACGGAAGTATCTGGTGACATTCATCCTCATAACATCGCTCTTCGCGCTGTGGGGATTTGCCAATGACATCACCAATCCCATGGTTGCCGCGTTCCAGACTGTCATGGAACTATCGGCAGCAAAAGCATCCATGGTACAGTTTGCATTCTACGGAGGATATGCCACAATGGCTGTACCCGCGGCGCTTTTCATACGCCGGTTCAGCTACAAAAGCGGCATCCTGCTCGGCCTGGCGCTATACGCAGTGGGAGCATTCCTGTTCATCCCTGCGGCCGAGTTCCAGCAGTTTACATTCTTCTGTCTGTCGCTCTACATTCTGACATTCGGACTGGCATTCCTTGAAACAACGGCCAACCCCTTCATACTGTCGCTCGGGTCAAAGGAAACAGCAACACGCCGACTCAATTTCGCGCAGGCATTCAATCCTGTAGGCTCGCTGTCAGGCATGGCTGTAGCATCACTCATAGTGCTGCCCAACCTTATTTCCGACCGTCGCAACGAAGCCGGAGAAATAATATTCCCCACTCTTGATGCCGCGGAGAAAGCCCAGATACGTCTGCACGACCTGGCCGTGATACGCGATCCCTATGTAGCCATAGGCCTTATTGTACTGGTGATGCTTATAGTCATCGCCATAACAAAAATGCCTCGCACCGACTCCGACGGACCGCGTGTTAGCGCATCGGAATCGCTCGGACGCCTGTGGCGCAACCGCGAATATCGCTTCGGAGTGCTCACACAGATGTTCTATGTAGCCGCCCAGATAATGGTGTGGACGTTCATCATCCAGTATGCCGACAATCTGCACATCAACAAGGCCACAGCCCAGAACTACAACATCCTGGCCATGGGACTCGCGCTGAGCTTCCGCTTCATAGGCACATACCTGATGAAGTACATCGCAGCTCCCCGCCTGCTTGCCATATTCGGCATAGGAGCCACATGCTGCACTCTCGGAGCCATACTTATCAACGGCTTTGCCGGACTGATATTCCTTGTGGCTATCAGCGCCTTCATGTCCATCATGTTCCCGAGCATCTACGGTATAGCCCTTGGCCGCGTTGACGAGCGCGACACCTCACTCGGCTCAGCATTCCTGGTAATGGCCATTGTAGGCGGAGCATTGATGCCTCCGATACAGGGCACCATAATTGACATGGGCACCATAGGCAACATGCCGGCTGTAAACGTATCGTTCGTTCTGCCGCTGATATGCTTCCTCGTAGTCACCGCATACGGCTTCACCACATCACGGTTAAGACTTAAATAAAGCATACCCCCTATTGTAGATACACCAAGGGCCGGCACGAATAATCTGCCGGCCCTTCATATTATTATATAGCAATCTTCTCAGAACTTCATATCCACATCCTCAATGACACTCACCAGCGGCAGACCATCAATAGTATCACCAAGTCCAACCTCAGAAGGCTGAGGCGATTTGAAACGCGCTTTACGACCCTTCATTTTCACCCCGCTGTCGGTCAATGTCACTATCCCGTAAAGCGGGGCATCATATGTGATTGAATACTTCAGTATATTCCCATAGCGGTCATTTATCTCCTTTGGATAGCGTGCCTCTGTATTGGTAGGCACATCACACCAAACGTATGAAGCACTATTGATCTGGATATATATTATATCGTTGATCACCTTAGTATAATTACTGTGATTATGCCCGGAGAATGCGAGCACCACTTTCTTGAATCCGGCATCACGGTTGGCTTCCTCCAGAATCTGCCTGACATGCGCACCATTGTTCATATACGTATCAATGCTCTGATGAGAAAAAATCACGCACTTCTTGTCGGTAGCCGCCAAGTCAGCCCTGAGCCACTCCAACTGCTCAGGATCAAGATATGCCCGCTGTTCATAAGGTCGGTAGAAATTACCATACTGATAATGCGTGTATGTCTGACCGTCAAACAGATTGTTGCCGTCAAGGACTATAAAATGAAAGTTACCCTTGTCAAATGAGTAATACCGCCCCGGCATACCCATCCCTTTTACATACTCGTCAGCATTATACGCATCCATATCATGATTTCCTATCACATGATACTTATCTCCAGGAAAACTGTTCCAAGTATCCCTAAACGGCTTGCTCTTATCATCGAGCCCGCAGAAATCGCCAAGTTCAATCATAAAATCGGCCTTATGTTTCCTGGCGGCCTTGACAAAAGCCGTGAGATTGTCACCACCTTCCGGGATTGAAGGACAATGGATATCCGATGCTATGGCAAACACCACCTTTTCTTCGGCAGCCATCGTGGCAGTAGCCATACATGCACAAACAAATATAAGCACCCTTTTGAAAATACTTCTACACATATTCAGAATCTGACTATAATTATTATTTAGTTTCATCATTCAGTTTCATCTGCAAAAACAACAAATACTCCTTAATAAATAGCAGGCAGGCCCGACGGCATCAATCCATCGGGCCCGTCCGGGAATATCATAGTCCACCGCGGATTATTCAGCCGACGGCTCTTCGTACCATTTTGAGTACATCAGATAGTTATGGGCTATCTTCTGATTCATCTCCCGGCTCTGAGCCGGATCAACCATCTTGATAAACTTGGCCGGAGCACCGCCCCACAATTCATGAGGGCCAATCTTGGTGCGCGAAAGCACCACCGATCCGGCAGCCACGAGCGCACCTTCACCTACTTCGGCGTCGTCCATCACAACTGCGCCCATACCTATAAGCGCAAGGTCATGAATCTTGCATCCGTGAAGCGTCACATTGTGCCCCACCGACACATCATCGCCTATCTCGATAGTCGATTTCTGATAGAGCGTATGGAGCACCGTACCATCCTGAATGTTCACACGGTTGCCTATACGTATCGAGTTGACATCGCCGCGCAGCACCGTATTGAACCAGATGCTGCACTCCGATCCCATCACCACATCGCCTATCACCGTGGCATTCTCGGCAAGGAAGCACCCTTCGCCTATCTGCGGGGTAATACCCCTCAATGGAATAATCAGAGCCATAACACTCAGGCGTTATCGCGGGTCAGTTCAACAGTCTTGGCTATGAGCCATTCCTGTTCGGCCGGTTCAAGATGCGGCAACAGGCGCTCACGCACAGTGGCATGATAGGCATTCAGCCAGTCAATCTCACCATCCGTCATCAGAGCGGTATCGAACAGCGTAAGGTCAAACGGGAAGAGCGTGAGAGTCTCGAAGCGGTAGAAATCGCCGAAGTCAGTAGTAAATGCCGGAACAGTCAGCACCAGATTCTCACAACGTATGCCATATTCACCCTCGCGATACAGGCCCGGTTCATTGGAAGTTATCATGCCGGGCATAAGCGGAGTCGGATTTTCATTGAGGCGGATGCTCTGCGGACCTTCGTGGACATTAAGGAAATGACCTACACCGTGTCCGGTACCATGCAGATAGCTCAAGCCCTCTTTCCACAGATTGATACGCGCCAGAGCATCGAGCTGCGCGCCGCGTGTGCCACGGGGGAAGATAGCCTCAGCGAGTGAGATATGTCCCTTCATGACAAGGGTGAAGTCATGACGCTGCGCATTTGTGGGATTGCCGAGCGATATGGTACGTGTTATATCGGTAGTACCATCAAGATAGTTGGCACCCGAGTCAATCAGCAGAAGCCCCTCGGGATATATACGTGAGTTGGTCTCTTCATTCGCGCTGTAGTGCACAATAGCTCCGTGAGGGCCATAGCCGGCTATAGTGTCGAAGCTCTGGTCAAAATACAGAGCCTGGGCACTGCGATGCTTGGTAAGGATATCGGCCACATCCATCTCTGTCAGTTCATCGCCGGCGGCAAGAGTACGTTCAATCTCCATGACCGACTTCACAAGCGCCACACCGTCGCGCACCATTGCGGCACGCACACCTTCTACCTGCACATCATTCTTCATGCCCTTCAGCATAGCCACAGGCGACGTCCCGGCCACCATACGGCTTCCGAGCACCGGCTCAAGCGCGCCGGCCGACTGAGTGCGTGATACCAGCACACGTGCTTCCTGCGGCAGTGTGCCAAGGAAGCGGAGAGCCTCGCCATAAGGAAGTGTTTCCACCCCGTTATCGGCAAGATAATTCCGAACCTCTTCGGTAAGCTTGGCAGCGTCCACGAACAGAACGCCGCCATCGGCAGCTACATACAGGAAAGCCATCACTACCGGATTGCTCTCTACATCGCGCGAACGTATGTTAAGCGCCCATGCCACCTCGGCAAGGTCAGAGATGAACACTGACGATGCACCCTGCTCCTCAGCCTCGGCAAGAATCTTCTGAATCTTGCTGCGGGCATCCTCGCCGGCATACTTCACATCATGGACAAACACTTTATCCTGCGGAAGTGCAGGACGGTCAGTCCACAGATCTGCCGGATCGAAATCGACCTTCAGATTCATGCCGTGAGCCTTAAGGTCAGATTCCATCGAGCGTGTCACATCTATATTGAACAGCATCCCGTCGACACCGACAGTAGCCCCCTTGGGCAGAACCGATATAAGATAAGGAAGAATATCGGGAGTTTCAGGCTTTCCCTCCTCCATTACTGACACACATGTGCCCTGGAGCTGAGCAGCGGCCTGTAGCCAATAACGCGAATCGGCCCATACATAGGCATTGTCAAGCGTCACAACAAGCGCACCGGCCGAACCGGTAAAACCACTGAGCCAGCGGCGCACCTGCCAGTGGTCGGCAAGATATTCACTCTGATGGGGGTCAGTCTGCGGGATGATCGTAGCATCCACGCCCTCCGCACGCATTTTGTCGCGGAGCAAACCTATACGTTCGTCTATTACATTCATTGTATATAATATATTTCTGTTGTTCGTAACACATCTCCGCCCTCTCACAATGAAATACACGGAGAATTCTTCCTCACAAAAATAAAAATAATAAATGAATTTAGACTCAAATACCACGATAAATAATCAAGACCGGATTCAACAGAAAAATCTTTGAAAAATCCACATTTTTAACCTTCAGAGCTATCACTCCTGATTCTCTGCACATTAGAGCCTGCAAGAACATATCAACGTCAAAAAAGTTCAAAAAAATCATCATTTCTTTGTCAAAACATTTGGAGAATTAAAAATAACGTCTTACCTTTGCATCGCTTTTGAGCCGGAAGGCTTACAAAACCAAAAGCACAATGCCTCTTTAGCTCAGTTGGCCAGAGCACGTGATTTGTAATCTCGGGGTCGTTGGTTCGAATCCGACAAGAGGCTCAAAAGAAAAGACATCACAGAGGGCGATGTCAGAACAAAAGAAATCAGGGCGAATACCAGAGTGGCCAAATGGGGCAGACTGTAAATCTGCTGGTTTATACCTTCGGTGGTTCGAATCCATCTCTTCCCACAAGAATTGGCGCCGGTCGGGGTAGCGGGAGACGATCGAGAGATCGATCGGGGTACTCTGATACGGTGTATTTTTGCGGAAGTAGCTCAGTTGATAGAGCATTAGCCTTCCAAGCTAAGGGTCGCGAGTTTGAGCCTCGTCTTCCGCTCACGAAAGATATCTGTACGGCACGCCACAGACCGCCGAAACGGTCGCCGGCAGTGTTGTACTTTTATCTGTAAAGCGTTTTTTTAAGTAACTTTATAGAACTTAATACTTATTATAGCTATGGCAAAAGAAAAATTTGATCGTTCGAAACCGCATGTGAACATCGGTACTATCGGACACGTTGACCACGGTAAGACGACCCTTACCGCCGCCATTACCACGGTGCTCGCCAAGAAAGGTCTGTCGGAGCTTCGTTCGTTCGACTCTATCGACAACGCCCCCGAGGAGAAGGAGCGCGGTATTACCATCAATACGGCTCACGTCGAGTATCAGACCGCTACGCGTCACTACGCTCACGTAGACTGCCCGGGACACGCCGACTATGTGAAGAACATGGTTACCGGTGCTGCTCAGATGGACGGTGCTATCATCGTAGTAGCTGCTACCGACGGTCCCATGCCCCAGACTCGTGAGCACATCCTGCTCGCCCGTCAGGTGAACGTTCCCCGTATCGTTGTATTCCTCAACAAGTGCGACATGGTCGACGACGAAGAAATGTTCGAACTTGTTGAAATGGAAATGCGTGACCTTCTTTCGTCTTACGACTACGATGGCGACGAAACTCCCATCATCCGTGGTTCTGCACTCGGCGCTCTCAACGGCGAACCCCAGTGGGAACAGAAGGTTCTCGAACTCATGGAAGCTGTGGACAACTGGATTCCCCTGCCTCCCCGCGATATCGACAAACCCTTCCTTATGCCTGTTGAGGACGTATTCTCAATCACCGGTCGTGGTACCGTTGCTACAGGTCGTATCGAAACTGGTATCGTAAAGGTTGGTGACGAAGTTCAGATCATGGGTCTTGGCGCTGACATGAAGTCAGTAGTTACCGGCGTTGAAATGTTCCGTAAGCTCCTCGATCAGGGTGAAGCTGGTGACAACGTAGGTCTGCTTCTCCGCGGTATCGACAAGAAGGACATCAAGCGTGGTATGGTAATCTGCCATCCCGGTGTTGTTAAGCCCCACAGCAAGTTCAAAGCTTCTGTTTATATCCTGAAGAAGGAAGAAGGTGGCCGTCACACTCCGTTCCACAACCACTACCGTCCTCAGTTCTACATCCGTACACTTGACGTAACCGGTGAGATCACTCTTCCCGAAGGTGTAGAAATGGTAATGCCTGGTGACCACGTTGAAATCGTCGTTGAGCTCATCAACCCCGTAGCTTGCGACCAGGGTCTCCGCTTCGCTATCCGTGAAGGTGGCCGCACCGTAGGTTCAGGTCAGATCACTGAAATCCTCGACTAATCTTTAGTCAGAAGATATAAACCCCTAAAAAGAACGGCTGAGCTCCCAAAGCTCACAGAGCCGGAAGCGAAAGCCGTTCTTTTATCATACGGGACTAGCTCAGTTGGTAGAGCACCGGTCTCCAAAACCGGGTGTCGGGAGTTCGAGTCTCTCGTCCCGTGCCAAGAAGAAAAATAATGAAAAAACTGAAACTACTTACCGATATAGAGGAGTCCTATACCGAACTGCGGTATAAGACTTCTTGGCCTACCAAGGGTCAGCTGATCAAGAGCGCTATCATAGTGATGATTGCTTCCATTATTATATCACTGATAGTATTCTGCATGGATCAGGTTGTCGATTCCTTGATGCATCTTATATATAGCTTGGGTAAGTAATCACTTTTATCTCACGTAATCAATGGCCGACGAAAAGAAAGCATGGTACGTACTGCGTGCCATTTCAGGTAAAGAAGCCAAGGTCAAAGAGGTGCTTGACGCTCAGATTCGCAACACCGACCTCGGCAAATACGTTTTCCAGGTTTTGATTCCTACCGAAAAAGTGCTTACGGTACGTGGCGGAAAAAAGATTGTCAAAGAAAAGAATCTTTATTCAGGCTACGTGTTCATCGAAGCTATTCTTCACGGCGAAGTCATGCATGAACTTCGCAACACCACCAACGTAATTGACTTCCTTCGCGGACGTGGCAAGAATGCCATGCCCGAAGCTCTGCGCACAAGCGAAGTGCAGCGCATGCTTGGCATGGCTGATGAACTCGCTGACGTGACAGACGATGGAATCAATGACTACCTCGTAGGCGAGACCGTAAAAGTGACCGATGGTCCTTTCGGCGGCTTCACCGGTGAAATCGAGGAAGTGGACCGTGAGAAAAAGAAGCTCAAGGTCATGGTCAAGATTTTTGGCCGTAAGACACCCCTGGAACTGGAAAATCAGCAAGTAGAGCGCGTGTGACTCACCCCCTGACGGGAGTCGCCGAATGAAGAAGTGGTTACGAACATCTTCATCCGGTAATCCCTCTTGAGGTAAGCCCACATTCGCACATTGAATCACCAATATCTAAAATTAAGATTAATCATGGCTAAAGAAATTGCTGGACAGATCAAATTGCAGATTAAGGGTGGAGCCGCAAACCCCTCCCCGCCTGTAGGCCCCGCACTGGGTTCCAAGGGCATCAACATCATGGAGTTTTGCAAGCAATTCAATGCCCGCACTCAGGACAAGGCTGGTAAAGTTCTGCCCGTAGTAATCACATATTACTCCGACAAGAGCTTTGACTTCGTTGTCAAGACACCCCCGGTTGCCATCCAGCTCCTTGAAGCTACCAAGCTCAAGAGCGGTTCGGCTCAGCCTAACCGTAACAAGGTTGGCGAAGTTACCTGGGATCAGGTGAAGGCAATTGCTGAAGACAAAATGCCCGATTTGAACTGCTTCACTGTGGAATCGGCAATGCGTATGGTTGCTGGTACAGCCAGAAGTATGGGTATCACCGTAAAAGGTACATTCCCTGAAAATAACTAATAAACTTCAATTGAACAATGAGTAAACTGACTAAAAACCAAAAGTTGGCCGCTGAGAAAATTGAAGCTGGGAAAACCTACACTCTCGCTGAAGCCACTGAAAAAGTGAAGGAAATCACCTTCACAAAGTTCGACGCTTCTCTCGACATTGACGTGCGCCTCGGAGTTGACCCCCGTAAGGCCGACCAGATGGTGCGCGGCGTAGTTACCCTGCCTCATGGTACCGGTAAGCAAGTTACCGTACTCGTGCTCTGCAACCCCGATGCCGAAGCTGCCGCAAAGGCTGCCGGTGCCGACTACGTTGGTCTTGACGAGTATATCAACAAGATCAAAGGCGGTTGGACCGACGTTGACGTTATCATCACACAGCCCGCTATCATGGGTAAGATCGGTGCCCTCGGCCGTATCCTCGGTCCCCGTGGCCTGATGCCTAACCCCAAGAGCGGTACAGTGACCAATGACGTGGCCAAAGCTGTAGAGGAAGTGAAAAAAGGTAAGATTGACTTCAAGGTCGATAAGAACGGTATCGTTCACTCATCAATCGGTAAGGTTAGCTTTACCCCCGAACAGATGAAGGACAACGCCCGTGAATTTATCAACACCCTGATTAAGCTCAAGCCCGCCACAGCCAAAGGCACCTACATCAAGAGTATTTATCTTTCAAGTACGATGAGCCAGGGCGTTAAGGTTGACGCCAAGTCCGTCGACGAATAATCATTTCAAAACTGACTAACAATGAGAAAGGAAGATAAAGCTGTAATTATTGAACAGATAGCCGCCACCCTGCGCGAATTCCCCAACTTCTACCTCGTAGAAACTGCCGGACTCAACGCTGAAAAGACAAGCGCGCTCCGTCGTGCCTGCGCTAAAGCTGACGTTAAGCTCATCGTGGTTAAGAACACTCTTCTCCACAAGGCTCTCGAACAGCTCGACGGCGATTACTCTGAACTGTATCCCTCACTGGCCGGTCCCACATCTATCATGTGCACCACCGTGGCCAACGCTCCCGCAAAGCTCATCAAGGACTTCGTTAAGAAGGACGACAAACTCCCCGTACTCAAGGCCGCTTATGTAGAAGAAACCGTATACGTTGGTGCTGACCAGCTCGACACTCTCGCTACTATCAAGAGCAAGAACGAGCTCATCGCAGACGTTGTGGCTCTCCTGCAGTCACCCGCCAAGAATGTTGTTTCCGCCCTTACTTCAGGTGGTACTAAGCTCCACGGCATCCTTGAGACTTTATCAAACAAAGAAGCTTAATTTATCAATTACCCGAAAAAATAATCAATAAAATAATACTAAAATGGCAGATTTAAAAGCTTTTGCAGAACAATTAGTTAACCTCACCGTAAAGGAAGT
>OFEZ01000639.1_pt1 | contig 23698 bp, 16 predicted proteins | sample 1521241 | NCBI WGS metagenome assembly OFEZ01 (sample SAMEA3504099, study PRJEB24116) | mouse gut metagenome | biome: mouse gut; feature: mouse-associated habitat; material: faeces | place: Denmark | collected 2011
CTTCGTTGTTATATCCTATTCGTATCCTATAATCGGAAATTGAACTAATCGGGAGTAAAAACGGTTACGCTTATTTTTTTGCATCAATATCGCGCAGCAATGTCTCTACCGCCGTCTTGAGCTGGGTATCTTCCCCTTTCACAATTGTTTCGGGCGAATTTTCAACCTTTACATCGGGTTCCAACTGCGAATTTTCCAAATAGGTGCCTTCGGCGGTGCGATAGCCGATTACCGGGATGCCGAACACCATGGTCGGATCCTGCATGGTAACCCAGTTTACCGATGTCATTGTGCCGGGAACAGGCATGCCCACAACCTTGCCGATTTTCTGATGCTTGTAGACCCAGGGGGTGCCGTGGGCGTTGCTATAGCACGGCTCGGCCACAAGCATGATCGAAGGCTTGTTCCAACGTCGCGAAGGCATGTCGCACACATCCTTGCCGCGAATCTCCTGCGTCAGGTATTTTTCACCTGTAAACAACACTTCTATATCCTCATGCATTCGGCCTCCGCCATTCCAGCGTATGTCGATAACCACCCCGTCGCAGTTGTTATATTTACCGAGCAGGTCGGCATACATCGGACGGAACGAATCATCGCTCATCTGTGCAACGTGCACATAACCTAGACGCCCGTCCGACCAACGGCGCACATCCTCGGCACGCTGGCGAACCCAGCGGTCATAAAGCAAGTCGCTGATTTTGCCGGTGCTTACAGGGGTCACAACTTCCTCAACCACGTTCCCTCCGGGAAGCGAGAACGCCACAAGCGTTTTCTTTCCGGCCAGGTTGTTGAAAATTTCCGCAAGGTCGGCATCCCCGGCCAGGCTTTTGCCGTTAACCGATGTTATAACTGCTCCAGGTGCAAGTTTCGACGCGGCTTTGTCAAAAGGCCCGTTGGCGATTATTTCCGCCACTTTCAGCCCGTCGCCGTCATATGCCATATCATAGAGCAGCCCTAACGATGCAGTGCGGTCAGCTCCTTTGTCGGTAACCGGGCGGTAACGTCCGCCTGTGTGCGACACGTTCAGCTCGCCAAGCAATTCGCTGAGTAGTTCGGCAAAATCATAGTTATTGCCGATATGCGGCAGGAAACGGCGGTATGCCTCGGTCATGGCAGGCCAGTCGACCCCGTGCATGTCCTTCTTATAGAAACGTGCGCCCTCTTCCACCGCCATATGGTCGAACATGGCCTCACGCTCGGCGGCTGCATCGACCTTCTGGGTTGCGGAAACCGCCACAGCCGTCAGCTTATCGCTTTTGGGATCGAGTTTCTGCATTTTCGGCCCCATCAGGAAAATCCCTTTCCCATCTTTGTCGGCCTGCAACCTGACACGGTTATGGGTATTGGTTTTCGACACCAGCTTGGGTTCGCGTTTGCGCAAGGGGAGTTTCCAAAGGTCATAACCATCCTCGAAGCTGCACAGGTAGTAGAGGGTCTCACCGTCGGCGGTCACTATCGCGTCCGACAAATCCGACGAATAGGGCGTGAGCCGCATAATGCGCGTCTCGATTCCGTCAAGTTCCACCTTTACAGCCTTATCCTCTTTCTTATCGGCCTTATCGGCATCCTTACCTTTTTTCCCCTTTTTGGCATCACCCTTTTCCCCCTCCTTTACCTTCTTCTCGGCTTTTTCGGCCTCTTCAAGAAGCGCGAAATCCTCTTCCGAAAGCATAAAGCGGTCGCGTGCCTCACGGTTGAGGAACACAATCATTATATCCTCCTGCGAACCCCACGACGCATGGTTGCGCATGCCGTAGCGGTCGGTGAAAAACAGGATGGCGTTCCCGTCAAGCACGAACCGGGGATTTGAGCAGAAATAACCCGACTGCGTGATGTTGGTCACCTTCCCGGTGGCAACTTCCACCAATGCGATGTCGGCATACGGGTCATGCATGGCAGGCATCAGCTCCGTAGCAAGCCAGCGGCTGTCGGGCGACCACACCATCACCATCTCGTCATCCTGGCCGGGATAAGTGCTCCCGTCGGTCAGACGGCGCACCGCACGGGTAGCCAGATCCATCACGTTGATTTCATTGCGGTTGCTGACAAATGCCATCTGCTTGCCGTCGGGCGATACTACCGGGTGGGAATATTCAGCTGTCGCATCAGTCAGTTTTTCCCCACGCTTCACATCGAACATCGCCTCCTCCTTGATAGCTGTAGCATTGGCAAAATTCGGGTCATCCTTACGGCCAAGCGTGGCGCGGTAGATATTCTTATGTCCCGAACGTTCCGACGTGTAGTAAAGTGTGCGGTTGTCGTCACCCCAGCTCAGATGACGCTCGGCGGCAGGAGTATCGGTAACCTGCACCGTGGTGGGATATTCCACAGAGGTGACAAACACATCGCCACGGCTGATGAATGCCACTGATTTGCCGTCGGGCGAAACCACCGCACCCGCAGGTTTCACATTCATAGTCATAACCGAGGCATCCCCGTCGGCAACAATATCTACGGAAACTTTGACTGGCTTGGCGTTATCCGACGCCATGGTGTATATCTCCCCGTCGTAGGCAAAAGCCATGACACCGTTATCGGCACGCGAAAGGAACCGCACCGGATGGGTGGTGAAATCAGTCAGAGGACGGGCGGAAGCAGGGCTTGCAACAGGGAAAGCCCACACATTGAATGTGCCGCCGTCGCGTTCGCTGAGAATATAAAGTGTGTTCCCGTCGGCACTCAACACCGGGTTGCGGTCCTCACCGGGACGGTTGGTCACATTGGTATGCTTTCCCGTAGCCGGATCATACATCCAGACATCGCGCGACACCGACGAGGTGTGGTGTTTGCGCCATTCATCCTCGAATCCTTTGACATCATGGTAGAACATCTTCGTGCCGTCCTTGCTGAAAACCGGCATCTGCGCCGGGGTGCCCAGCACCTGGCGCGACTTCCCTCCGGCTACCGGCACCATGTAAAGCTCGGTCATACGTCCCGAAGGGAACATTGCCGACTCCGCAGGGTTCTGTATCGCAGCCGAGAAATACACATTTTTCCCATCAGTGGAAAATGCTTCGGGAATCTCGCCTGCCGAATTGAAGGTCAGCCGTTTCGCCGGGCCGCCGTCGGAATTCATAACAAACACATCGAAATTCCCGTTGCGGTCAGAGGCAAACGCGATTTTCGACCCGTCGGGGCTCCACACCGGGTTCGATTCATAACTCGGCAACGTTGTCAACCGACGTGCCTCCCCTCCGGCAACAGGCACCGTGTAGATGTCACCTTTATATCCAAAGGCAATCCTGTCGCCTTTGGGCGAGATTCTCACATCGCGCATCCATAGCGCGTCAGCCGCCACGGCGGTAAGCACCCCGCCACCGAGCAGCAGGCTCAGCACAATTCTTTTCATGGCATCAAAAATCTTATCAACGGTTATAATTTATCGGTTAAAGTCGGCGCCCATCAGAGTCTAATTCCTACAGTCCGCCATACATAATGGTGGTAGTGAGAGGAGACGGCAACCGGCCTGTTATTCAACTCTAAGGCGTATGAAGGTTGCCGCCAAATCCGTCGGCACTACTTAAGCCTGAACATATACCCCAGCGTAACCAGTATCGACGAACCGCGCGAGGCACTGAACTCATCTTTTTTCGACGAAGGGAACAGGTTGCCCAACCCGTAGTAATACCGCCCTTCCAATTGTATGCAATGGCGTTTGCGGATAATGAATTCCACCCCCGCACCGGCGGTGATACCATAGTCGAAACGGTTTTTGATTTTCAGCTTCATCTGGTCAAGCTGACGGTATTCATAAGGGAATCCCGGCACTGAAACCGGGTTCTCATAGTCGAAATTGGCATGAACCTTGTCGCCGATCATATAGCCGATTTCCGGCCCCAGGTTGAAAAAACCTTTCACCACCCGTGAACCGAAAAAGATATGTGTCATCACCGGCAATTCCACATAGGTGGTGCGGTGCCAATATTCAAACTGATGATTTGCTTCCTCGAAATCCTCCCTCCAGCCGCGCTGTTCTATGTTAAGCTCGGCCAAAAGCCCCACATGCCGCTCTTCGGCATATCGGAACGACAAACCGAACTGCATACCGGGCAGGTTCATCTGTTTGGTTTTCGGATAGAAGGAAACGCGCGACATCGACATACCGGCATGCGCGCCCACATGCACATGCGGCACATAATGGCGTTGCGCATTAGCAGTTCCAAAGGCCGCGACGGCCACACATACCGCCACGACAAACCGCACAACCCATCCGGCAGGATTCAGATCCGCCTGTTTCATTTCTTCCATTCCACAATCCCCCCGGGACGGTAATTGATTATGTAAAGCGCCTCGTTGACCAGTCCCCCTTCCGATTTAAGTTCCCCGGAAACAGGGTCGGTCGACGTTTCACCGCTCCAGCCGAGTTTGAGATAGGACTGCACACCGTCATATTCCGACGGGAATGTGCCCGTATCCTCGATTCGGCGCAAGCCTTTTATTATAAAGGCGCCGGTGTCATACCCCAGGATTCCCTGCGTGGGAACGGCTTCAAACATTTCTTCGCCGTAAAGAGCCTTATAACGGTCTTTCAGCTCGCGTATATCGCGACGGCTGTCGTTGGATAGGAAACGGGAATATATTGTGGCATCGAGGTCGCACAGCTCGTCGAAACTTTCACCACGGAACGTGATCCATTCGGGATAGCCGAACACCGTGACGTTCGACGGGCGCGACGCCTTCCCACGCAAAGTGGTCACCGCCCCTACGAATTTTGCAAACTCGTTTTTCGAACCTGAATTAGGCACGAACACAACCGGCGTCAGTTCGGGGTCGAAGGCAGCCAGGTCATCGTCGAACAGCGAACTTGAGAACGACACCTCGCGGAAATCGCGCCCCTCCTGCGTAAGCCTCTCCTTAAGCGCCTTCACAAACGGCTCCTTATCGGCCAGGCCGCCATTGCGGCTCAGGAACACGGGGAGCACCCCTTGGTATTTATCCATAAACGCATCAATCGCCCTGGCATACATGGCATCATGCGGTATGTTGGTCTGAATCATGTTGCGGTGATGTTTATAAGTCTCATCTTTCACCGCGAAAATATTGAGTACAAGGGTCTCAGGGTCTACCGCACCCACAATCGCCGCCAGTTGCGCCGAATTGTCGGGAGCCACCACCATATCCATATCGGCGATTTCAGGACGGCGCATAATCGCGTTAACCGAATCAAGACTGGCCGAGGTGTCATAAAAATGGAATTTCACCTGCGCCCCGGCGTCATTACGCAACGTGTCGGCGGCCATCAGCATCCCCTTGAAAAACTCCGTATAGAGCTGTGTGGTGCGGCTTGGGGAATCCTCTCCAAGCATGAACGGCAGCATCACAGCCACATTCATCACCTCGCGTTCAACCGCCGCCAAGGCATCATCATCGTCATCGGTAGCTGCCTGCCCGTCCGACTCCGCATAATCCCCTTCGTCGTCCGCATCATCATAACCCGTGGCAGGCGTCACAGCAGCCACAGGTGCCGGTGTTACAGTGGATGCCGCCAACGGCATATCCTCCGGGGCCGGTGCCGACGGCTCCGACCCTGCGGCCACATCCCCTGCCCCTACGGAAGCCGAAGCCACCTCCGAGGCCGAAGGTATGCGGATATATTGCCCTGCATTGTAATGCATCGGGTCAAGCCCCGGGTTGGCCTCAAGCACCGATTCCAGGGTGACACCATGGTTGTTTGAAATTGAAAACAGCGTGTCGCCGGGCTTTATTTCATAAATCTGATACCCGTCGGCATCAATCAGTCCTCCGGCGGGCTTGCCGGTACGTGCAGCCGTTGCAACCGGCGCATCTGCGCCCCCCTTGGCCTCAGCCACAGCACCGTCATCGGTGATTTTCAACACATCGCCAACCTTTATACCATCGGCAGCCTGGGGGTTCAGGCGGGCAAGATAATCGGGCGACATGCCATATTGACGTGCAATGCCGTAAACCGTCTCACCCTTCTTGACCACATGGGTGGATATCCCTGCGGCTGCGGCATACACAGCCTTGCGGGTACCCGGCTCGGCAGCGAAATCGCTGACAGGGAAATAAAGACGCATACGCGGCTTAAGCCCGTCGGCAGCCGAAGGATTATGCTCCGTAATCTGTTCGCGCGTCACTCCGAGCTTATGCGAAACCTGGTAAATCGACTCCTTTGGCTGCACCTCGTAGTAGTAGCACTTGACACCTTTCACGGTGGTTACAGGCAGCTCCGTAACCGCCCCATATACGCAAACACACATCACCGCGCCCGCAACGAACGCAGCCACAGCTGTCCCCAGCCTCTGTATCCTATTGATTTTCATTTGTTTTCCAATTATCCAACCGCAAAGCGATTGCCACAACAAAGATAGCACCTTTCCCGCATTCCCACAACATCCCTCCCCACAATCTCCCCCACCCCCCGTAGAGACGGGATAGCATCCCGTCTCACCCCGTCTCACCCCATCTCACATCCGTCTCACCCCATCTCACATCCGTCTCTCACCCCACTCTACCACACCCCACAATCACATCACATCCAGTCTCACCACCGCCCATCTCTCCCATATCACGCCAACATTATCCCCGACATAAAACCAGAACAGGCACCGGCTTTTGCCGGTGCCTGTTTCATACCCATATATTCTCAATCCCTCACGCCCCTCCCTGCGCCAAGGAATCAAATTTGGAAATCAACCTTGCAAGTTCCTCCTCGCTACCGAACCTGAATGTAATCTGCCCCTTCCCATGGCGGTCGCATGAAAACTTCACAGGCGTTTGGAAAGCCGACGACAAATGTTTTTTCAACAGGTCGAAATCATGATTGCCTAACCGTCCACCGTTGTCAGCGGCATCATCAGCGGCCTCGGCCTCATCTTTTCTGCCTTTCCCTTCCTGGTAAGCCTTGACCAGCTCCTCTACCTTGCGAACAGACAGACCTTGCTTCAGGATTTCCTTATAAATTTTCAACTGCACGGACGGATTATCGACCGACAACAGCGCACGCGCATGCCCCATATCCACCCGTTTGTCACGCAGCCCGAGCTGCACCTCGGCGGGAAGCTTGAGCAACCGCAGGAAATTGGCCACAGTAGCCCGCTTCTTGCCGATACGATCCGACAGGCGCTCTTGCGTCAGGCTATACTGGTCGATAAGCTTTTTGAAAGTCAGGGCTATCTCGATAGCGTTTAAGTCCTCACGCTGGATATTCTCTATCAATGCCATTTCAGTCAGTTCCGCCTCGTTGGCAGTGCGTATATATGCCGGAACCGAAGTAAGCCCCGCACGCTGTGCTGCACGGTAGCGTCGCTCACCGGCAATAATCTGATAGCTGTCAGGCCCTGTTTTGCGCAGCGAAAGCGGCTGGATTATGCCAAGTTCGCGAATCGACGAGGCAAGCTCGTCAAGCGCCTCCTCATCGAAAGTTGTGCGCGGCTGTTCGGGATTGGGCGAAATCTGCGAAAGCTCGATGTCGTTAATGGCCGACGTTCCACGTGCAGGGGTATCGTCCATGGAAATCAACGAATCCAGGCCACGTCCCAAAGCGCTCCGATGTTGTGCCATAGTATATTCTGTCAGTTAGATGGTTTTTAATAAAATCTGTCACATCCCGGCTGTCCGAGGGCATGTGCAGGGTTCTCCCCCCTTTGTCAAACGCCCTTTCAACAGTCAGTGTTTGGTTACAAGTTCTTTGGCGAGGGCGATATGCGAAGTCGCGCCACGGCTTTCAGGGTCATAAAGCAATGCCGGAAGCCCGTGCGAAGGAGCCTCGCTCAAACGTATATTACGGGGAATCACGGTGTTGAACACCATATCGCCAAAGTGGCTTTTCAGCTCCTCGTAAATCTGGTTGGCCAGGCGCAGACGCGCATCATACATCGTGAGAAGGAACCCCTCTATTTCAAGCCCGGGATTCAGTTTCGACTTGATGATGCGGATGGTGTTAAGCAATTTGCTGATTCCCTCCAATGCGAAATATTCCGCCTGCACAGGGATAATTACCGAATCGGCAGCCGTAAGGGCGTTGACCGTTATCAGCCCCAGCGAAGGCGAACAGTCAATCAGCACATAGTCATATTTAGGCGCCACGGCACCCAACAGACGCGCCATCACCTTTTCCCTGTCAGGCTTGTTAATCAGCTCAAGCTCGGCACCGGCAAGGTCGATACGCGACCCTACGAGGTCGAGACCTTCGACACATGTAGCAACCTGCGACCCGTCGACAGGATACTCATCGACCAGGCATTCATAAATCGACGACTGCATCTCCCTGGGGTCGATACCGTAGCCCGATGTTGCGTTAGCCTGGGGGTCGGCATCAATTATAAGCACACGCTTCCCAAGCTTGGCAAGCGATGCAGCAAGATTGATGGTGGTGGTGGTTTTTCCCACCCCCCCCTTCTGATTTGCTATTGCGATGATTTTACCCATTTCAGTTCACTGTTTGTTTGATGCAAAGTAACGGATTTCCAGCGGTTGGCGCAAAAATTCAGCCCCCATTTCAAACCGATTTGTTGATAACTGACACCTATTGTTGATAACTGCCGGCACCCGCAAGCCTGCAAGCCGGAAGCGCAATCAGCCCCAGACAGGCAGGCGTGCCGTGTCACACCGCCCCATCGCCACAGACCCACCCTTCAAAGGCTTCACTATTAGGGATTGCCTTATTGGCTTACAACATCTTTTGCGTATCTTTGTACCATGAAACCACTTATTCTTATTACCAACGACGACAGCATCGAGGCCAAGGGACTGCGCCACCTCGTTGATTGTGTGCGCACCATGGGCGACATATATGTCGTGGCTCCCAACCAACCCCACTCCGGGCAATCGTCGGCTTTTACCGTCAACGCGCCACTGCGCATCATAGAGCACCCCGACTATAACGACGCCGTGATGCGGTCAGTCACAGGCACACCTGTCGATTGTGTGAAACTTGCCATGCACCATGTGCTTCCGCGACGCCCCGACATCATCCTGTCAGGTATCAACCACGGCTCAAATGCCGGGAACTCGATAATATATTCAGGCACTATGGGTGCCGCACTCGAAGGGTGTATGCTGGGAATCCCATCCGTAGGCTATTCCTTGCTCCACCATTCGCTGAAAGCCGACTTTTCGGAATGCACACCCTATATCACCGATATAACCGGACGGGTTCTGGCCGAAGGCCTCCCCGACGGGGTCTGCCTGAACGTCAATTTCCCTGCAAAGGTAAAAATCGAGGGAGCTAAAGTGGTGCGTGCGGCACGCAGCCACTGGACAGAGGAATATCAGGAATACACCGACCCGCACGGCAAACCGTTTTTCTGGCTGACCGGCCGTATAATCAACGAAGAGCCTGAAAATGCCGATACCGACCTGTATTGGCTCGACCGGCACTTCGCCACAATAGTCCCGGCACGCGCAGACCAAAATGCCACCGATGCCATCAACGATATAAGTTCCCTGCTGAACCTGTAAATGCCCTTTTAACAAATAACGGGGTAAGCCTGTTTTAGATTTATTTGCATTTATCGCAGCATATTGGCGTCAATTTTGCACAAATTTGCAATTTGGCGCCAATTATAACATTAGTTCACGAAATTACACAAACTTTTCCACAGAAATAATTTTGCAATCGGAAAGTTATGCGTACTTTTACGCCGGTTTTCCGCGACTTACCCGAACAACAAATTTTCACATTTCAAAAAACAACCGCTTTCCCGGCGGGATGCCGTGAAAATCAGAGAGGTGTACAAAGCCGCGCCCTTCCAGCCATTATGCAGCCCATTACCCAAACGTCTGCATAATCCAACAACTCCAGACAAAGAACACAAAACATTATTTAAACTTACACAACTAAAAATGAGTAATGTAAAGAAAGCCGAAGGTAAGCTCGGCGTATTGGTTGTCGGTCTCGGCGCTGTGTCGTCGACATTCATTACCGGCGTTTTGATGACCCGCAAAGGACTTGCGAAGCCTGTTGGCTCCATGACCCAGTATGACCGCATCCGCGTAGGAGAAGGCGCTGAAAAGAAATATTTGAAATATAACGAAATCGTGCCCCTGGCCGACCTCAACGACATCGTGTTCGGCGCATGGGACGTATATCCCCAGAACGCATACGAATCGGCTATCAACTGCGAGGTTCTTAAGGAAAAAGATATCAACCCCGTAAAGGACGAGCTTGAGAACATCAAGCCCATGAAGGCCGCTTTCGACCACAATTACGCAAAACGCCTCGAAGGCGACAACGTAAAAGACTGCGCCACCCGCTGGGATATGGTCGAGCAGCTCCGCGAGGATATCCGCAACTTCAAGAAGGAAAACGGCGTTGACCGCATCGTTGTGCTTTGGGCAGCTTCAACCGAAGTTTACGTTCCCGTCAACGAAAAAGTACACTACAACCTTGCCGACCTCGAGGCAGCAATGAAGGCCGACGACCGCGAAAACATCGCCCCCTCGATGTGCTACGCTTACGCAGCCCTCACCGAAGGCGCCCCCTTCATCATGGGTGCACCCAACACAACAGTCGACATCCCCGCAATGTGGGAACTCGCCGAAAAGACCAAGATGCCTATCGCCGGCAAGGACTTCAAAACCGGCCAGACCCTCGTCAAGTCAGGCTTCGCCCCCATCATCGGCACACGTTGCCTCGGCCTGAACGGATGGTTCTCGACCAACATCCTCGGCAACCGCGACGGCCTCGTACTCGACGAACCCGCAAACTTCCGCACCAAAGAGGTTTCGAAGCTTTCAACCCTCGAATCAATCCTTGTGCCCGAAGAGCAGCCCGACCTCTACGCACACGGCAACGACGAAGATACACAGTACTATCACAAAGTACGTATCAACTACTATCCCCCGCGCAACGACAACAAGGAGGGATGGGACAACATCGACATTTTCGGCTGGATGGGCTATCCCATGCAGATCAAAATCAACTTCCTCTGCCGCGACTCTATCCTCGCCGCACCCCTTTGCCTCGACCTCGTACTTCTGAGCGACCTCGCAGCACGCAACGGCCGCTACGGCATCCAGCGCTTCCTGAGCTTCTTCCTCAAGAGCCCGATGCACGATTACACCAAGGACGAAGTGCCCGTAAACCACCTCTTCCAGCAGTACACAATGCTGAAGAACGCTATCCGCGAAATGGGCGGTTACAAGGCTGACGAACCTATCGACTAAAACAGCCCGAGGCAACAAACCGAATTTGAACATTTGAATTGTTGTACATAGCATTTTGTTTGGGAAGCGGGGAGATTGCGAAATCTCCCCGCTTTTTCGTAACTTTACATCATGAAGCCACACGGGCTTACGACTCATAACCACCTTCAACTACAATCAAAATCATGACAAAAGCATTAGTTCTCTCAGCACTTATCACGGCATCGGCGGCAACAGCCTCGGCCATGCAGGAAGCAAACCGCGCGAAACCAGTAGAAAACCCTGACGGCACTCAGGCAACAACCCTGCTCGTGTGCGGCGACACATATGTCAGCGCAGTCCAGCCCGACCTCATCCCCGACGGCGGCAACTACGTCGACGGAATCATTTGGGACTTCGATGCCCGCGACGTATGCTACCAGATGGGATTGTCGCCATCCGAAATGGATCATCTTGATGACTGCAAGCCCATCGACGGCAACACGCGTATCCTTGCCACAAGCTCACATCACTGGGCTATAATCATCAACTACGCCACAAAGAAAATCGAATTCTGGGCCACAAAATGCTCCAACGCCCACTCGGCCGAAGTGCTTCCGGGCAACAAAATCGTCGTGGCGTGCTCATCGCCATGCGACCAGCTCCAACTCTACGACCGCAACCGCCCCAACGAACTGCTCCACACCGTCAGCCTGCCGTCAGCCCACGGAGTGGTCTGGAACGAACAGCGCCAGCGGCTATATGCCATAGGCAAAAAGAAACTCGGCATATACCGGCTTGAAGGGGCTGACACCGACACGCCTCAACTCGTGGAGGAAGCATCCGTCACGACACCGAAAACAGGCACACACGACCTTACACCTGTCAACGAAAACACCCTCTGCGTGAGCGGGCGCAACAGCTACTTCTTCGACATCGACACACGTGCATTCACCGAGCTTACACAGTTCAACGGACGCACAGCCATAAAATCGGTCAACTACAATATAAAAACCAACGAAGCCTGGTACACCGACTCCACCGAGCCTGAGGGCGACTACAACTGGTCGACACAGACCGTGCACCACACCAGCGACCCTATGGGCACAACCGATGACTATACCTTCCGGACCAGGAACTACAACCTCTACAAGGTGCGCGTACTTTACTGGGGTGGCGAACAGTCGGGAGTCGAAGCAGTGACGACCGACAACGACGATACCGCCGTAAAATACTTCAACCTCCAGGGAATGCCTGTGGAAAAACCGTCGGGAGGCATCTTCATCAGGCAGCAAAACGACAAAGCCAACAAAGTCCTAATCCCATAAAGTAATATCCGACATCCCTAAATCATCCACACTTCGATATTACATATTCCAAGGGGGCGATACACTGGTATCGCCCCCTTGGAATATGTAATGCTATAGCCAAACAGTTTCTGCTGCGACTATTCCACCACTACTTCATCGACAAACAGGAAACCCGGGTGACCGGCGCCACCATGCCATCCCGGAATCTTACGCAGGCACCCCATCGTGACGCGCACATAACGGGCCTTCACTGCCGGAAAATCCAGCCGGTGAGGCGAAATCAAACATAACTCTTTCTCCGCTACAGGGAATATAGCCGAAGCCGCCTTCACAAACTGCCTGCCGTCAACAGAGGTTTCCACCTCCATATCCGTGGCATCAAAAATCCAGTTAGGGGTATCGACAAGGGCGTTGACCGCTACCGACGACACCTCTACAGCGTCAACCAAATCGATGGTCGCGACCAGGTCGGCGCCATTGAACCCAAGCCAGGCTCCGGTGTTGAAAGTCTCAGGGCCGAACTTGCCATCGGTCAACGTTCCCCCGCCTTTGGCCGCATAACTGGAATGGGGTGCATTGGCAAGCGCCACATCACATGCCACCGCCTTGTGGAAAACCACACTATCCTCAAAAACATTGCTTTTAACCGATGGACGAACCGCCATCGCCTTGATAACGGAAGTCCCGGTAATTTCAACCGGGGTTGTATAACGCGGTGATTCTTCCGTAGGTACGGTGCCATCAAGCGTATAGTGCACCGGGGCATCATCAACAGTGGCAAAAGACACCTCAAAACAATGACGCTCGGGGATAGGCTTCAACGACGCCTGCACGTCGAAAATATGATGTGCATAATTGTAACCCCAGGCATCATACTGGTGCACCAGCTGAAGCAAACGCCGCGTGAAACCAGCATAATCCCTAGCCTGCGGATCGCACCACTGCACCTCGCTTAAAGCTGCCAGACGCGGCAATTCCATATAAAGCACATGGCTGAATGTGCGGATATATTCAGTCCACAGGTTTGCCTGCACACCTTTGATATGTTTGGCCTCGTCAGAGTTAAGACATGCGGCAACAGGCTCAAAACCATACACCTTTTCCAAGGGCACGTATCCTCCGATTGCAAGAGGCTCGTTAGTGCGGTCAATAGCTTGGTAATAATCGAAATAGCAATGGCTTACGGGGGTCATTACAGCATCATGGCCTGCACGTGCTGCGGCAACGCCGCCCTCGACACCACGCCACGACATAACGGCAGCACCGGCGGGAAGCCCTCCGTCGAGCATCTCATCCCACCCGATCATCTTGCGTCCACGTCCGGCCAGCACCTTTCCGGCAAAGGTCATTACATGGCTCTGAAGCTTTTCTTCGGCCGACGCATGCGAATCGGCCTTAATCCCCAGGCGCTTGATTGCAGCCTGGCATTTCGGGCAAGCCTCCCAGCGCACCTTCGGGCATTCGTCACCACCCACATGCACATATTCCGAAGGGAACACATCCATAATCTCGCCGAGAACATCGGCGATAAACGTATATGTGCTGTCGTTACCGGCACACAGCAAATCCTCCGAAACACCCCAGCGCTGCCACAGGTCATACGGGCCGCCGGTACAGCCCAAGGAGGGATAGGCGGTCAGAGCTGCCAGCATATGGCCGGGAAGGTCGATTTCCGGGATGACGGTTATATGCCTCTCGGCTGCATAACGAACCAGTTCGCGTGCCTCCTCCTTAGTGTAAAAGCCTCCATAGGGGATACTGTCCGACGATTCGAAATCACGGCCTATGCAGGTGCCTTTCCTGACGGAGCCCACCTCGGTCAACAGCGGGTATTTCTCTATTTCAATGCGCCAGCCCTGGTCATCAGACAGATGCCAGTGAAAAGTGTTGATGTTATGCAGCGCTATCATGTCAATAAACGCCTTGACCGAATCGAGAGGGAAGAAATGACGTGCCACATCGAAATGTGCCCCGCGATACGGGAACCTCGGATAATCATATATATCGACCGAAGGGAACACCACGGTCTGCTCCCCGGCCGAAGGGATTGACTTGCGCAGGGTCTGGATTCCATAAAAATTACCACGCGGGGTGGCACCGTCAATCAACACACGGTCAGCGGTAACCGACAAGCTGTAGGCTTCGGGATTACTGTCGTTAAGCGAAGCCTGGAGCACTATCGCATCCCTCAGCTCCGTCCCGCCATCTTCCAACCCCTTGGTGTCGGGGCTGAACCCTGTCAGTTTGTCAAGGTAACCGGCAAGCAACCTGGCATTGGATGCCAAAGCGCTGTCACCTTCAGGATAAGCGATTACCGTCGACCCTGACAGACGGAAATCCCCTCCGTCGGAAGCAGTTATTTCGCGCGGCAACGGCACCACATTATTAAAATCGGCCACATTTTCAGACCGGTGCGAACATGATGCGGCGGCAATCGACCCCGCCGCAAAAGCAATAAGAAGTTTCTTCATGGTATAATTTTAACAATGAGTAATCGGTTGGTAATCATAAATGCACAAATAAATCAATAGGCTGGCATTACCAATAAACATGCAATCCCGGCTTGCCACCCGGCATCACATGCCAAAGCCGGATTCACCATCCTAACCCGCAAAGATATATAATAATAGCGACAATTACAGCCTATATTTCCATATTTCGGGAAAAAGGCGTAACTTTGCAAGCCTTTCCGGCTCAAATAGCAGTCCCCGGAAGGCTCCATGCAAATAAAGGGCAGCCGCCAACAATCGCGGCGCCCGGCCTACATTGCTGTTTTGTGGAAAAATTTGATTGCTTGCAACCACTTGAAAAAATGCTAAAAAGACCCATGAACTATCTTTTTACATCGGAATCAGTTTCCGAAGGACATCCCGACAAAGTGGCCGACCAGATTTCCGACGCCATTCTTGACGAGATGCTGGCCTATGACCCCGAATCGAAAGTAGCGTGTGAAACCCTTGTAACCACAGGGCAGGTAGTAGTGGCAGGGGAGGTCAAATCGACCGCACAGGTCGACCTTGCCGACACCGCACGCCGCGTAATCAACTCGATAGGCTATAACCACTCCGCACTGAAATTCGACGGCGAATCATGCGGCGTGCTCTCGGCCGTACACGAACAAAGCCCCGACATAAACCGTGGCGTAGAGCGTTCCGAAGCCGAGAACCAGGGTGCCGGCGACCAGGGCATGATGTTCGGCTACGCCTGCAACGAGACCCCGCTGTTTATCCCCCTCACCGTGGCACTCAGCCATGCCATCCTCAAGGAGCTTTCAAAAATCCGCCGCGAGGAATCGGCCATGACCTATATCACACCGGCGGGGGTGCGCAAATCCTACCTCCGCCCCGACTCAAAAAGCCAGGTAACGGTGGAATACGACTCAAACAACCACCCTGTGCGTGTCAACACAATCGTCGTATCAACCCAGCACGACGATTTCATTGCTCCTTCCGAGGGGAAAACACAGGATGAAGCCGACATGGAGATGCTCGAAATCATCCGCAAAGATGTGGCCGAAGTGCTCCTTCCCCGCCTTATGAAAGTGCTCCCGCAGGAACTGCACAGGCTTTTCGACGAAAACATCATCCTGCACGTCAACCCAACCGGCAAATTCGTAATCGGGGGACCTCACGGCGACACCGGCCTTACAGGGCGCAAAATCATCGTCGACACCTACGGCGGACGCGGCGCCCACGGCGGCGGCGCATTTTCGGGCAAAGACCCCTCGAAAGTCGACCGTTCGGCAGCCTACGCAGCCCGGCATATAGCTAAAAATCTCGTGGCAGCAGGAGTCGCCCCCCGCGTGCTCATTCAGGTTGCCTACGCAATCGGTGTGGCTGAACCCGTAAGCATCTGCGTAGACACTTATGGCACAGCCAAAGTACCATACTCCGACGCGGAAATCGCCGACCGCATCAAAGGTATCTTCGACATGCGCCCACACGCCATCGAACAGCGTCTGAAACTGCGTCAACCTATATATGAGGAGACATCAGCATACGGCCACATGGGCCGCCAGCCGGAAGTTGTCACCAAACACTTCAGCTCTAAATACGAAGGCGACCGCACCATTGAGGTTGAACTTTTCACTTGGGAAAAACTCGACAAAGTGGACGAAGTAAAGGCTGCATTCAACATCTGACAACAGATTGTAAATGCCAAAAATGCGCAAAATGAGCATTTTCGTTTTGAAAGCACGCAAAAATAATGTATCTTTGTGCGCTTTTGAGCCTTTTATGCCCATTTAAGCAAGCCTTGAAAAATAAAAACCAACATCCACAATAAACCAACAATGGCAACATTAGAAAAGATTCGCAAGAGATCGGCGCTGCTTTTCACTATCATTATCGTAGCCCTCCTTGCATTTATCCTCGGAGACTTCCTCACTTCAGGACGTTCCTTCTTCGGTCATGGCACAACTATGGCCAAAGTAGACGGCCACAAGATCGACTACAGCAAAGTCTCGGAACGCGCTGAAATGCTCTCCCAGCAAGCACAGGCACAAGGACAGAACCTTGATGCTGAGACTGTGCGCCAGATGGCTATACAGCAGCTTCTGACAGAAGCGCTCATCAATCAGGAGATCGCCGACCTCGGCATCGCCGTGACTGACGCCGAAATCACAGCAGGTATGACATCGGCCATGCCCCACCCCGCAGCCCAGCAGTTCATCTATCAGATGAGCCAGAGCCTCGGCCTTCAGGGAATGTCCGGACAGGCTGTGTTCGACGCCGTGAGCAACCCTGCAAAATACGGCATCACCGATCCACAGATGCAGCAGCAGCTCCGCGCAATGTGGGCCGCTCAGGAACAGCAGCTCGAAGACGCTCTACGTCAGGAGAAGTTCTCCCGTCTGATCGCAGGCCTTTATACCGCCAATCCCCTCGACGCAGACGCACTCTACAATGAGCGCAACACCACCACGCACATTACTTTCGCAGCAAAAGACTTCACATCAGTGCCCGACCAGGACGTCACCGTGAGCGAAGACGAGATCCGCACACGTTGGCAGCAGGACAAGGAGCGCTACCGTCTGGGCGAACCCAGCCGCGAAGTCAGCTACATCGTAGTGCCCATTGAACCATCTGCAGAAGACCTCAAGGTTGCAAACAACACTGTAAGAGAAGCTATTGCCGCTCTGCGTGCCGACACTGCCGGAATCAGCTCCGTGCAGAACAACCCGGCTTTTGTCGTAAACCGCGTCAACACACCCCGCCGCAATCTGCAGAACCCTATCCTCCGCGCATATCTTGACACAGCACACGTAGGACAGGTAAGCCAGCTTATCCACAACAATCAGGGCTACACCATCGCAAAACTCCTCGGCAAGACTCAGCAGACCGACTCTGTTCGCCTGTCTTTCGCCATATTCATGGACGACAACGCCCGCGACTCCGTCCTGTCGAAGATCAACGCCGGCGAAGTTTCTTTCAGCGAATACATCGCAGCCAACGGTGCAGGTCAGGACTCGATATGGGACGTAATGGTCAACAGCTCCGCACCCGCAAGCCTTGTAGAGACCATCTCCAACGCGCCCTACGGACAGCTTACCGCCTACAATGACTCGATCATGGGTCAGGACGGAAACTACATCCAGCGCAGCATGCTCGTGAAAGTGCTCGAGCGCAAAGCTCCTGCAACAGTATATGACGTAGCTGTGATAGAATACGCTGTAGATCCCTCTCAGGAGACTATAAACAAACTCACAAGCGATTTCCGCAAATACCTCACCGAAAACGCTACAGCCAAAGCATTTGCGGAAAATGCTGCGAACGCAGGATACAACGTACAGAACGCCATCATCGGCGCATCATCCTCTCAGCTCGGCCAAAACATGTACAACGCAGGTCTTGAAGACTCCCGCTCACTCGTAAAATGGGCAATGGAGAACGACAAGAACGCAGTGTCGCCGATCTATCAGGATAAGAAACAGAGCTATCTGGCAGCTATTGCAGTAGACGCGCTCTACGACGAGTTCATCCCCTACACATCGCCCGAACTGAACGAGAACATCACAGCAACTCTGCGCAACGAGAAGAAGGCACAGAAGCTGATCGACCAGTACGCAGGCAAAGCCAACGATGTGGCCGGCTACGCTCAACTCATGGGAACAGAAGTCAACACCACCGACGTCAACTTCGCTTCCTACATGTTCGGCAACCTCGGTGTAAACGAAAACAAGCTTCACGGCCTTGCAGCATCAACACCCAAAGGCAAGCTCGTAGGACCGGTCAAGGGCAACACACGCGTGATAGTATTCACTGTCGACGGTGTTGACGTAGAAGGTCGCCCCAACGACTTCAAGGAGAACGCAGCCGAATTCAACCGCACTCAGGGCTTCGGCGCTATCTTCAACAACGCCAACCTGTTCAACGTACTCCGCGGACGCCACGAGGTGGTGAACTACAGCCTCGACTTCGAGAACCCCGGACTCTGATACAGAGCATACGCAATCAATACTCAATATAGAAGATAGATAATACTTACTTCATAATTTTGTCAATCCAGCACCGGCTCTCCGCGAGGAAAGCCGGTGTTTTTTTACCACAGCATACGCCGGAGATACCGCTTTTTACTACTATTATTATGGTAATCCCGGCGAAAATTGTAATTTTGTATTCACTAACCACAGCAACAATGGACATCCAGCAACGAATGAGAGATATACTCAAGGCCGAAAGCGATGCCTTGCAGAACATACCAGTCAGCGACCAGTATGAACGCGCCGTAGAACTGATAGTGGAACACGTGAAGCGCCGCGGAGGCAAACTCGTAACTTCAGGCATGGGGAAATGCGGGCAGATAGCCATGAACATAGCCACGACCTTCTCCTCGACAGGCATACCGGCAGTATGGCTTCATCCGAGCGAGGCACAACACGGCGACCTTGGTGTCCTACAGCCCGACGATGTGATGCTGCTGCTCAGCAACTCAGGTAAGACAAGCGAGATCGTAGCACTCGTCGACCTCGCTCATAACCTCTATCCGGGCATCCCCATGATCGTGATCACAGGCAATGAATCAAGTCCACTTGCATCATTGGCCGACGTCACCCTATCGACAGGAGGAGCACCGGAAGTATGTCCGCTGGGCCTCACACCTACTACATCCACAACAATGATGACTGTGATCGGCGACGTGCTGGTAGTGACAGTGATGGAAGCAACCGGCTTCAGCCGTCAGGATTACGCAAGACGCCACCACGGCGGTTATCTCGGTTCGGCAGCCAGAGGCGAGGTCAAAATACAAGGAAAATGAGAAAAATAATCCTCATCGGCGAATTTGCCATCAACCTCGTTTTCGACAGGCAGACTATGCCGCTCGGCACACTTGTAGGCGGCAGGATAGCCAACTGCGCAGCCATGCTCAGCAACAGCGGGCTTCCTGCTATTATGGTAGGGGAAGCATCTGCCGATCAAGTCGGAGACCTCGCTGTAAGTTTCCTCAAAGATGCCGGCACTGATATTTCCTGTATCGACAGATTTACCGAAGGCGTCACCCCGACGCAGCTCCATTTCCCAAGAAAAGAAGTGGACGGCTATGAAGTAATCCGCTACGAGAATTATCCTGAGGAATGCTTCGATGTCATGTGGCCACGCTTCGATCCTGCCGACATCGTGGTCTACGGCGGATTTCTTACGATCGACCCGCGCGCACGGGATCGTGTGACACAACTGCTCAACGCCGCACACGACCGCGGCTGCCTGATGGTATACCTCCCGGGCTTCCTCCCATCACGCATGCCCAGAATAACAAGAGTAATGCCGTCCATACTTGAAAATCTTGAGACTGCCCACCTTGTAGTCACCAGATCAGCAGATCTGAACACTATATTCGGCACATACGACGACGCACGCGCTTTCGGCAACAATATCTCATTCTATACCTCACGGCTGATCAATTCAGATGCAGCCACCGGCGAACTGCATGCTTTCGGACCGTCGCTATACGAACGCCATAGCTCCACATCCGGCAAGACCGGCACAATGCTGTGGAATGCAGCCGCAACAGCATCTGTTATAGAATACCTCTACAAAAATACTCCCACAGCCGAAGCCGCCGTAGCCCTCGATGCTTTCGCAATGCGCGCTATACTCAGCGGAGCAGTGGAGGCCGCGGATAAATACGTATCTCAAATAAAAGAGTCCTGGAAACTCTGCATCTGACAATATTAACACCCATAACTACAAGATACAATGTCAACATCCACACCCGGCGCCGCACCGTCAGGCGCACTGCCCGCAATAGATAACCTAAGCGTAGCCATCGTACGCGCCCAATGGAACGGACACATCACATCAGCCCTCTGCGACGGCGCTGTGAAAGTATTCCTTGACAATGGATACAAAACAGACGAGAACGTAAAAGTATTTGAAGTGCCCGGAGCAGTAGAGCTCACATTCGCAGCATCAGCATTGATAGAATCAAGCATGTTCGACGCCGTGATAGTGCTCGGATGCGTGATACGCGGCGGTACTCCCCATTTCGACTACGTATGCCAGAGCGTGACGCAAGGAATCACCGCACTCAATGCCGACTGCGACATACCCGTGATATTCGGAGTACTGACAGTCGACACCGAGCAGGATGCCCTTGACCGCGCGGGCGGAAGCCTCGGCAACAAAGGCGCGGAAGCCGCCGAGACTGCAATACGCATGATAGACTTCTCCAACAAGGTCAAAAATCTGTAAAATACGTCCTAAAATTTTCATTTTTCAATAATTAGACTTAATTTTGCACCTTTGTAGGCGAATACCTCTCCTACATATCCATAAATCAATCCGTTAACAAGAAAATACACATTATAACCAATGGAAAATTCCACCAAACCGGCAGCCGCATCGCTCGCTGAGCAGGAAGCTGAAAAAGCTAAAACAGAAAAAATCAAGAAAATCATCACCTGGATCACTGCAGCAGTGGCAGTGATTGTGCTCATTTACGTCTTCGCTGTACGCAACCCCGGAATCAAGAAGGCCGAGGCAGCTTTCTCCAAAGCATACACGGAACTCTCTATGGGAAATGACTCCCTCGCTCTGACCGACATGCGCGCCGCAGCCGAATTCGGCGGCAAGAGCGGCAACCTAGCCAAAGTATACGCAGCCAACATGCTGTATGAGAACGGCGACTATGCAGCAGCCCTCGAATACTACAAGAAAGCAGATCTTGACGATGAGATCGCAGCACCCGGCGTGCTTGGTAAAGCAGGCGACTGCCTCGTGGCTCTCGGCAAGCCCGAGGAAGCTATCAGCTATTTCGACAAGGCTGCCAGCGCAGCAGACGGAAATCCCCAGCTCGTACCTTATTTCCTCCAGAAGAAAGCCCGCGTCTACAACAACCTGGGCAAGTCTGACGAGGAAGCTAAAGTATACGACGAAATCATAAAGAAGTATCCCATGTCGCTCCAGGCACAGTCGGCCGAGAAATATCTCGAGCGCGCAAAAGCTGCCGCAGCGAATAAATGATACTCAGAACACAGGCGGAATCTTAGTCCGCCATCATGCAAAGAAGTCATTTGATTTATTCATATTTTTGTTCATGATCGAAAGCGGGGAGTCGAGAGACCCCCCGCTATTCATTTAAAAATAAAAAACTCACTCCTTTTGACTACAGAAAAAGAATATACGCAAGGCAACCTGTCCGAGCTATCATCATTACCGGTAGGACGCCTGCTCTGGCAGTACTCCCTGCCGGCCGTCATCGGTATGCTCGTGATGTCGCTCTACAACGTTGTCGACCGCATATTCATAGGCCAGGGAGTAGGGCCTGACGCAATCACCGGCCTGACCCTCACATTCCCGGTGATGAATATCACTGCCGCCCTCGGCGTACTGATAGGAGCAGGAGCGTCAGCCAGAATATCCATTCTGCTCGGAGCCAAGGACCTGCGTGGAGCTCACCTCGTATTGGGCAACGCGCTGAGTCTGCTGTTACTGATAATGGCCACGTACCTGCCGCTGTTTGCAATCTTCCTCGACGACATACTCACAGCATTCGGAGCAGACAACGAATCGTTGCCCTACGCATACTGCTACATGATATGGGTATTGCCGGGGATTGCCCTCACCAACATCACTTTCACATTCAACAACCTCATGCGCGCCTCCGGCTATCCGCGCAAGGCCATGATAACGATGATCATCGGAGCAGTTCTCAACGTAGCCCTCGATCCTCTGTTCATATTCACGTTCGATATGGGCATCAAGGGAGCGGCGATCGCCACAGACATATCAATGCTTGTATCATCCGTATTTGTGATGAGCCATTTCTTCGACCGGAGAAGCAACGTGCGTTTCCGACGCGGGATATACAGACTACGTGCACATGTCATCGGCAAAATGCTCTACATAGGAGCAGCCCCTTCGCTGGTCAATGCCGCCTCATGCGCCATAAACGTGATCATAAACATCTCCCTCGCACGCTACGGAGGCAATCTGGCCATAGCTGCCGCAGGCATATTTACAACATATACATCGCTCATATGCATGACTATCGTAGGCATATGCCAGGGCATGCAACCTATTGTCGGATATAACTTCGGCGCAGGCAACTACCACAGGCTCAGAAAGGCTTTCTGGCTCACCACACTTGTAGCAAGCATACTCACCGCAGCCGGAGCAGCCGGAGGCATGCTTGTAGCAGAGAAGATAGCCCGCGCATTCACCACAGACAGCCATCTGATAGAGGTAACAGCCTCAGCCCTGCCATTGGCGATGCTCGTGTTCCTGCCTGTCGGCTTCCAGATCGTATCCACTAATTTTTTCATGGCAATCGGAAGCGCCGGGAAATCAATATTTCTCAGCCTGATACGTCAGGTAATATTTCTGATACCTCTACTACTCGTGCTTCCGCTCAGCCTCGGACTGAAAGGTATATGGCTGTCTTTCCCTGCATCTGACCTGCTCGCTACTCTGGTCACTGCCTGCATGATACTCACCCAACTAAGAAAATACAGGAATTAATCGCCCTGAATCGACAGACTATGCCGGTCTTCGGATCTGTTTTTACAAATTCATTGCGATAATTTTACAAAAATATTACATATTTTCCACCCTTGATCAAACATTCCGTTTTGCTCAGATGTTACTAAGATGAGCTTCAATAAAAACAACAGACATAATTCAACATTATTTGAGAGAGGGGATAATAAAAACATCCGGGGCGCTGGAATCATAAAAGCGGCGTCCCGGATGAAAATGTGATAAAGATTATTGGTGAATCTTATAACGGGATATTTGGCATGAAACGCCGGATAGCCCGTTTATTATGTCTTGGTTGTGGAGTATAGCGGACTCGAACCG
>OFEZ01000644.1_pt1 | contig 23556 bp, 17 predicted proteins | sample 1521241 | NCBI WGS metagenome assembly OFEZ01 (sample SAMEA3504099, study PRJEB24116) | mouse gut metagenome | biome: mouse gut; feature: mouse-associated habitat; material: faeces | place: Denmark | collected 2011
ACCGGCTGTAATTTTTGTATAATATTTCTTCCTGAGGGATTCCCTGGCCTGGCAGAACTCTCTTTCATAATCTTCATCAAGCATAAAGCATTCTGTTTTCAGATACTCATACGGTTCCATTTTCATGCCGGAGCGGATAAACAGCGCAACCGCACAAGCCACCATAAACAGAAGAAGCACAATCCCAATTCCCTGAACAATTCCCTCCAAAGCAGGAAACATAAAATAATAATACTGCATTCCAGCAAAAAGCAGCAGAAAGACAGGTGAACAGACACAGAGAAACACACCGGCAGCCAGCATAACTGACGACTGTTTTGCTGCAAACAGATATTCTTCTGCTTCTATGGCTGATAACTGCCGTATATTTTTTTGTGAATGGTTATGCGGCCCGCCGTAATCAAATCCCTTTTCATCTTCCTGGCGTTCTTCTGTCCCATCTTCCCTGTTTCCATCTTCCTGCTCCGGGCTGTCTTTCGAAAACTGTGCTGCTGATGCAGAAGAAGGATAAATGCCGAGTTCCTGCGCCAGTTCCCGGATATTTCCAAATTCCGAAATCACAATGCCAATTGCTTCGTTCTCTGTCCTGCCTTCTTCCATCAGCTCATTGTACTTATCCTCCATTATTTCTGCCAGGTCGTCTTTTGCACGCATCACTTCTGGTGTCTGCGGATAATTTGCAAACATATTATCCAGATAATTTATTAATATTTCCATGGCCACTCTCCTTTATTCTTCTTTCAAAACCACACAGCTGTCCAAAACCGCGGCAAATTTGTCTACAAGCTCTTTCACTTCTGACCATTCCCTGCATTTTCTGGCATAGTGGGAAATCCCTTTCTCTGTGATATGGTAATATACTCTTTTCTTTCCATTTGTTTTTGTGCCCTCATAAGACTCTATGTAACCAGCTTTTTGCAGCCTTGTAAAAGCAGAATACAATGTCGTTTCTTTAATTACATACTTTTCTTCTGATATGATGCGAATCTGTTTTGATATTTCATACCCGTAAGAATCGTTCTGCAGGAGCAGATTCAAAATGATAATATCCGTATATCCACGAATCACATCATTGCTTATCAATCAGCCACCCCCTTGTCATATATTATAATTACTACGTCTGATGAAGCAATTATATCACAATTACTACGTCAGGTAAAGTAATTTTATTGCAAAAAAAATCCCGCTACAGGGCAGAGGGAGAATAAATATCTCTCCCCTCCCATTGAAGCGTACATACGGGTCTCATATATGTCTCTGCAACTTATATTCCAGCTTTTACTAAGCCTGAATTATTCACGGCAGTATAAACTCACATAAAATCCGCCGTAGTTACCATTACAACCACTCCCGATACCCCACTCTGTCGCAAGATAGCCTAAAAATGGGCAGACTTCTCCTGTGATAGGGTTAGAAATTTATTGTGGCTGTCAAGGTCCATTAACAGTTGTTATTCCAACTGTGGCTGCAGGTTACGGATGTTTTCCAGTGTTTCGTAGAATTCTTTCTTGTAGGGACAGCTGCTGCACAGTTTGAAATATTTATACCGTGCTGATCTTACCACTCTTGCGGCTATCTTCAGCAGTTTTAATCGTATGGTATCAATACGCTGTTTTCTCATACTGACAGCAAGCGCCAATCGTCTAAACCAATTGAATAGGTTATAAGCTGATGCATGAACCAGAAGGCGGTTCGCATTTACCAGCTTTGAGGAACTGCTTACAGAGGCAAAGTCAAAACCGCTTTTGCATTCCTTGATGAAATTTTCCATTTTGCCTCTTCCGCAATAGAACCGGATCACCTGATAAGGTTCCATTTCCAGTGTTGTGACAATAAAGGTATACAGATGGACCATCTGCCCATACGGCTTTTCTATTTTAAAGACCACCCTGCGTGGATGGTTCCATGAACCGGCCTGGTATAGGAATTCCCCATACTCGACGGCGTAATCCACCTGGTTGAATTTCGTTGCACGGTACAGTGCCTGGTTTTCCTCTTCTGCCAATTCACGGAGTTTTGCATTCTCCTTGAGCCGGATGGCATATTTGCAGTTTTTATCTTCAAGAACTTCATACAGGTCTGGTGATGCAAAACCGCTGTCACCTCGAAAGTAAAGCGGCATATCCGGAAAATCGCAGAGGAATTCATCCAGAAGGGGCTTCATAAAAATATCTGCCTCTTTGCCGCAATACATGGTGCCGTCACGAAGCTGTACCTTTAGCAGGTCGCCGGTCAGCCCGTCGTAGCATAACAGTGGGTGATAACCGTGAGCCTGATAATGGCAGTTGAAACCTTCCCCTTCCTGATTCCCATAGGTATCAAGAAGTGTGGAATCAAGATCAAAAAGCATGAATTCCGGTTTCTTTATGGAATAGATGACTTTACGGAGTTCACGGATGATCTGGTTTAACTGGCTGAGCGTATCTCCATCCATGCGGTTAAAAAAGCGTGACAGGGCAGGCTGGGATGCCAGGGCATTCTTCTGTAAAATAGCTGTCATAACAGGTTCGTTTGTCAGTTCGTCTGCACAGTCATCCTCAAAGTAGGAACTGATAATCTGGTAAATTACCTGCATCAGATTCGTATCATCCTTATGGACGCGGAACCATGCGGTATCATTGGTTTTGAACATACGATTAACGAGCTTGACTGCTCCAATCTTAAACAGGAACTCTTTAAACAGGAGAAGTCCTGCATCGGAGGATAAATCGCCCCCGTCAAAATTAATTTTAATTTGGCTATTGCTTTCTAAGCTTATGGTGTTTAAAATATCCATATAAAGACCCTTTCTTTGGTTTTGATTTGGATTGGACACCTAAATTTTACCATAGATAGAGGTCTTTTTCTATTCACTAAATAAGTGAAAAGCAATATTCAATTAAAATACAGTAACTGTGCGGGTTTCAGCAGTTAATGCTGTTATTCCGTGAATAATTCAGGTATAAAGATATTTATAAAATACTTTTTTATACTCCCACATTACCCACATTCCCACAAATAACAAAATATAAAGAAAATACGCATGATTACGCCATTCCTGATGTAGCCTTATAAATAATTTGTGGGAAACGGGTTCCCCACGTTTCCCACGTATAAAGCGCATATTTTCTTACATTCCACTGTACTCCCAGGAAGAATACAGAAGCATTCCTTTCATACGGTTTACAAATTCTCTATAGCTGTAGCCGTCAATCCAGTGTAGCGCATGATTTTTTCCATCGGTTCTCCGTCTGCCTTCATACTACGAGCAATTTCAATGCTTCTTTCACCCTTGCCTTCTGTACGGCCTTCATCCTTCGCTTTCCTCATGCCGCTGTCGTAGTCAATCTGTACCATCTCACGCAAATGGTAAAGCCGCAGCACTTCCTTGTCATTTGCCAGGAATTCCATTTTCTCATTTGCCTTATAAATCGCCGTATCCATAGCCATCAACTCCTTTAGCGTATCATCTGAAACGTTCTGGTCAAAAAAGGTGAGCCAGCGGTGAAGGGAATTGTTCTTGATGTCCTTGTCCGGCAGAGCCTTGAACTTCTTCATGTCAATGAAGTGGAACGCACATTTGCTGCACGTTCCTAAACAGTGAAAAGCAACCTACAATCTTCTAATTTCTTCCAGTGTCAAATCTGTTGCTTTTACGATTTGATCATGGGGCATGTTCATTTTTAAAAGATTCCGAGCAATTTCAATATCTCTTTCCTTCCTTGCATTATACAACGCCTGTGCCTCATCATGCCTTGCTTTCGCACGGAGCCTTTCCTTCTCACGGAACTCTGACGAAGCAGTAATCGTGTAATAAGCATTGATCGCCTGACTCATAACCGGCACCTCCATCTCTTTAATCTTCTCTAATTCCTCTTCCGTTTCCGCCTTAAACAGTGAAAGCCACAGCAAAAGCATATTATCCTCGTTCACATCTGCCGGAAGCTTGGGAAGCTCAAAGAAATGAAATCCCATCTTATCCGACAGCAGCGTATGGCGTTTGACTTCCAGCGGCTGAAAGAATGAATCATATTCCTCACATTCAAACAGTATGAAATCTATAATGCTGATAACAATCGTGCGTGGCAACGTGGAATAACCCTGTCCTGCCATCAACGCTGATGAGAACTCCCTCGCCCAGTAGTACATGACCCTCTCTGGGTAGTCTCCCCCATTACAGACCTGTACTTCCAAATCCACACGCTGCCCATTCACGGTCATGTTAATATCCAGCCTGCAGAATTTGTCACCCAAGTTCTCTGGAGGCATTTCCGGGTTGCGTATCACAAACTGCCCAATGCTTTGAAGTGGTATCCCAAGCAGGTCTGCGACCAGTTTCTTCAAAAGTTCCGGATACTGCACAAACAGCATTTTGAACAGCGTATCCGTCTTAAACGTATATTCAAGCTTCCTCATGGCATCGTCTCCCTTAAATCTTATCGTTCCTCTATAGATAGTATACCATACCCGATGACTGATTGCTATAAAGATTTTTACGGCCAATCACTCTCCATCCAAAAGGTAAGCATAAAGATTTTCCAGATATTTCACATCCTGCCGTTTGCTTATCGTAACAGGCGACAGGTTTATTTTTGCAAATGAATCCATTATTTTCTCTAAATTCCTGCAGTTCATGGATTTCTGGGCAAAACGGAGCGATTTCTTCTCTGGGATTAGAACCAGAAGCCGCAGCATCCTTCGTCTCATAATGCTGTCAGAAACTTTTTTACGGACAATCTCATCAGCCTTATCCTTTTTATAAAAATCTCCGAATGGAATAATCCGTGTGAAAGTATCCATAAAAATATCCTGGCTGTTCCCCACCAGTTCTCCAATCTGTCCAGCTATATACGAAAGGAACTGAAACGTATGTCATCCTGGCGCTTGTCATGTGTATAGGGACAAGCGTGTGATATTCAGGATGCAGCGCCTCCAGATAGAGGGAAATGGCGAACGTCACGTGGGAAAACCCCTTTACCGAAAACGCAGAAAGCTCATGTTTGATATATGCTACCGGGGATTGCCTAAACCCGCAGCCAGCGGGCAGGGCAACACAGCTTCCATAGTAGTCCGAGAACCCTGAATCAACAGGGACAGCCGTAAAAACGGAAGCGGGAAAGCCGCTCACATGGCGAAGGGAAGCAGTCTGTTTCTTCAATACAAAAATGAAAGGATGGTGTGTGAGACACTATGAGAAAGCCAACTGATGTATTGAATAGTTTAAGCGATAAATCGAAAAATCCCATGTACAAGTATGAAAGGCTATACCGCAACTTGTACAACCCGGAGTTTTATCTGCTCGCCTATAAAAATATCTACACAAATGACGGCAGCATGACACCGGGCGTGGACGGCGTAACCACCGATGGTATGAGCCTGGAACGCATTGACAAAATCATTGCGTCCCTGAAAGACCACTCGTACCGCCCGAACCCTGCCCGCCGCACCTATATCGCCAAAAAGAACAACCCGGCGAAAAAGCGGCCGCTTGGCATTCCATCCGGGGATGACAAGCTTGTGCAGGAAGTAGTCCGAATGATTTTGGAAAGCATCTATGAACCGACCTTTTCCAATGTATCTCATGGATTCCGCCCTGGAAAAAGCTGCCACACCGCGCTGGTCAAAATTCAGAACACGTTCACTGGCGCAAAGTGGTTTGTGGAGGGCGATATCCAAGCGTGTTTCGACAGCTTTGACCACCATGTACTGATTGAAATTCTCCGCAGGCGAATCAAGGACGAAGCCTTTATCGGCCTGATGTGGAAATTTTTGAAAGCCGGATATATGGAACAGTGGAAATACCACAAAACCTACACCGGCACTCCACAGGGGTCTGGCATCAGTCCCATCCTCGCCAATATCTATCTGAACGAGTTGGATAAGTATATGGAGGAATATAAGCAGGAATTCAGCAGACCAGCACGGACTGTGAACCCAGCCCATCGTAATATGGCAAGCAGAATCTTCCGATATAAGGCCCAAAACGATAAGGTCTGGAATACGCTGGGTGCAGAGGAACAGAAAAAACGTGCGCGGATACTCCGGCAAATGCGGGCAGAACAGAGAAATCTCCCAACGCATCCGCTTAGGGAAACCAGCTATAAGTCCCTGCAATATGTCCGCTATGCCGATGACTTCCTGGTTGGAGTTGTTGGCAGCCGTGAGGATGCGGAGCGGCTCAAACAAGACCTGGCAGTATTCCTCAAGGAAAAGCTGGGGCTTACGCTGTCGGCAGAAAAGACCAAAATCACTAATACAGCCCAGTGCGCAAGATTCCTGAACTATGACATCTATGTTTCCAGAAGCCAGGACATCAAGCGGTTAAAAAACGGAAAACGGCAGCGGGTGTACTATGGCGTTGTCAAGCTCCGTATGCCCCAAGAGAAATGGGCTGCAAAGCTATTGGAACTGGGTGCAATCCGAATCAGTAAGGACGTTTCGGGCAAAGAGCGGTGGAAAGCCATGCCGCGTGGGAAACTTATGAATAGGACGGACATTGAAATCCTCAGCCGCTATAATGTGGAAGTCCGAGGACTGTACAACTACTACTCGTTAGCTGGAAATGTGTCCACCTTGAATCACTTCTCAAGCCTGATGAAGTACAGCATGCTGAAAACCTTTGGCTCCAAGTACCGCTGTCAGGTCAGGAAAATCAAGGAGAGATATGTCAAAAACGGCGAGTTCACGGTGCCGTATACAACTAAGGCAGGCCCCAAAGAAGCAATTTATTACCACAGCGGCTTCCGTAAACAGGATAAGCCGCAGTTGGGGCAGGTGGATATTCTGGACATCTACAAAAAATACAGCAAGCCCAACAGTCTGGCCACCCGCTTGCGCTCTAAGCAGTGCGAACTGTGCGGTGCGGAGTGCGGCGGTTTAGTCATGCACCAAGTAAAGCGGCTGAAAGACCTTACAGGGCAATACGAGTGGGAAATCCTTATGCGCAAACGGCATCGCAAGACCTTGGCCGTTTGCCCGTCCTGCCATGCAGAAATTCACAATTCGATGAAGTCGTAAAATGATAACAGTACGGAGAGCCGTGTGCATCGAGAGGTGCCCGCACGGTTCGGGAGGGAGTACCCATGTGGTGTTTACCTCATACCAATATGCGTTATCTCCAGTACAGCACGTTACAGAAACTTGGGCTTGGGCATTTTGACAGTTGGGCTTCTTCCTTTGGAGAAACGCAGACAGCGATAGAATTAGCCCCGGAGGGAACCGGATACCGGGCAAAGACAAGGTTTGCAAAGTTTTTCAATCTGCCGGAGCTGATCGCATTATTTAAAGAGAGTGCGGACATTCAGACACCGGATATGTTAAACCTGCCCGTACCGGAGGCGGAGTATGAAAACGTGGTATTAAAGCCAAGCGAGTACCAGCAGGATATGGTAGCTTCCCTTGCGGAACGTGCGGAAGCTGTGCGTGACCGTAAAGTGGACGCATCGGTCGATAATATGCTGAAAATCACAAATGACGGAAGAAAGCTGGCTCTGGATCAGCGGCTTATCAATGATATGCTGCCGGATAATGAAACTTCCAAAGCGGCAACCTGTGTCGAAAAGGCATTTGAGATATGGGAGCAGACAAAGGAGCAGAAGTCAACACAACTAATTTTTTGCGACTTATCGACACCGAAAGGGGATGGCACATTTAATGTCTATGATGACATAAAAAACAAACTGGTTGAGAAAGGAGTGCCGCCGGAGGAAATATCATTTATACATGAAGCGAATACGGAAACAAGGAAAGCGGAGCTGTTTGGCAAAGTAAGAAGCGGACAGGTTCGTTTTTTGTTGGGTTCGACACAGAAAATGGGTGCAGGAACCAACGTGCAGGACAGGTTAATAGCGCTGCACCACCTTGATGTGCCGTGGCGTCCCTCTGACATCGAACAGCAGGAAGGGCGTATTTTAAGGCAGGGCAACCTCAATCCAAAGGTCAAGATTTTCCGTTATGTAACAGAAGGTACGTTCGATAGCTATTCATGGCAGCTCATTGAGAACAAGCAGAAATTCATTGGTCAGATTATGACGAGCAAATCCCCTGTGCGTAGCTGTGAGGACGTGGACGAAGCGGCGCTAACTTATGCGGAAGTTAAGGCTCTGGCAACGGGCAATCCCTATATAAAAGAAAAGATGGATCTCGATATTCAGGTATCCAAGCTGAAGCTGATGAAAGGAAACCACACCAGCCAGAAATACCGACTTGAGGACAATATCGCCAAGCATTACCCGCAACAGATCGCTATCCTGAAAGAACGTATAAGCGGTATGGGGGCTGACATTCAGACCGCAAAAGCAAACCTTCCGGCAGATAAAGAACAGTTTTTGATGAAAGTTGGGGATAAAGTATATACGGATAAAAAAGAAGCCGGAACCGCACTCGTGGAGATGTGCAAGGAGATGAAAACCGTCAATGTGCCTGCCACAATCGGGGAGTATGCCGGGTTTAAGATGGCGGTGTCCTTTGATTCGTTCAACCACAAATTTGTGATGAACTTAAAAGGGCAGCTTTCCCATAACCTTGAGATCGGCTCTGACCCTCTCGGCAACATTGCCCGTATCAACCATGCGCTGGAATCCATGCCGAAACAGCTTTCCGAGGCACAGACAAAACTTGAAACAGTGGAGCGTCAGCTTGAAACAGCAAAAGTGGAGGTCACAAAGCCGTTTGCACAGGAAGCGGAGCTTGCAGAGAAGTTGGAACGCCTGTCTGCCTTAAATGCCCTGCTCAACATGGACGAAAAGGGTGATGATGCGCTTGGTATGGACGATGCGCCGGAGGAAGAAAATGAAGGACAGGAAACTTCTGGACATGATGTCCAGAAGTTGGGGAAGAATGACTTGAAGCCGTGGCAGGAGGAAAAACCGGAAACAAGGGAAAGCGTTGCGGATGCACCAACACCGTATCCGGTAGAAAATGCAAGACATAATTATGCAGTGGATAATGGAAATCCACAGGGGCTGAAACTTACGGCTGGAATGGCTGATAAGCCTGTGCAGAGAACATCATTAAAAGAAAAGCTGGAAGCGTTTAAAGTGAAAGCTGCCGGGGGAGATGCAGAGAAAGCCATGCCGAAAAAGGCAAAAGAGAAAACAGAAACTTTATAAAATTTTTGAAACAGGCAGCTACGGCAAAGCTGCCTGTTTCAAAAAGGCAGTCAGTGAAAGGCTGTCTTTTATTATGCAGTCAATAAAACAAGCGGAGGTAATAAGGAATGGAAACAGCAGAACAGAGTACCAGACAATTTGCGAAGGAAAATGATGTATTAAAGCAGTTCATGGAGCTGCTTAACCAGCAGAATATGGGAGAACAGTCACAGGACTTCATGGAGCTTTTCAAGTATGCGGCAGGTATGCAGCTACAGCTTGCGGTGATGGCGGAGGAGTTTCAGGGTGTCAGACAGCAGCTTGAACAGTTGCAGGAAAACCAGCCGAAATCGGTCAAAGAAAACCTTATGGATAAAGTGGCGCACCTTCAGGAGAAGATCACAGATTTATCCGAGCGCCTTTCGGCAATAAAAGACCATTTAGCAGAAACAGCGGCGCAGGCGGTCAATGCCTTTAAGGAAAAAGGAAAATCGGAGATGTGCAGGGTTGTTCAGAAAGGAATTTCCGGCATGAAGTCGGCACTTGAAGATTTCCGGGAGCGTCTGGCTGAAACAATGCTGGACTACCAAAAGACAGCCAACCAGATAGACAGCATCGGGGACGAATTAAAGCAGATTGGGAACAGCGTTTCCAACGTGGGCAGGCTGTTAGCCGGAAAGGGAACGAAGGAAGTATCGGACGAAAAGCCGGGTGTCGGTCTGACAAGGGTAATAAATAAGCCTGTGAAAAAGGCGGTGGAAAACCTGCGGAAAATGATTGCTTCCGTGGATAAGGCATTTGAAAAGCTGGATCGGCTGTCTGAGCGTTTCAATGTTGTTGGAAAAGAAGCGGAGAAAGGCGGCAGGGCATCTTTAAAGGATAAACTTTCACAGATGAAAGCAAAGACAGACCAGCAGAAAAAAGCGCCGGAACCGGACAAGGCAAAGACAAAAAACAGGGATGCTGCCGTTTTATAATTTCTGGTCATTGTCAGAGGGGATATATTGGACAACATCACTTATCTGGCAGTCCAAAATTCTGCATAAATCGTTCAGGGTTTTTGTAGATACGTCTTTGTTGTGCTTTAAACGGTGCAGCGTACTGTTTGATATACGGTGTCTGGTTGTAAGCGTGTACCAGTTTTCGTCAGATTGCTCCAGCTTTTTCCAAAATGGAGAATAGTCTATCATATTTTGCAGCTCCTTTCTTTTATCCTCAAAAATAGGATAAAATATATTCTGATACTTGAATATCTTCGGAAAAAGGAATATACTGGAAAGTACATGATTTTAAGGCAGGAAACATATTGGTTTGTCTTAAGGATTAAGCAGGAGATTAGAAAGGGGAATGACAGTCAAATGAAGTTTTACGATATTACATACATTATTGATGATGAAACAAATGCAAGGCTTTCAAAACTGGCAGAGCGTTATGAAAAAATCAAAGGCTGGAACGAGAAAGAAACATTGCAGTTTGCTGTTGCAGCAACTTCCAAAAGAGATATAGAGGCAAAGCTGGATTTTTTGGAAGAGCAGATACTTCCATTAGAGGAAGAATGCCAAAAACAGAAGGAAGAAAAAGCAGGGCAGAAAATAGTGTATATCAGTGATGAAGAACGTGAAAAATGCAGGAAAGTTGTAAATGCATTTGCGGAGGAACTTGATGATATTGAAATCACGGTAGTGGACGCAGGAAGATATGGTTTTATAAAACTAATATATTATAAATTCCCATATGGCTTTGATGATGCTATATCTTATACAGACAGCCTTGAGCTTTTTCTTGATCTGTGGGATGAATGGCTTGAGGCACAACTGCTAAAACTTACAAAGAATACTCCGATGGCAGAAATGGATTATGAAGATATGTTCAAATGTCTGTCAAAGGATATGCAGGAGAAATTTATGGAAAAAAGGGAGTACTTTGCAAAAAAGGCAGAATTGCAGATAAATTAAAAACAGAATAGACAGGGGGGATAAAGGCTGTGGCAGTAATAAAAAAGGGCATCAGGATATTCAGGGAAATGATACGGAAAATAGTATTCCGGATAAAGCTGCGGGAAATGGATAATATGTGGTACTATACGGGAGCAAGCTGCTGGCAGTTATTTCCGCCGTCTTTTTATTACACGCATACAGAGGAGGAAATAGAACGCATAAAAAAAGAAACAATCGAAGGATTACAGCAAATGATAGATGAAATGTAATAAAACCGGTATGTGCAGGGAATTTTCAGAAATGGAAGTTCCTTTTTTATATGGGTAATTTACAGCTAAGAAAATGTTAAAAAGGAATGTCAAAAAATCAGCAAATAAAAATATCCAGAGCAGGAACAGATAGGGAAACTTATCTGTTTTCTGCTTTTATGGAGGAAAAGGAGAAATAACCATATGGCAGATGCAAATGTAAACACAGTTTCCATAACAGAAAAGCAGAAAGTAAAAGAGATCACTGACAAACTGGAGGAAGGCTTAAAAGAGCTTTTCGAGAGCGAGAAATACAAAAGCTATCTCTCCACTATGTCAAAATTCCATAATTACAGTTTCAACAACACGCTTCTGATAGCCTTACAACGCCCTGATGCCAGTTTAGTCGCAGGATACCAGGCATGGCAGAAGAATTTCAACCGCCATGTAAAAAGAGGGGAAAAGGGAATCCGTATCCTTGCCCCTGCTCCTTATAAAATAAAAGAGGAACGGGATAAATTAGACCCTGTGACCGGAGAGATCATGCTTGACAAGGACGGTACGCCGCAGACGGAGGAAGTCGAGATTAAAATTCCCGCTTTCCGTGCAGTGTCGGTGTTTGATGTATCGCAGACGGATGGAGAACCGCTTCCGGAACTGGAAGCAAAAGAGCTTGTATCCACGGTGGAGGGTTATGAGGACTTTATCAAAGCTATCAGCTTTGTTGCCCCTGCCCCAATCGGCTTTGAGGACATTCCCGGTGATTCAAAGGGATATTTTAACATAGAGGAAAACCGGATTGCGGTGCAGGAGGGCATGAGCGAGAGCCAGACATTAAAGACAATGGTGCATGAAACAGCCCATTCCATGCTGCACAATAAGGAAGTCAACAAAGAGGATATTCTTGCGCCTGCAAAGGACAGGAATACCAAAGAAATCGAAGCCGAGAGCATAGCTTTTACAGTCTGCCGGCATTTTGGAATTGACACGTCCGAATATTCGTTCTCTTATATAGCGGGCTGGTCATCGGGACGTGACATGAAGGAGCTGAAATCTTCCCTTGACACAATCCGCAGGACGTCATCGGAGCTTATCACGGGCATTGAGGAACAGCTTAGGGAGTTGCAGCGTGACCGGGAAATCATGCAGGAACAGTCACAGGAGTTTATCCTTGCAGTATCCAATACGGAGCGTTCCCATTTTGACATTGCAAGCGTTAAGGGCATGGAGGGAACGGAGCTGATGAACAGCCTGCTTGCCATGAAGGACGCAGACCGGGAGAACGTGGAAGCCTACTTGGAGAGCAGGGGCGCATGGGTTACCCATCTGGGGGATGACAGGTCGGAGGAAGTAGACGAGTTTCATGTAGATTACATCTATGATACCGATACCCATGCGATAACAGATGTCAAATATGCGATGGAGATGGACAGGAAAGCCAATGAGCCGATTAAGGACAGTGATGTGGTTCTGAAAATCATGTACAGGGAAAATGACGGATATGAGATTGACAAGATTACCAACATGACACAGGAGCAAGCGCTTGACCTTGCCTATAAGCTGGCGGCGCTGGAGGAGAATGAGTGGGACGGAAATATTCAGGATTTTATGGAGGAAAACGGTGCTGAGTATGTTCCTATCATCGTAAAAGACGGCAGGAACAGCGGTATGCCGGAATTTTTTGATATTGCGGTGGACTTAAAGGCAGAGGAAGTTTCCCTTGAAAAAGAGTTATCCGGAATAGAATATGCGGCATCTATCGTACATCGTATAGAACATGGGAAGGGTGTGTTTTCCCCTGATGAAAGAAACTTGATTGTAAATTATGGGTACAAGCTGGACGATTACGAGAAAACAAAAGAGCTGGCAGAGGTACTGGCATACAGGATTGAAAATGAGCCTGCCAATGCAGCGCTGACGGTCATTGACGCACAGGCGGAAATTGATGCGCTTCCCGATGGCATGATCGGTCTGTCGGAAATGCACGAATACGGCTATACATGGGAAGAAATGCTCCCGCTTACAAAAGAAACGGCATTAGAACTGTTTGACAGTGACCTTGCTGTGTACCAGCTCCATAAGGACGGTTCGGAAACTTTAATAGACGATAAGGAACAGATTACGGGGCATGAAGGCATCTTCGGCATTGAAAAGAGCGATTGGGAGAATGAGAGGGAACTACGCTCCATGCAGGCAGAGCTTGCGGAAAACGGCGCAAGCAAGGAGGCACAGCTTTTATATGGCGATACCGATAAATACGGAATCTATCAGTTAAAAGACAATCCAGAGCTTCGTGATTTTCACTTTGCAGGCATAGAATCCCTAAAACGCAGGGGCATCATAAAGGACAATCTGGATGCAATAAAACCGGAAAACTATAATCTGGTCTATGTGGGAGAACTGTCGGAATTATTGAAGGACTTCATAAGGTTGCAGACACAGGGGGATAAGCTGGAAGCGCTTTATGAGAAATTCAATATAGACCACCCGGCAGATTATAAGGGGCATTCCCTTTCTGTCAGTGACATTGTGGTGCTGCATGAGAATGGAAAGAACAGCGCACACTTTGTGGATTCGGTCGGGTTTACCATGCTTCCTGATTTTCTGCGTGAAATAGAGGGCATAAAAGAGCAGGAGGCAGATAAAGCGGAAAAAGGGCTTACCGACGAAGAAAAACAATTCCTTGAAACAGACAATGCGCCTTTGATTGCAAAGAATTTTCTTGCATGGGACGAGATTGAAGATTTGGGATACCGTTTTTTTGAGGACGGGTATATTGATAAATTTAAGCCGGTTGAAAAAGCATTGTTTGGTGACGGCTTAGTATCAGATGATACCATACATGATATAGCCCGCCGTATGCAGGGCGGAGAGGATATCCGTGAGGAACTTGCAAAGGCTCTCATCGGCGGTCACGAGAGGGTAATAGAAGCAGATGAAAATGATGGCGTTGCTGTATTATTTGGCAGGGATGCCGTGACGGTTACTTTTGGGAATGCCGAAAAGCAGATTTCCTATGAAGAAATGGGGACGGCTTTTCTCGGTCTGATGGAAAGTGAGTACAAAAAGATTGAGCAGGCAAGAGCCGCCGAGGAGCAGGAGGAAGAAATTGAGGGTAATGCCACTTCTGGACATAATGTCCAAAGGTTAGAAACGCAGCAGACCGCTATGGAGCAGTCAGAGCCGGAGCAGATACAGGCAGGGCAGCCAAAAGCACAGAAAAGTTATCCGGCTGTCTACGGGCATACCCTGAGTTATGCAATGGAACATGGGGAGGTGGATAAATACAGCGATTCCCGAAAACTTGACAGGGAGTGCAGGGAAGCGATTGAGGGAACAATACGGCAGAATTTTGACGGTATGCATTTAAAGCATGATATTGTGAAGCCTTTAGCGGAGCAGTATGGTTCGGAGCGCATGGCGTTTGTCCTTGCCAGCACAATCCAGCAGGAATCGTGGGACGGACGTTTTTCAGTGGATAACAAAGCGTGGGCATCGGAGTTTTACATTCCTGAAAATATCGTGCATGGAATAGATATGAACCGTGAACTGATTGTAAGCAGCCACCCGGCAGTTTTGGACGGTTTTATTGATATGTTCCGCAGTGAAGTATTGGAAAAGGAAAAAGAATTGTCCATCGGACAGGAAAAAATGACTTCTGGACATGATGTCCAAAAGTTAGAAACGGAGCAGACCGCTATGGAGCAGTCAGAGCCGGAGAAGCCAGCAACACCGGAATTTGAGAATATGGAGGACGGTGATGAGATTATTGACCTCGGAGATGAAACGGAACAGGTGCTTGCAGAGATGAAACAGTCCTTAGAAGGCAGACAGGACACTTCTGGACATAATGTCCAGAAGTTAGAAACAGAATCGAAGAAAGAGGCGGAAACGGAACTTGCCTTTCAGATAGCAGACCGCTTCATCAGCATACAGGAAACAGACGGCGGCTATGACTATTCCATTATGGGTGCAGACTATAAGGAGATAGACGGCGGAGTTTATGATAACCCTGATGTCAGCATAAGGGAAGCCCTTAACAATATAGTGGAGGACTTGAAAGAAAATCCATTTGACAACGGTGCAAGGGGAAATATTAGTGAGAATGATGAACTGATACCGATTGATTATGATGGATTGATGGAAAAGGTGGAAGCGGCAGACCATATCGAACCGCAGGCACAGGGAAATGTGGTTGAAAATTTCAAGGCAAAGACAAACGAGCTGTTCCATGAAATCAGCGAAATGAACCCGGCAGAGATTGAGGAAACTGTAAAATGTCATGTGCAGGCACAATTAGATGAACATGGCATTGATGCGGAGATTGTGGATGTGGCAGTAGTCGGGAGCCGGTGCCGGGGCTTGGAGCGTGAAGGCTCTGACCTTGATGTGGCAGTGGAACTTTCCACGAATGAGCGTGAAGATGTGCTGTTTGATACGTTTAATGGGGACGGGCTTCACATCGGCGGGGTAAAAGTGGATATTAACCCGATTACAGCACAGAGGACGGGAAGCCTTGAAACGTATCTTCCGCAGGTGGAGGACTATCTGGAGGGAGTGCGTGAAGCAAGGGAGAAAGAGCCAGTCAGTATTTTTAATATCCGCATGAATGACGAGGAACGGTGGTTTAAGAATACCAGCGGGCTTGATGCGGAGGGGCTGTGTAAAGCGTATGCAGAATGTGACAAGCCTTTTGTGGAAATGGGGAAATACGGAGAGAGGATAGAAGCGGCAGACCATGCTTCTATTGAGCAGGGGGACAGGCTGGACTTCTCCTTGGAGTTTAATGAGGAAACTGACCAGATCACCATATTTGACGGGGAAAACTTTGCATACAAAGGTCTGCGGGAAACTTTATTCCCGGAACAGGCAGAACCGGAAGTGACGCTGACCGTTGCGGAGTGCGGCGAATTTCACACTATGGGCGAGTTTTATGAGAATATCCCTACTGTGGAGGAAGCTATAGCAATCTGGAAGCAGATACCGCCGGATCGCATGAACGGTATCCCTGCTATCGGCATCAATATCCATACACCGGGAACGGAGGCTTTTGAAGATGTGGGGATTGACATTTTATTAGGGAAAAGGATTGATCTTGATATTTTGGAGTATATCCCTGACATAAAAGACAGTCCGCAGGCGATGGAAGTGATTGCGGAGCTTGTGGCGAAACTGCCGGAAATGGAGATAGACGGACATATGGGCGAGGAATTTGAAGCAAAAGTATGGGAAAAGCGAATGCCCGGTCTGACACCACCAGAACAGCTTGCAGTGGAACTTGACCGCTTTACATATGATTATGATGCCGCCCTTTACCATGACAACAGCCAGAACATGACGGAGAATGTATCAGAGCTTGCAGATGCCTTAAAGCAGAGGGATACACATGATATTGCACTATGGCTTGCGGAGATAGCTGCGGACGGGACAGAGCCGGAGGAAAGAAAGAGGGCTATGGAGCTGCTTGAAAAGCTGGCAGAATACAAGCCCCTTGCAAAGATTGAGGAAATGGAAGAACAGAATTATAACATGGTCGATAATGTGCTGAATAACGGTGCAGGGGAGAAAGCGAGGAAGGAAGAAAACAAAAAAGGGCAGGAGTGTCCTGCGGCAAGGACTTCCTTAAAAGCCCGCCTTGCAGAGAAAAAAGCGCTTGTTTCCGGTCAGGGAAAAGACCATGAAGCACAGGAAAACATAAAAAATAATCAGAGGGAGATGTAAGGATATGAATCATAATTTTACTGTGGAAGAAGTAAATTTAATCTGTATATTTGCAGGAGAGAGCAGGAGCGAGGTCATAGAGGATATTGAAAGAGCCCTACCATACCTTGATGATTCGGATATGGAGGAATTGTCCCATAGGACAATAGGAAAGTTGCAGAACATGACCGATGAAGAATTTGAACAATTTGAAATGATTGAGGCGGAGTAAAATGTAACAGAAACAGGCTTCTCTCCCACTTAAAATGTGGGCGAGAAGCCTGTTTCAGACTGTAGACAATCATTCTTTTCTGAGTGATTGTCTATTTTCTGTTTTACATATATATTTGTGATGATATAATAAGAGATAATAAAAAGATAAAAAGGCGGATTTTTGTTATGATGGGTAAAAAAGATAGTTCAGCACGTACTCAAATGGAAATATTCAGTCTGGAAGACTTAGTACCAACAAATCATCTTGTTCGAAAACTTGAGAATGCGATTGACCTTAGTTTTATTTATGACGAAGTAAAAGGACTGTATAGTAATTCTGGTCGTGAAAGTATTGATCCAGTCGTTCTAATCAAAATCACTATGATTCAATATATCTTTGGTATCCCATCTATGAGAAAAACAATAAGGGAGATTAAAGTCAATTTTGCCTATCGCTGGTATCTTGGTTATGGAATGCATGAGGAGATACCTCATTTTTCTACATTTGGGAAAAATTATACCAGACGTTTTCAGGATACGGACCTGTTCGAAAAGATCTTTGCCAGAATCCTGTCTGAAGCTGTTGCCAACGGTTTTATAGATACAGAAAGCCTGTTTATAGATGGAACCCATATAAAAGCTAGTGCCAATGCCCACAAATACCGCAACGAGATAATAAAAAAGGAAGCCAGGGTATATGAGGAGGAGCTGCAGGAAGAGATAGAAAAAGACAGGGCTGCACATGGGAAAAAGCCGTTAAAAGAATCAAGAAAAGAGCCAGAAGAAATCAGCCGTAAAGTCAGCACAACAGATCCTGACAGCGGTTGGTTCCATAAGGGAGAACATAAACAGGTCTTTGCCTATGCTTCTAATACCTGTTGTGACAAGAATAATTACATACTGGATTTTGAAGTAACCGCAGGAAATGTAAATGATAATGTATCTTTTTGGGAGCTGTATAAACGGTTGAACCGTGATTGGGAAAATGGAGTATATTATGTACTGGATGCGACCTATAAGACACCAGCAATCACCCGACGGCTGATAAAAGATGGGAAGATTCCAGTAATGCCATATAAAAGACCAATGACGAAGAAGGGATACTTTAGGAAGAGTGAATATGTATACGATGAATACTTTGACTGCTATTTATGCCCGAATAACCAGGTACTCAAATACAGTACAACAAACAGAGTAGGCTATCGGGAATATAAAAGCGAAGGCTGTATATGTAAGGAATGTCCACATAGAGGACAATGCACAGGAAGCAGAGACAATGTAAAAGTAGTGACTCGACATGTGTGGGAGAACTACATGGAAGAAACAGAGGATATCCGTCATACAACAGGAATAAAAGAAAGATACCAGAAACGGAAAGAAACGATTGAACGGGTATTTGCAGACGCGAAGGAAAAACATGGAATGAGATATACGCAATACAGAGGGTTGGCAAAGGTGAAAATGGAGCTGAACCTCTTGTTTGGCTGCATGAATTTAAAGAAAATGGCAGAGTGGAAATGGAGAAGAAAATGGAGCAAGAAAAATCGCTCTTTTTATTTTCCCCAAATTTATAAAGAAACGAAAAAAATAGTATTGATGACAAATGGTTCAGTAGAAATGATATTCTCTGAACCATTTTGTCTACAGTCTGAAACAGGCTTCTCTCCCACTTAAAATGTGGGCGAGAAGCCTGTTTTTTGGTACTTGTTTTAGGACAATTTTAATATAACCAAAGGTTTTAAAATTTGGCATATAGCATAATATGAAAAATGCCGTTATCCAAATAACAACCTACGGTGCCGCTAATTTTTTTGGAGAAGGACAATATGCTCTGCATTCCCCACCCGTGGTTCCCATTCTTTTTGCTTTTTGGAAGTTTTGTGGTGGAATCCAGAATGATTTCCCCTTCGTATTCATTTTTTGTCTGGATGAATAATTGATTGTTCATGCAATTGATTTCTATTTCTATATATCTTTTTTCCTTTTCAAAAGGTTTTACGCACTGGATGGCATTTTCAAATAAATTTGCGATAACAATAGCAAGCTCATAATCATTTACTGGTATTTCTTTTGGTATCTTGGCGTTAAGGTCTACTTTGATATCAAGCGAGAGGGCTTTGTTCATCATGTTTGAGAGAATAGTATTGACAATGAGGTTACTACAGTATTCCTTTACTTTATTTTCGTCCACCATATGGCTGATTTGTTCATTTATTCCTTTAATTTCTTCATATCTTTTTTGTTCTAGCAAGGAATCAATAATATTGGAATAATGTCGTATATCATGATGTAATATTTTAAGGTTCTGCTCTGCCTGCGCCACAAGATAATGCCGATTTTCTAGTCCCCGAATATAGGATTCTTGAAGTTTATTTTCCCAGTAGCCTGCAATTCTTTTTGCTTCGCTTTCTATATAACTGAGTACGATGATATAGGATGCAAACATAGTTATGATAATAAATACAGTACCTATGATATTATCTGGATTGTCATAAAGTGTGTGGGGGAAAAATGCAATAAAGGAAACGCTACAGTAAAAAAATATAGGAATCAAACACATCTTCCACCAACCCTTTTCATAGCCTTTTTCCTGAAATCTTAAACAAGGTTTTCTAATTGTGAAAGATAAAAACACTAGGATTACAAAGTGTACGGCAATGCTTCCTATTATAGCCCAAATAGAGTTGCCAGTATATATTTTTATGATTGCCGATGAGACAGCTCCCGCTATTACATAACTGGATGCGCTAAGTCCTATAAACAAAGTCTGGTAGTTTTGCCTTCTGGCAGTAAAAAAAGCTGATGTCTGGGTTGCAATGATTTGAAGTATGGTTGAAACAACGTAGCATAGGGCGCTGTCAGGGAATAGGATTAACTTGGAGAAATCCAGTATGCATAAAACTGAAAATAGTAGGAAGTAAATCAGGATGGTAGCGACTTGCGAGTAGCGGTGTATCATAAACAGATAAAAAAATAATATCAGAAAAATATGGCTTATGATATAAGAAAAAGCTGTTAAATAATTCATTATGTCTCCTTATGTATATTATTTGAGATGTACAAAAGATATTCTTTTTTTACTTCCGAATATTTTTTTTGCTGATGGGAATGCTTATGCCGCTGTCCATTACTACTGTATGTTGAAGCACTGTTCTTACATAGTTCATGTTTATTAGGAATGACTTATGAACATAGACAAATTTTTTGGAATTTATAAGTTCTTCTATCTCCTTTTCAAAAGATTCCCGAATATAAATGCTTGTTACTATTTCCCCGTTTGTCAGATGGATTTTCAGTTTGCGGGAAAAATTTTCTATATATTCGATTTGAGAATACAAAATAGATTCTAGCCCTGCATTTGTTTTTACCACATAGACGGAGTCATTTCTAGCATCTATGTGGGATAGAGTGTAATCCAGTGCCTCAAAAAGATTATTTTCTTTAATTGGCTTTAGCAAATATCTTAGGGCGTGGATATTATAGGCATCCATAGCAAAAGCGTCGGATGTACTAATATAGATAATTATACTTAGGGCATTGTTTTTTCTGATTTCATATCCAAGGTCGATTCCTGTTATTTGTGACATGATAATATCTAAGATATAAATATCTGCCGTTTCATTATGCTGTAATTTTTGCAATAGTGTGGAGACGTCAGAAAATTTTTCTAATTCAAGACAAATATCAGATCGGTGATTTCCATATTTAATAAGCAGACCTTCTAATTCGTTCAGGTCTTTTAGGTTGTCGTCACAGATTACAAGTTTCATATGGGTTTGCTGCCTCCAGATTTAAAGCATTCTTAGTGTTAGCAGGTTTTTCTGATCTACTACTGATATCCTTTTTCAGATATTGGTGTTGGCACGAATGCTGTCTAAAGAAATAATTATACACTATTTTTGAGAAAATGTAAATTGCTTTTTTATGGTGGTGTGACACGCTAACGCAATTTCAAAAATATTTCTGCATACTTACTCTGGTTTTGCTTCATTGTTAAAAAATGTTTATTCATGCGTTTATCGTAAAGGTGTGATACTATAATCCTTTTGCGAAAAAAAGGGATGAATATGCGAAAAATGGGGGGGTAAAGATGTTGTTTTATGATATAATTAAAAAAGGTTTCTATTTATTTGCTTAAAAATATGTGAAATAGAATAAATTATTTACTAAAATAAAGTGGAGGATAGAATATGGGAGATAAGCTGGTTTGGAACAAGCGATATGAAATCGGAGTGGAGGTTATTGACAAAGAGCATAAAAAGCTGTTCAGGATTCTTGGCAGATTGTTTGATTTTAGACAACAGGAGGAGAAAAGCCAGTGGGTTTGTCAGGAAGCAGTGAAATATTTTAAGGATCATGCCCTTAAGCATTTCCAAGATGAGGAAGAGTATATGGCATCTATTGGCTATATAGGGCTTGCAACGCATGCACGCCTGCACAGAAATTTTCGCGAAACAACGCTGCCGGCACTTGAAAGGGAATTGGAGCAGATGGACTATTCGGAGAATGCGATTGAGCATTTTCTAGGTGTATGTGCAGGGTGGCTGGTCGGGCATGCTTTGGTAGAAGATCAGGCTATCGTAAGTGGAACGGTTCCGGAACGATGGGAAAGACTTCTGCCAGAGGAAGAACAAGCAGTGTTGGGACAGGTAATCGTCAGCCAATTACATAATATGTTTCTGCTAAATGCTCAACAGATTAGCAATTGTTATGGTGGTGAGAAATTCGGGAACGGAATTTATTACCGCCTGATTTATGAAACTGCAGAAAAAAAGAGATGGGAGTTCTTTCTTATTTTTGAAGAACAATTAATTGTCAGTACCATTGGCGGCGTAATAGACGCAAAAGCCAAGGCTATAGATGCTATGATGATGAATGCGGCAAGATATACGGCACGACAGCTGATAGAATACATCAAGGAGCATTTTCCGTCTTTGGCGGATGTTGAGGTAAAGGAAGAACAACTGCTGAATTATGAACAGTTTCACAGGATATTTGAGAAAAATAAACCGCAGTGCAGCCTGTTGTTTGATACTGGAAAGGGATATTTTGCATACTGTATGATGACATCGGATACATTTGAGGGCAAGAGCGGGGCTTCTATCATTATAGAAAATGCTATGAATAAGGTTGAGAAGTACCTGAGTCAGAACAAGGCAGAAAGAGCTGCGGCAAGCGAAAAGAAAAAGGTGCTTTTGGTTGATGATTCGGAATTTATGTTGAAGTTGCTGCAGCAGCTGTTAGAAAAGGACTATGAGGTGATGACGGCAACATCAGGATTATCTGCTATCAGAAGTATTACATTAAGTAGACCGGATTTGGTTTTATTGGATTATGAGATGCCCGTGTGCAGTGGAGATCAAATTTTGGAAATGATTCGTTCTGAGAAGGAATTTGCGAATATTCCAATTATTTTTTTGACCAGCAGGGTAGATAGGGAAAGTGTCAAAAAAGTGATACAACATAAGCCACAGGGATACTTGTCTAAATCACTTTCACCAGAATTAATCAAGAAGGAAGTGGATCGCTTCTTTAACAACGATGGGAATGCGGGAAGCGATAAAAAGGAATAAGGCAAGCAGGCAATATTCTTTGGGGATGACGTAAACGGTATCGTTGGCATGGAAGTCCTGAACGGATTTGATGTAAAGGTATAAAGATGACAGCATTTAAGAAATTTCTGTGACAACCTGACGTGATTAAAGACAGTAAAAGAAAAGCCTATATTTTAAAAGGCGTACTGCGTATCATTAAAAGAGTGATTGCAGTATGCCTTTAAATATATGGGAAGAAACAGTAGTGGAAAAACTGTTGATTGATATGGGAATATGTCAATAGTTTTGTTATGCAAATGGAGAGTATTATGATAAAAGGACATAAGAAAGTACGAAAGTGTACAAAGAAACGTATCGGCGTATTGCCCCACAATAAAAGGTGTATCGTGATGAAGTGAGAGCTTCTAAACGATACACCTTTTTTTATGTCGAATTTAGAGGGATTGCGTATTTTTGTCAATCCTTTTGTCGGTAACTTGCTGTTCTGGATTGAGGTCAAGATATTGGTTAAGGTTATCCAGTTTCCGGTTTAGGTCAGCGGCTTCTCTCTCGGCAGATTTATAGGTTTTCTGTAAAGTCTGCTTTTTGGAATAGAGAGAATTATAGTCGCTGCGGAGCTTTTCGATATCAAGATTTTTCGTGTCAATGCCGAAGCGTTTCAGCATATTTTCCGCACCGTCATGGAGGATAAGCTCTGTTTCATGGCGGCGCAGGTAGGCATCTTTATCCTTGGATTTTTTGTAGCGGACATGATAGATATGGTTGGCTTTGTACTGCTCTGCATATTTCAAAACCTGCCCTAAATCCTTTAGCTGATGCTCGGTTTCCACAAGGC
>OFEZ01000657.1_pt1 | contig 23181 bp, 28 predicted proteins | sample 1521241 | NCBI WGS metagenome assembly OFEZ01 (sample SAMEA3504099, study PRJEB24116) | mouse gut metagenome | biome: mouse gut; feature: mouse-associated habitat; material: faeces | place: Denmark | collected 2011
GGCCAGCGCAGGCATATAATCGGAAAAAGCCATTATTACGGAAAGCATCACCGCCAGACACCCGGCCTGGCTTTTACAGCCGCGCCGGCGCCCGCTTCTCTTTGAAAAATCCCTGTCATCCGTGTACATCATCCTCTTTTCAACCCTTCTGCCCATGGCTGTCCTCCTCCCGGTACTCCAGCAATTCCCTGGCGTTCTCATACATATCCCTGGCACGGATCACCGCTCCCATCTCACCGTCGATCACGCCGGTGAAGTCGCCGTCGATCACACCGTTCACATAGCCCTTGATATGTCCCGTCATGCGGATGCGCCCACTGGCGGGCAGAGGTTTGGCCACCTCCCGCTTCAGGGTGAAAGCCGTTTTTTCTATAAGAATGTCTCCCAGCAGCAAAGTCTGGGGCAGCACCAGCAGCACCATGGCGATGGAAGTCAGCGTGCCTCTCCCCAAGGCCAGGCCGATGGCGGCCACCACTGCGTTGGTGGAGATATTGTTGATAATAAAGCCCGCCGCCACCAGCATGGAACCGCTGGTCACAATGGTGGGAAACGCCTGGTTCAGCGTCAGCACAATGGCCTCCTTGATGGACATATAAGTCTTGAGTTCCATATACCGACTGGTGATCACAATGGCATAGTCTATGGTGGCCCCCATCTGGATGGCCGACACCACCAGATATCCCAGAAAATAAACCGGCTCCTGCTGCAGATAGGGCAGGGAGAAATTGACCCAGATACTGCCCTGTATGGTCAGCACCAGCAGCACCGGAAGCCCCGCGGACTGGAAGGTGAACAGCAGAATAATCATGACGAACACCGCCGTCAATATGGTGATGATCACATTGTCGGTGCTGAAGGAATGGCTCAGATCCCTGTTGCTGGTGGACACGCCTGCCAGATAAATATCCGCCGGGTCATAATACCGGGCCACGGTCCGCCGGATCTCCTCCAACGCCTCATAGGTCTCCTCCCCCTCCGATGGAACACGCAGTTCCAGCACAAAACGGCTGTAATCCTCCCCCAGCAGCTGATCCTGGGCAATGCTGATCTGTGAATAGGCGTCCCCCAGCATCTCTTCCAATTCCTCGTCCAGGGTGATGTTCCCGCTTTCTTTCTGATCATAGATATACAGGAAAATATCAATCAGCGGCAGCTCATATTCGCTGATACCGTTTACCACGGCCCCCAGATTGCTGTCATTCACGGCATAAGCCGTGTACAGCAGTTCCGCCACTTCCACATCCATATCAAGCAGTTCCGAGAACGCCCGGGGGGTGAGAAGCTGGGTCAGCATATAGCCGTCCATGGCTTCAATATTGGCCAGGCCCATACAGGAGTCCACGCAGTCCAGCCGCTCCAGCGCCCGCAATACTTTGGCCTCCTGCTCATAGTCGCCGTTGGGAACCATTACCGCCAGTTGGTTGATACTGCCAAATTCCTGATTTACCATAGAGGCGGAGAATTTGTTCTCACTCATGGTCTTGGCCTCCAGGCTGTTTACATCATATACATAGCTGGCCCTGCTGGAAAAGTAAAAAGCTGCAAGCAATCCCAGGAGCAGCAGGGGCGGCACTATAAACCGGGTGACCACGCAGAACTTTCCCACCGCCGTGATATTGGGCACAAAACTCCTGTGATGCGTCTTGTCAATGGCCCTGGAAAAGTTCAGCAGCAGTCCCGGCATCAGAAAGAACACCGTCACCAGGCTCAGAACAATGGCCTTGGCCAGGATAATCCCCATATCGTAACCGATGCGGAACTGCATGAACATCATGGCCACCATGCCCGACACGGTGGTCAGGGAACTGGAGGAAATCTCCGGGATCGCCTTACTCAGGGCCACGATCACCGCCTCTCTGGCGTCCTTGTCCTCATGCTCCTCCATGAAGCGGTGTGCCAGGATAATGGCATAGTCCACCGCCAGAGCAAGCTGTAATACCACGGCGATGGAATTGGTTACAAAGCTGATGGTGCCAAACAGAAAGTTGGTGCCCTTGTTCAGAATGGCTGCCGTGATAAAAGTCATCAGATACACCGGGATCTCTGCATATGTAGTGGAGGTAAAAAGCAGTACTGACACGATTACCACCCCTGCCAGCAACAGGATCACCACCATGTCCTTGCTAAGGTCTTCCGCGTCCCGTTCCTCCTGACCGATATCCGAAGTATAATAGACATCGTAGTCCGACAGGGCGTCCAGCACTTGCCTGAAATATTCCCCGGTAATCTCCTGCTTGGACTCCCCGTCAAAGGTAACCTCCAGCAGCGCCTCCATATCATGGTAACTCTCCTGGGAGTCGCCAAATTCCAGCATACTGACCCCTTCCATCTCCCGGACCCGCTCGGCCAGCGCCTCCGCTTCCTCGTAAGTCACATTGCAGACCATAATTCTGGCGGTGCCGTAAGTAGTGAATTGCTCCTCCATCAGATCCATGCCCCGGCGAGTCTCCGTGTCGTCTGACAGATAAGTAGTCAGATCATTATTAACCTTTACCTTGTTCATGGAGATCAGGCTGAAGATGATCAACAGAATAAAGACCAGGTAAAAGCCCTTCCGCTTATCCACAATCATGGTTGCTAACTTCAACATAAAAGAATTGTCCTTCTGCTCCTTTTCCATTCTGCGATTCCTCCCTCTCAGTTTCTATCACTTCCGGCAATATCTGCCCGGTTGACACTGTTACTGCACTTTCTGTAAATTATGTAACAGGAGTGCGATAATTGAAGTAAGTTTTTTTATCAACATGAGTTGATTTTCTATGCAAAAGTAATTATAATGAAAATATGGCAAAAGGCAATATTCAAAATACCAAGGATTGTGGAATTCAAAACATTTTTGGTGACAGATGTTGATTTACGCCAGAGATTTTATGAATTGTTTAGAATTGGCAGATCTTTATGGATTCGCCGTAGCCGCCGCGGCTGAAAAGATGCGGCATAAAATAAGGAGAAAAAATATGGCACAGGAAAAAATGGACCGGCGTGTCCGGCGCACTAAAACTTTACTGCTCCAGGGGCTGATCCAACTGATGGATGAAAAGGATGTCAAAGATATTTCGGTGAAAGAACTGTCCGACCTGGCAGACATCAACCGGGGCACATTCTACCTCCACTACAGCGATGTATATGATATGCTGGGGCAGATCGAAGAATCCCTTTTTCAGGAATTCAACGATATCCTGGAGAGAGATCTGGCCATAAACGGCATCGGCCCTGTGATCTCCAAACCGGTGCTTCTGGATCTGTTCATCTTTCTGGACAGAAACCGGGCCCTGGCCAGGGCACTGATGGGACCCCATGGAGACCTGGCATTCCTGAACCGGCTGAAAGAACTGGTAAAAGAAAAACTCCGCATGATGATGGACAATGCAGAACGCTCCATAGAGCATTTTGAGTATTTCTATTCCTTTATGGTATCGGGCTGCATCGGAGTCATCCAATGCTGGCTGAATCAGGATACCCCTGCCTCCCCCGAGGAGATTGCAGGGTATTGCAGCGCTCTGTTGCAGGAGGGGCTTCCGGCGGCGGTACAGTGAAAAGAATCCCCGGTCCGGGAAACCATGTTTATTGTATCGCGCCAAGCAGCGCCTGGCATCCCTCCAGTACTTCCTCATAGGTGGCGTCAAAATTCCCGGAGTACCAGGGATCCGCAATATCCCTCTCCACTCCCGCCCAGGACAACAGCAGGGATATCTTTCGGTCCGGATCACCGCCGCATATGCGGAGCATATTCCGTATATTGGCACTGTCCATGCCGATCAGATAGTCATACCTGTCATAATCTGCCCGGGTCAGCTGTACCGCCCTCTTACCCTCGCAGCTGATCCCATGCTCCGCCAGCTTCTTCCTGGCCGGGGGATACACCGGGTTGCCCACGCCGTTCCAGATCTCCTCGGTGCTGGTGGCGGCCGAAGAGATTTGAAACTGATGAGAGAGGCCGGCCTGGGAGACCAGGTCTTTCATGACGAACTCGGCCATGGGGCTGCGGCAGATGTTGCCGTGGCAGACAAAAAGTATCTTGATCATAATATAAATTCCTCCTAAAATGCGTTGAATTGCCGTGTTTTGGCACGTTTTGCGAGATTTATTTTTCCAAAGAAAATTGTTAAAAAAATCACAGAATGGGCAAAATGTGGCAAGTTGAAGCCGTCAATCGTAGTAAAAAACGTAGTAAGAATTGGGATTTTTTACTACTCTAAAGCAAATCCGCATACTATCCTGATATCCATTTTCATGCTATTTTATGGTCCAAGTTTTAGCATATATTCCCTCAACACACAACTTCTTTTTTGCTATATCAATTTATCCAAAATATTTTATTTAGATATTTTTGGATACAATAATAACTCAAAAAAGAGGTTGCATAAATGCTATGCAAATCGTGTTCTCAGTTAGATGCCAAAAAACTTTGCGATTGTTGACAATCCAGCTAAAGCAGAAATCAATTTTTGAGCTGAATTTCCTGCAAAAGCAAGAAAAGTAAAAAATCGCTTTTTACTTGATGAAGTTTTCTCTTCAGATTTTTCTTGAACACTTTCTTTTGCTTCTTCCAAAATACTTTTCACTTCTTTTTTCTGTAGTTCATCCAACTCACTTGATTCAACCAGACTAATGGCTTTTGATATTTCTTTAACAAATGTATCTATATTCTCTGCCAAAAGTTCACCCGAAATAGTTGTGTTGCTACTATTAACAACCATACTTTGCTGTACATTTGTTGCTCCATTAGCGTTTTGGACATATTTATTAAACGGACGTTCTTTGTTTCTTCTTTCTTCCCCCATGTCATTTACTCCTTCCACAATTTCATTTATTGTTTTTCCTTCAATAATCAAATCTACAATTCCACCAACACCTGCAATCATATAATAAACATCTTCAACTGACAGTTCATTAATCGGAATGCACATTGCCTCATCCATATTCTCCTTCCAAAGTGCAATACAGGGTAATTTCGCATGAAGCTTTTCTGGCAAATAATGCAATTGCTTCATCAAATCATGTCCTGATTCGCCATAATTTTCAAAGCAATAATATATATCCAAGTAATCATCAGAAGCGTCATTCAAATCCTTCCATCTATTAGTCACCAATTCATGAAACTTATCATAATCTGCTTCAATCGGTAATAGCACACATTTGTATATTGCTTTATCAGCCAAATAACGTTGAGATACATATCTAAAATTTCTCTTTCTATATGCATTATCATAGGGAAGTAACCTACTAAGTTTATTTAGCAAATTACCAGAATCCGACCTTTTAAAAATTTTAACAAGTCGACGCCTTACTGATACTCCATTACCAGTGTTTTCGCAAAAACGGCGGGCATATTCTTCAAATACATCCACTGGCATAAGGTCTATCTTTTCTACTACTTCCCTTCCGATATTTTCTTGTTCAATCCATTCTAAGAATTCAACTTCTATAGCTTTACCCTCAACCATTAATTGAAGAATAGGATTCTGTTCTTGATCTTTACCTAAACTATCTCTGTAATAATGCCTTAAGTTGTCAATCAAAGCATATGGGGGAATATGTTGTCCATTGTAATAGCAAATTTCTTTGAAATGTCTTGGCATTTTATCATTCAAACAATAACAAAAACACTCATATGATCTTTGGAATTCATGAAAGAGATATTCTCGCGGATAATCCCCTTTATGCCGTCTTATTCTATAACATAAATCCTGAAATTCACTGCTTTCAAAGTACATCTTAACTATTTCGTTAAAAATCTTTTTTATGTTCTCATTTGAATATGGATTTTTCTGCATTCTTTCTCTATCACAAAATTCTTCCGCTTTTTTCGTGAGAATATTATCGTACTTCTCATCGAATAATAAGTCCCACATATCAATATTGCTATATTGTGCTTTACTGAGGATTGAGTGCTTTATCCATTCACAAAAATCAAGCATAAGAAAGTCAGGTAATCTCTGCACGTAACCATGCTCCCTTCTCAATATTTTCGTCTGATACACCCACATTGCTATGTATAAAATTATTCTACCATATTTTGCAGGATTTTGGGAGTGTAAATTTAGAAAAAAACGCCCCGCCGAAGCAGAGCGCTTTACCATCTCCTTATCAAATTGCCCGGAACATTTTCTGCGACACAGGCTTTTCACCCTTTGCCTTTTCCAGCTCCTTCCTCGCTACCTCTAAATCCTCCATCCACTTCAGTTCATCCGCAGCATCCTCCAGTCCGAGGTGCGTGTATGTATTCAGCGTCACCCCGATATCGCTATGCCCCATCAGATACTGGAGCGTCTTTGGGTTCATGCACGACTTTGCCATGTTGCTGCAGTAGGTATGGCGGCAGACATGGGGCGTGATGTTCGGCATCTGCACCCGGTAAATCTCATTGTACCGTTTGACCATATGATTGAAACGATGCTCCCAGTGCATTGCCACTTCCGGGTTCCCATTCTTATCCAAAAACAGGAATCCCGTGTATCCGCCTATAATCTTCTCATTCCCTGGTGCTTCCCGGTCCTCAATGATGCCCCGGAAGCATTGCGCCACATCTTCCGTCATGGGCAGTTTCCTCGTACCCGCATTTGTCTTCGTGGATTCAATCACTAGCTTCATGTTCGCAGTCCGCTGGAGCTGGTGGTCAATGTTGAGGATTTTGTTTTCCAGGTCAACATCCCGCAAAGTCAGCCCGCAGAACTCTGAAATCCGCAGCCCCGTGTGGAAAAGGATATAGACCACTTCATAATATTTGCAGTAGACATTGTCATCATGGACAAACTTGAGGAATTTCCTCATCTGTTCCCTGGTGACGGCCTCCCTTGTCACGCTGTTATTCACCACCACTGTTGCCAGTTCAAAGCCGAATGGGTTCTTATGCAGGACATCGTCATCCACTGCCATCTGGAATGCCGGCCGCAGGATTCTGCACGAAATTGTAATTGGCGAGCGTGTTCGGCTTTACCCCTGTCTTGGTGCATAAATACCGCTCCACCAGTTCCCCGATGGTTATGTTCTTTCCCATTGGGATGTCCCGGACCTGCGTAGAACAGAGTCTGGCCCATCGAGCAGATAACAATGTCATTTTCAATATCACGCTCAAAATATGGATGTAACGGTGGTTCCCGCCTGACTTCCACAGGTGCAGTTTCCAACCCTCCCTGTGCCTTCATTTCTGCATAGGAAACCACTTCCCCGGTTTCTTTATCCTGATACAGGCTGCTTTCCTGTTCCCGGCGTTTCACAACTTCCAGCCCCACATTACCCCTCTGCAGAATCCCGGGCAGCACACTGGCTGATATGCACGCAAGAAGCGTGTTCCTGTCCTTTGAAGAAAGCGTTTCCTCTGTTACTTCTGCGTCGGTTTTCTGGAATCGGAACAATCTGCTTTTCTCCCCCATATTTGGATGCGTTGTCGGGGTATCCCCATTCAACAGGTATTGCAGGATTTTTTCATCGTTGCTGTATCCCCTGTCCGCAATGCCTTCAAGGTTTTCCATCCCTAATGCGGCTTTTGAGGCATTGATGCCGTTTCCAAGCAGATGCCAGTCCGTGCATTCACTCGTTACATCATAATAGACGATCAGATGGTTTTCCGGCTCAACCGCAGTCTGCACATTGAAACTAGGCCGGATGTCATCCCTCGTTTTCATAAGGCGGCTTTCCGGATCGGTGGTGCAGATGTGGTTCTCCCCGCTGCCTGCCATCTGCTCCATCGCTTCAGTCAGCTGGGCTTTGCAGCGTTCCAGGTAATCCAGCACCTCGGCAATATCTTCTTTTGCTGGATCCTCTTTAAAGCCCATTAGGGATATATCCAGCGAATGGATAAATGCATCGATGGCACGCACCTCATTATCCCCGCTAACATAATCATCGAAGGTATCAGGCAGTAGAATTATCTGATTCTGATCCGCTCCTTGAATGTAACTCATGCCTGCGTCCTTCATTGTGGTTTTGTTGGCTTAATGATACCATATCCCGAACCTTGCCTCCATATTTTTTCGGAGTTTTCGGACAGTATGCAAGTAATTTCCGCTGTCAGGCCGCCCGGCCTTCCTGGGAAAAAAGCAGACCGCCGCATATGGCGGATGAGATCCATAGTGCGGCAGTTAGCTTTTGTGTATTATCCTAAAGATTTCAGGTTTCTGCGGTATTCCGCCATTTCGTCCTCGCTTACCGTATCCATGATGTGCTGCAGCTCGCTGACCACAAAATCCCGCTCCTTCGGCAGATAGGCGGTGACCGGGTAAAAGTTTGAACTGGAGTTGGCAAAAAGGTGCGTCCGTATCTGCAAATTTTTGATGAACACCTGCAGTTCCTCCAGACGCTCTTTTTCGCCGGCAGGGGCAAACTGCCCCTCCTGCTCCATGCGGTACAGCTCCGTATCCGGGAACAGCGTGAGGGAATCTACCGAGATAAAATATGGGTTGAGCTGGCTGAACAGTTCTGCGCTGTTCACCGCATTCCAGTACCCCCTGCCCTTCCCCGCAAGCCCGGTCATGTAGACAAAATAGTATTCAATCCCCGCCTCGTCCAGCTTCCGGCACTGCTCTAAAATATCAGCCGCCGTGTACCCTTTGCCCGCCAGTTCAAGCGTGCCGTCGTCACCGCTCTCCGTCCCAATGGTCAGCCCGTTTATCCCCATCGCCCGGAGCTTCTTAAGCTGCCACACTTCCTTGTCCCTGATGTCCCGGATGCTGGCAAACATGGCCATCGTCTGGCATTTGATGAGGTAATCCCTTACCGTCAGCGCCCGGAGCTTCAGGTTCTCATAGCTCATGGCAAAAGGGTTCGCCCCCGTCCAGAAGATACGCCTCGCATATGGCTGGTAGCTTTTGATCTCCGCCAGGTCTTCCTCGAACTCCTCCATCGGTGACATACGGAAACACTCATCTTTGTAAAGGCTGCAGAAACGACATTTTTTATAGGTGCAGCCGGAAGTCGCCTGTATGATGACGGAATTCGCCTCGTAGGGCGGCCTCCACGTCCTTCCTGTAAAGTGCATATACTCATCTCCTGTCAATTCATATCCTGCATCCGGCTTTTCAGTTCTTCCATGTCAATTTCATATATCCCCTGATACGTTTTCTCCACATATCCCCTGTTATCCTTCAAGAAATAGTAGATAGTTCCGATGATCTTATCTCCATCTAAAATACTAAATTCCCCATAGTAATCCGAATCAGGATGTTCTTGTACCGCCAGCTTATCTGTTGCCTGCGCAGATGAAATAACAGACACGAATTGCCCGATCCATTCTCTATCCGGACATGAACAGGAAAAACCGTCTATGTTTGTAATTTCGACGGCCGTTATTTGTTCCGCATCAGGCAGTTCAAGCGGAAGAACGGCCGGTTTCTCTCCACACCCCGTAATAAACATGGAAATAACAGCAAAGCAGTTCAGCAGTCTCCTTCTTCTCATATGCGCCTCCTACAGATGGCGGACGCTCTCACGGTAACGCCGCAGTTCATCCTCGCCCACATTCTCTATGACATCATCAAGGAAAGCCAACAGTTTCTTCTTATCTTTTGGCAGCGCCCCGTGAAGCTGGAATGCATTGGAAGCGCCAAGCGCCGCAAATTCCGTGGGAATTTCCAGTCCTTCCACCAACGCCCGGACTTCCCTGTACTTTTCTGTCTCGCTTTCCTCTTTCCAGTTCCCCTGCCGGATTTCCCCGTACAGTCTTGAATCCGGGTAGATGGTCAGCATATTTGCGCCGACCAGGGCAGGATGGAGCTGATTGCATACAGCGGCGGTAATCCTTGCCCCGTCCTCCCCGCGCCCTGCGCCGGATATGCCCGTCAGATAGAAAAAGCTGTATCGGATGCCCGCCTTGTCCAGCCTGCCGCACTGCTCCAGTATGTCAGCCGCCAGATACCCTTTATCCATGAACCGCAGCGCCTCGTCATCTGCCGTTTCAATGCCGATTGTCAGCCCGTCATATCCTGCCCCGCGCAGAGCCGCCAGTTCCTCATCCGTTTTCAGCGTGACATCCGTAACCCTGGCAAAACTGCCGATGGTCTCCATCTCCGGGAAATATCTGTGTACCAGCTCCGCAATCTCCATCAGCCTGTCATAGTTCAGCACGAACGGGTTCGCCCCTGTCAGGAAAGTGCGGGATACCTTCCTCCCGAAAAAAGAGCGGTACATCTTCTGTGCCTCTTTCAGATCCGCCTCTATATCCTCCATCGGTGACATCCTGAACTGGAAGGGCAGGTCTGCGTAAAGCGTACAGAACTTGCATCTGTGGTGCGTACAGCCCGCAGTAACTTCCAGCAGCAGGGACGATGCTTCATAGGGCGGCCTCCATATGGTTCCTGTATAGTGCATCATTCATTCCTCCTTAAGTCTTTCCTCTTTTGCACTAAATTACCTCTAAAATTCCATGAAATCAAGTACTGTCTTTTTTAGTCGGTAGTATATTTTTTCATACTTTTGATAAAAAGTATACTATCTGTCAAAAATAACCGTATCTTGATTTTTTTCCACTGCCGGGATATACTCATGGGAAAGAGGTGGAATGAAATGGCTGAAAACAAATTCAACAACGAGGAAACCATTGCCCGCTGCGTCCCTATGGGCAGGCTCCAGTCCGTGATCGGCGGCAAATGGAAAATCCTGATCTTATGGTATGTGTCCTTTTACAAAGTCCAGCGGTTCGGGGAACTGATGCGCCGCCTTGACGGAATTACACAGTCCACGCTCACAAAGCAGCTCCGGGAACTGGAAAGCGATGGTTTCCTCCATCGGGAGATTTACAAGGAAATCCCGCCAAAGGTGGAATATTCCCTTACCGAGTTTGGTAAAAGCTTCATCCCCGTCCTGCAGACCATGATGGCATGGAGCGAAACATACCTCTGCCCTGACTGGCAGAATCCTTATGAAAATGAGCCATAAAGAAGCGTATCCTGAAATGCCAAAGTATGAGAAAAAAGTTGAGTATTTTCCTGGTCAATGTAAAAAATCTCTATCATTGTAACTATGAAGTTAAGATGTAACATAAAAATACCTTCCGGCCCATAACACCAACTATTCTTCCTTTTATCTCGAAATAGTTTACATCATCAAGAAATAACTTCTTTTTCTGCTTTTCCTTGCTGACATAATAAATTCCAGTGAACGGCTTTTTGTTTTCAAGACGGCTTTCTGCAGTACACTTTTCAGTTTCCTGCCCTCCACGGGCTTCAGCAGATATTGGAAAGCCTCCACGTCATACGCTTCAAACACATATTCCCTGCTGGAAGATACAAATATAAGTATCTTATCAGATGCCCTTTCGCGGAGAATCTGTGCTGTAACTTCCATTATCAGGCCGCCCAGCCTGCCTGGGAAAAAGGAGACCATATTCCTAAATAAATCTTTATATTTTCTACGGTTCTCTCCTTATGTCGGCGTTTTATACTTAAACCATCAAATAACAGCACAGCATGCTGAATTTATGATATGAGGAGGATTTTATATGTGGAAATTTTTAAGAGAATACATCAAAACTCCAGACACTATTGGAGCTGTCGCTCCCAGCAGCAGATATCTGGCAGCTGCCATGACCGCCTGGATCGATTTTGATAAAGCAAAGTGTATTGTAGAATATGGAGCCGGAACCGGCATATTTACCCGGGAAGTGTGTGCGAAAAAAAGACCTGGCACGGTTTATATTGTGATTGAACAAAATGACCGTTTTTACAGTATGCTCCAGAAACAATTTCATGGAGTACCGGGTATGGTACTGATCCATGGAGATGCCGGAAACGTCTGCAACTTTTTAAAAAAGCAGGGCTTCCCGCATGCGGATCATATTATTTCCGGCCTGCCCTTTACCTCCCTTCCGGAGCCTGTGTCACGCAGGATATTGTCCCAGACTCAAAAAGCTGTTGGAACAAAAGGCGTATTTACTACCTTCCAGTATACTCTGCTCCGCAGACAATTTCTGGAGGAATACTTCAATATCCGGAAAATTGTACGCATCTGGCGCAATCTGCCTCCGGCATATGTATTGAACATGAAATTAAAATGCAGAGAAGGTTTATGATGTGTTTCATTTATTATCTTCTATGCGTACTTCTCCCCATATGTATTCCGGTACCAGAGGCCGCAGTGGTACTGTGGGAAACGAATCATATTGGCAGTCTGCAATCTTTTTTACCTGGTATCACAGGTTCCATGCCGGTCCTTACAGTCATGTATACCTGTCTTCACTGACGGCCTGCCGCATTTTTAAGGGCAAAAAGAAAGACGCAGGCCCTTTGGGCTGCAGCGGCTGACAAAGCAGCACCTCTGTCAGGCTCCGGGCATATATACTATTGATCGTTCCTCTGGTGTCCAATAAGGTACTATGCGCAGGCTCTTCACTTTTAAAAATACTCTTGTTCCCGTTCCTGAAAATTGGTATAATTGCTAAAATCATATCTGTCGGAGTGATTTCCTTTTCAGGTTCATTCGGTGTCTTATGCGGCCTGGAACACTGGCAGATCATTGCCGCTGAGCTTTTGATGATGTTTCCTGTTTCGGCAGGCCTGAAGTATTTTCGCAAAGAGGAGGATGCAAAAAGAAATCATGAAAGAATTTATACTGATCATTGACGATTATAAAGATATCTGTAAACTTTTGGGCATCTATCTGGGAAATGAGGGCTACCGCTACCTTGCCTGCGAAAATGCCAGGAAGGCTATGGATGTACTGGAACACTATCAGGTAGATCTGATTCTTCTGGATGTGATGATGCCAGGAATTGACGGTATCAGCGCCTGCCTCAAAATCAGGGAAACGAACAAAATGCCAATTATCTTCATGTCAGCGAAATCGGAAGATATGGATATCATACAGGGACTTACAGCCGGCGGTGATGATGCATATTGCAAATCTGCGCAGCAAATTGAACTGGGACGGTGTGCATCCAGATTTTATCAGAACATGTTGGGGAAGGGGGTATCAGATATGGCAGACTGGAGAATAATTCCTGGCTATATCCTGATCAACAGCATTGTCATCGCCGGAACAATCCTGGTATTTTTTCTGGTTTACAGGAGATTGTCAGTATCTTTCAGAAAACGCCTTACGGCATATTTTCTGAGAGCCGCCTGTCATTCTCTTGTTATCAGCCTGATTGTACTGGCTGTGGAATATCTGCTGTTTTATTATGGGCTGAGGGAATTTTTCTATCATCTGGGCTCACAGCATGGCGCTGCCGCCGAATATCTTCATACTGTACTAACAGCAGCGCCCCCTCTGGCATGCTTTGTGCTGTCTTTTTCTGTCAGGATCAACCGCAAAGTAAAGTACGTGGAGTATCTTTCCCAGGAAATTCAGCTAATCCGTGAAGAAGGCTTTGGAAGAACTATGGAACTGCAGGACAGTGATGAAATTACAGAACTATGCGCCAGCATCAATGAGATGTCAGTCCAGCTCAGTGAAAAACAGGAACTGGAAAAGAAACAGCTGCAGAGCAAAAATGAACTGATCACCAATGTTTCCCACGACCTGCACAGTCCACTCACTTCCATTATCGGCTATGTGGATCTGCTAAAGCAGACAGGGCCACAAGACCAGCGGCAGTTCGCTGAATATATTGAGGTGGTGGAACGCCGCCTGTCGGGGCTGAACGTGCTGATCAATGAACTGTTTGAATATACAAAACTAAACTCTGCCGAAAAGATAATGAATCTGCTTGATAATATTCTCCGATAAAGGCACTTGATCTTTTACCAAATCCCTCACAAAATCAAATGCCTCTTTATGCCCAACTGCCTCAATATGCTCTTTTAATGGTTTCCCGTTAATTGTCAGTCCACGCAGAACCATATCCGTCTCACGCAAAGTTAAAGTATTCCCTTCAATTGCATTAGAATTATAGGTGTATTCAGCAATAAACTCCTCCGTCAGACGTTCCAATTCCCCCTCCGTCAGCGGACGTCTGGAATCCAGTTCTATTTTCTTCCTATCTATGGCTGTCAGCAAACTTTCTGTTGTCTTAAACCGTCCATCCTCTGGTTTTTTCGCATCTGCCGGAATCATCCAACTTCGTCCTTCTTGTGTAACCCCTGAAATCTTTCCTTCAGAGCAAAGTACACGCACTCGTCTGTCTGAAATCCCCCACTTTTCCGCTGCCTGCTTTACTGTCATATACACAAAAATCTCACCTCTCTTCCCTCAATAGTATATCTCATTTTCGGAACAATCTCAACTCAATAGGAATAATATTTTAGGCTTCCGGGTATGAAAAAAGCAGGATATCTTCGCAGATTTTCTGCTTGAATGTGTCGATGTTGGACAGCGGATATTGAGCTGTTAGATTGGATTATTTTTATCTTCTTGCGTTTTGCTATATAGCAGCATTATCATACCTAAAGCTTTTTCAGTCGACATTCCTCTGTTTCCAAGTCTATAGCTTACTTCCCTAAAAGTCTCTGGACTATTTAACATATATAATGTTTCAATTTCTTTTTTAAAGGCTTTTATATTTGCAATATTTTCACTCATTAAAAAATCATCAATACAATTTTCTAAGTCAGAATAATCCATAGACCAGTTAAAATAGTGTGACATAAAATAACCAAGAGTACTAAATTCATGTACGTTCATTTATCTAAATTTTTACAGAATAGTTTCAATCCACTCATCTACCCTCTCGTAATACAGAAATAGTTCCGCAGGAATTCTGGTGGTATCCGGGGGAACTGGTGTCTGTATGACACAGCCTTTCAGTGGAAGTCCATGCGATCCTGTTTCCTGATCGGGTTTTAAGCGCATCATGAGAAAATGGGAACTTCCCTGATGTGTTTCCGGGCGGGATTTCAAATATTGTTTGGAGTAGAAGGTAAGGTCATAATTTTTACTACATTCATATTCTATGCCGATATAGCACATTCCTTTCGGGCAGCACCGCTCCAAGGCGTCATAACTATGTTTTGCTGCCTCTTTCAACTGCTCCGGAGAAAACCTTTCTGCCAGTTTGGGATCGTTCAATTCTTCTTCTGTATTTTTCCACACGTCTATCAATGCAACAGAATTTATATGGCAAAACACCTCATCTCCATGACTGTCCAAGAAACAGAAAGAACGGGATTTCCCGGCATTTAGTGTAACAGTTTTTTCTATTATGTGCTGAATGGAATTGGGCCTGTGCGTTATAGTAACGGGCATTTGAGGCAAAAAGCCGGGCAGTTTCTCAGCATCTGCTATGTTCAGCGTCAGCAGCATAAGATTGTCCCAATCCATATCCTTCAGCCATTCGGGAACTGTCCATCCCGCACTCATCATATCAAAAAACAGCTGGAACATCCCATAAGCATCAAAATTCATAGGACTTCCCATGCCGCCCTGTATTTTGAAATGTTCACCTCCGAGACCAAGATCGCTGCAATGCAGATAGCTGTTTTGGAGGCTTTCCTGTTCTTTCAACATCCTCCTGCGGCTATAGGTGCCTTTCCTGTTCCGGCTTTTCGGTTCCATGTATGGTTCTATAATGTATAGTTTTGTCTCATCGGATAAGGTCATGCCGACAATGTGGTATTTCTTACCCTCCTGTTCTACGGTTTTCCCAATTACAAGAATATCCCGCCAGTTTGAGTGGAAACTTTCTAATAAAGAAAAATTCATTAGTCACACCCCCGCAAAATCTAATATGGCAATTATACCATCTATGCCGAAATAATTCTATAAGGTACAGAAGGCGCTCCGCAGTAAATTTGTGTCTTTCATTTCAGTTTCTCGAAAAAACCTGTGGCAAGCAGCCCAATCACACATACTGTGATACCCGAAGGGATCAATACAAGATACACCGCCCCATGGAACCTGTCAAACAAAAATCCATATACCATCTGTCCAATGGGCTGGGCGCACATCGTGACAGCGGCTGTATAAGCCATAATCTTCCCAAGCAGCTCATCCGGCGTATTCTGCTGGATCATGGATACCGCAAAAATAGAAAAAATACTGATTGCAACCTGCATGCCGCAGAAAGCAGCAACAATCACAACATATCTGATAAATGCGCTGGAAGGAAATAGGAATACAGCTCCTGCCGGAAGGATACAGATGCCGATTGCCGCCAACACATAGGATAATCTGCCGGATCTTAGCTTCCCCGTAAGAAGCCCTGCGGCAATACTTCCCAAAATAGTCGCCACCGCCAGCACGCTCTCCGCCCCGCCATAAAATTTTGCGTCCAGTCCCAGCACAGTCCGCACAAGAAAAGGCAGTCCCACCAATGTAACCCCCATGACAAAAAAGCGTGAGAGCGCTGCCAGAAGCAGCATCTTCATGATATCCGGCCTCTCCTTTGTGATAAACCGGATGCTGTCAGAAAAATCAACTTTTACCATGGACAAAACATTTCCCTTGAATTCCCTGGCCTGGTGGCTCAATTGAATAAAACATTCAAACAATGCCGTAATAAAAAAACATATAACACTTGCGTACATCACCGGTTTCAACCCTGCTGCCGCATACAGAATACCGCCCAATAAAGGCGCAGTCAAATAAGAAATGGACGCCACCTGATTTACAACCGCATTTCCCTTAATAATGTTGTCGCCTGACAGCATCTGCGGGATACAAGCCTGTACCGTAGGCGTCTCAAATGCCCCAAGGACAGAGAGTACAACCAGCAGCACGCCGATCACCGCAATGGCATTCCTTCCGGACAAAAAAACTGCCGCGCATAAGACGGACATTCCCGTCAACGCATCCAGCGCCACCATGATGTTCCTCCTGTCTGCCCGGTCAGCCAGAATGCCGCCCACAGGCGATAAAAGGATCGTGGGGATCGTCGCAATGGATAAGATACCCGCAAACACAGCCGCTGAACCGGTCACTTCCAGAACATACATAGACAGCGCCAAACGTAATATATAATTTCCAAACAAAGAACTTGCCTGCCCCAGTACAAGGAGCGTAAAATTTCTCGTAAACAGTTTCTGCTCCATGCGCTACTCCTTCCTATCTTCCCTATAGCCTCCCAGTATCCGCTCTGTCCGCCCAGCCATCTCATCCCCTATAATCGGAAGCCCCATTGCCGAAAGAACCTCCGCGACAAACCGGCATTTATGCCGGATTTCTTCCGCATCCGCCGGAAACACGTTCGGCAGCAGCCAGAAATTGACAAGAGGCAGCAGTTCAGAAAGCTCCTTTGCGTATTCCGTCCGGATGGAACCGTCACGCCGCCCTTCCTCGATCAGTTCCAGCCATAAAGGTGTCAGCACCCGCCGGTTCGCCTCCACAGCGGCCGCCAGAATGCGCGGGTCTTTCAGGATAGGGATGGCCTGTATATTGATCTCCTCCCGTTCCCTGTCAGCCCTGTCAAAAGCAAGCACTTCCCGGATCTTCTGCAGTCCGTTCAAATCGGAACGCTCCCTGACTGCCTCAAAAGGATTATTTTCCAAAAACATCTGATCCCCCAAAGCGTGCATGATCTCTTCCTTGCTCTGGAAAAAGCGGTAAAACATCCCCTTTGCGCCCCCTGCCAGCTCCATAATATCCGTAATGGCAGTTTCCTCAAAACCTTTGGATAAAAACAGTTCCTTTGCCGCAGCTAATATCTCTTTCTTCCACTGTTCCGGCTGTTTTTTCACTGGCCTTGCCAATTTTCATTCACCCCTTCCATAGTTATTGACCTTAAGTCAATAACTATTATACACAGAATCTGCCCACATGTCAATCACTTCCGCAAACCCTTTCCCTTCCAAATGAAAAAAGCATTCCATGAAAAAAGGACTGAAAACGTCCCCAGCATTTTCAGCCCTTTTTCCCGATTCAGATAAGTAAACATACTTCCCAAAAACCATATCCTCCAGAAAATCCATCAGCCTGCTTCCATAACCTTTTGCCTGATATTCCGGTAAGATAAACAGCCTGCAGATCTATCAGAATTCCGGATTGGGTCGAAGACCACCGCCTCCATTATACAGCATGTGCATGCAGGATGGAGCTTCAAAAATCTCCTCTGTAAACCTCTCTCCACTCTTCCTGGGTCAGGCGGTCGGAATGCCACCAGGTATCTTCAGAATCTGAAAAGACCATCTGGTTGGATATGTACTGAAAGCCCCCTTCCTTCAGCGGACGGATTACCACTCTGTGTGTAAATGCTCTGGAAGTATTCCCGTGGGGATATACCCCATTGACCAGGAGCGCGACTGTTCCGTCCTGATTTTCCGTACAGTCCACCACTTCCGGACAGGGAATTTCCGCGTATTCGGTCTCAAAAAATCCCCGCGGCCTGTATTCATAGGCGGCCGTCTCAGGAACATATATGGTTCTGGCGCGGAGTGTCCCAATGTCCACAGGAAAATATGTCCCCACCACCGTCTCAAACAGGTCTTCCGGGATCTGATAGACTGCCCCCACCCCTAAATTTTTATCTGCAGTATAAGGAAGAGGCCGGTTGAAATATATGGGATAAAATCTGTCAAAAATATCATAAAAATCCAGATCTCCGTAATCTTCCTGGCTCCAGTTACAGAGAAATATATTATTCTGTTCATAGCCCACCGGCAGAAGACAGGTTCTGTTCATTTCCCTGCATTTTTCATCCAGGGGCGCCACCCGCAGCGCCGTCTGCTCCGAAGTATCACTGAGTGTAAATACATAGTTCTCCTCCGAAAAATAACTTCCCTCAAAGATAAGATACCCTTCCTCCGTGTACTGCCACAGGTCAGCCTGATACTGTACTGTGCTCCTGTTCTGCAGACAGCCCTCCAGGTCATATTCGTAGTATCCCCTGACAATATTTACCCTGCCGCCCTCCGTCTTCAGATCAAATTTCCGAAATCCTGACTCTGTAACCACGATAACCATGGCCTCCGCGCTCTCTTTTTCATCCACTGCCCTGCAGAAATCCCATATCTGTTCCGGTCTCGTCATGTCAACCTGATTTTCACTGTCAACTGCCGCATAGCCCCTTTCCCCAAGTCCCCCCACAATGCGCTCCATCATATCCAGGCTGCCAGTAACGCCTGTCTCCACAGCCTGCTCACAGATTTCCCCATATACCGCCCCTATGTCCTCTGCCTCCCCATGGGTATCCACATCCTCAGAAGCCCTCTCATTCTCTTCTGATGCCGTCCCCATATCCGGTGTCTCCGGCAGGCTGCCGCTGCAGCCAGACAACGCCAGCGCCAGCAGCATCACAGCCGCCGGCGCTGAGAGATACCGGCCGGCTCTCCGGAACCTGCCTGTCTTTTTCCGCACCACAACCTTTTTCTCCTCCCTGTTTCCTTTCCCCTGCTTCTTTTCCCCTGCTTCTTTTCCCCTGTTTCCTTTCCCCTGCTTCTTTTCCCCTGTTTCCTTTCCCTTGCTTCTTTTCCCCTGCTTCTTTTCCCCTGTTTCCTTTCCCCTGTTTCCTTTTACTGCATTTTAGGCATAGGAGCCGTATAGAAGCCCAGTTTATGGAAATTATACCAATCCCATATGGCTTCTTCCTCTGCAGCATGCAGCCCAAGCAAAATCTCTTTGGCAAACTCCAAAGGGGCTGTGCCATTGGCCGTCACAATATTTTTATCGCGGACTGCCTGCTTTGGGATAAAATTTGCCCCTCCCGTGTAGGCATCACCCGCCCACTGTCTTATGTCATTCAGGTCGTTGCCTGTGTGGGCCACAACATTCAAAACACCTGCTGTACCCAAAAATCCAGCGGCATCACAGATTCCGCCCAGCAGTTTTCCTCTCCCGGCACAATCCACAGCCAGTTCCTTGATCTGCTGTGTGTTTTCACTCCTCCATGTCATGCCCCCGATCAAAATAAGAGCTTCATAATCCTTTGGAACAGACGCCGTATCATAATCGGGCATCACCTTAAAGCCCCCTATGGACTGGACCGCATCCCTTGAAGCAGATACTGTCTTAATCTCATATTTTCCCTGCCCCAGCATGGAAAGAGCTGACGAAAGGTAAGCTGCCTCCCAGTCGGCATACTGCTGTAAAATGACAAATAAAATAATTTTCTTCATGCTGCTGTCTCTCCTTCAAACTATATGCGCCTTGTGATATGAAATAAAATCCTCTTTTGAGAAATCCGGCAGATATCCGTACTCCTCCAGAATAAGCCTGATCATAGCGGCTGTTCTGGCCTGGGTGTTGATGCTCTTTGCCGGGTTAAACTCGATGTCGGTAAAATAATTATATTCTAAGATATCTTTGATTTCATCTGCCGTGAGAGATTCTTTCACTGCGGCAATGTAGATATAATCATAAAACACCGTCCGTGGCTCCAGAGGAAACTCCTCCCCCTGATAGCAGAACGCCTTAAGGTGTCCTGAATCCTGCAGCCTTTTATCCCGCTTCGCCTCCCTCGGCGGCACCTGAAGCAGATCAAGATAGGGACCGCCGCCCTGAAAGACCTTGGAGCTTTGAAAAATATTCTCCAGAGTATGCTGGTTCAAAGTAAGACTGAAGGCACTCAGCTTTACCCCCAGATCTTCCCTGCTTTTGGTGCTGATCTCCAACGGTCTTGCATCCGGATCCACCTTTAGAACCGCACTGTGCAGGCTTTCGATGGACTTTTGTTTCTGGGACACCGCAAAGCCGGGAAACCATTCAAACGAATACATTTTACTGACGACTTTCTTTTGTTGCATATAAAATACGGGGCGTTCCGCCATTTGATTCCTCCTGTATCCGCTGACCGCGGCGCAAACAAGGGACTGTCAGGAACTGCTAAAAGTATGTACCATTGAGATAATCTTCATAATCGCTAAAAGCGTCTTCTTCGTCATTCTCTAGCAGATACATAAAACAGCCCTCAATGATATCCACCCAAGCCGATAACCGTTGTGTCTGTTCTTCCGTCAGCAAATTATTGCTCCCCAGCATTCCCTCAGGAGCCATCCAGACTCTTGTCAGGTGTATGATGGCCGCAATATCCCCCGCCATTTCTCTGTCAACGGCCGGAGCCATAAATTCCTCTTTCAACACCCTCAGACACTCCATAACCTCAGTGAAATTTTCTTCCCTAAGCTCACCGTAAAAGGGCCTGAAACTGCCAAGAAATCCCTTCACCCACCTGGGATCGTGAATATTTTCATTCCGCATGGAATGAAAAGACAGTAATTCTTTTGCTTCGCTTTTCTCCATATCTGCCTTTACCCTCCCTGTTTTTATTGCTGTCTTTTTATTATACCGCAGATGCTGTCCAAATGGTACAAGGAAAATACGGCGGCAAGGGATTTAAAATGGCGTTCTATTGCGTAACTATCAAAATACCTTGAAAAATTTATTACTTAATTTTTTCATCAAGCCATTTACATACAAAATAAGATATTATATTTGCATAAATAGACAATATGCAAAGCAAAAGTTGTTCCATATAGTCATGCCTCCTTTCAAAGATATTTTCTTGACTTGTACAAATCTATAAGAGTATAATAGCAGATAAGCTAAAGGTAGTCATTTACCTATTTGTGTTCTATTTACACAAAGGAGAGTGTTATAATGAGTAGTATATTACCTAACAGATTAAAAGAATTACGTGAAGAAAATAGATTTACACAAGAAAATGTAGCCATTAAAATTGGAGTAACTACCAAAACTTATAGAACATGGGAAAAAGATATTGAAAAAATGAAAAGTGGGATAAAATCCATTAACTTAATAGCATTAGCACATTTATACAGCGTATCGACTGATTATATACTTGGATTGTCAAATTGTAAAAATGTAAGCAATCATTATATATCAGAAAAGACTGGTTTAAATGATGATTCTATAAATGCACTTGAACTACTAAAATTACAAGATGAAAACGAAAAACGAAATCAAAAAATTTTAAATTTGGAAAACGGAATATCATTAGTTGATATTATGAATTTTACTTTTAAATGGTCTATTGAAAATATTCTAAATTCAATTAGAGATTTTATTTATGCAAAGTATAAAATTCCCGTATATTATGATAAAGACAATGGTAAATGGGTATGCCCTAAAAGTGATTATGAATTTTCAAAAGGACAATTTGGGTTTCAAGATATATGGTGGCTCAACCTTGCAAGTAATGAAGCCGCACCATATGATAATAAACCTATTATTTTATCTGATACATTCTTTGAATCAGTAGCAATTAAAGATATTGAAAAACAATTATATGATTTAAGAAATTTATATTATGAAGTGAATGAGAAAAAATAGTATAAAATATGGAGAACATTATTACTTAATAATAACATTCTCCATATAAATTACTTTGCACCCTGTTTGTCAGCGTTGATGATGAGTTAGTTTCTATACTTCCTTATCACCGTAAAACTAAGGGTTTGCGGTATTTGAAGTTGCGAACTACAACAAATTTACAACAATTTTACAACGCATAACGAAGAATAATAAGCGTTAATGAATAGTTGTACTCATAAATCCAATTCAATATTTTGTACGTTAAGGACATTTTTCTAAGAGAAATTTTAGGGAAGTGTCCTTTTTTGTTATGGTCAGCAAAGCAAAATAAGAAATGGAGGAAAAAAGAATGAGCAGTACAGCGTTAGGAGCAGAGAAAGCGGTTATTTTTATCAGCGAAGCACATGAGAAGTTCTACTATGAGAAATTGAAAGAGGTCAGGTATCAGGATGTGTATCACAAGGCGCTTGTCTATTGTCTTGGTATCAGCAATGACACAAGAAGGAACATTAAAAGCATTTATGATTTTAAGACAGGCTGTGTAAAAACAGAATGCCTGCATGAAGGCTGGCAGACCAGCGGAAGCGTAAAGGTGGTCAGAATGGCGTTCAACCTATACTGCAATGGTACGCCAAGCGTTCTTGATTACGATGATGCGGAGAAACAGGTGGACGAGTGCAGGAATTACACAGTGGAGGAACTGTTCTGCTGTGCCTACGCACCTTATTTTTGGCAGGCGGTACAGATACGGTATCCGGAGTACGCAACGTATAACCACAATCTGTATGCCATGTTTGGAGGACAGGATTAATGTTAAAAGTCAGGCTTATGGGAACAAAGAACGATATTAAGTGGTTTGGGAAGATTTTACAGAGAAATTCCAAAATCGAAGTGACGGAGTTTTCTGATTTGTTCCCGAACAAAGGGACAAAGAAATATTACAGGGCTTATGTGGAAGTCAAAAAAAGCAACATAAAAGAATCATAGCAGAAGCAAAGGAGAGTTTAATCATGTGTAAAATAATCGCAATCGCAAACCAGAAAGGCGGAGTGGGTTATGAAAAGTAAGTTATTATGCAAAGTTGAGCCTACACTTTTGCTGATTTTA
>OFEZ01000664.1_pt1 | contig 23032 bp, 24 predicted proteins | sample 1521241 | NCBI WGS metagenome assembly OFEZ01 (sample SAMEA3504099, study PRJEB24116) | mouse gut metagenome | biome: mouse gut; feature: mouse-associated habitat; material: faeces | place: Denmark | collected 2011
AAGAGGCCGAAGCCTGCCCGCCCGCGGGCTGCCGCTACCCCGGCCTCGAAGCCCTGCGCCTCGCCAAGCGCGTGGAATTGTCGGGCTTTCCCGGCGCGCCGCGCGTGGACGTCTATCTCGCCGTCGAAGGCGTGGGGGACGACTTGCCGGAACTGCGCTTTTTCCGCCTGCGGGACATGCTCGACACGCCCCTGCGGACGGGGCGGGCGCGGCATGTCCTGCTCGGCGAGGCTGCAAGCGAGCTGGACGCCGAAACGTCGTTCACGCTGTTTGATCTCTTGGAAGGGATGGGATGGGAACTCGGTTTCCAAGGCGGCTCACTGACCTGTAATCTCAAGGAGTAAGGCCATGTTCAAGAACATCCTGTTTGCGAGTTCGGGAACGCCCGGCAGCGACAACGCCGCAAAGCTGGCTTTCGGGCTGGCGGAAAAGCAGGAAGCGCAGCTCACGCTCTACCATTGCTACGGCGTGCCCTCGCGCGGCTTCGCCACCAACGTCACGGATACGCGCAGCGGGAACATGGAACAGCCCGATGAGGCCTATCAGGAGTGGGTGCGCGAGGAGCTCAACACCACCTACGCCTACCAGATCGAAGCCTGCACGCAGCCCTTCCGCATGGAAATGAGCGTGGGCGTGCCCTCCACGGAAATCCTGCGCCTCGCCCGCACGCTGCGCCCCGACCTCATCGTCATGGGCGCGAGCAGCGCGGCGAGCGATCCCAACGCCGCCCGGATGCGCTCCATCGTCGGCAACACCGTGCGCGCCGTGGCGAAAAAGGCGCAGTGCCCCGTGCTCATCGTCAACCGCCCCTGCACCACCTGCTGGCACCTCTTCTCGAACATCGTCTTCTGCACCGACTTCTCCGACGCCGCCAACCACGCCTTCGGCTTCGCGCTCAAGGCCGCCCGGGAACTGCAGGCCAAGCTCTACATCGTCCACGCCGTGGACATCACCACCATTCAGGGCATGAGCATGGACCAGTCGGAGATCGAGCGCCATACGGCCCGGATGCGCGAAAAAATCGACAAGCTCTACCTCTCGCGCCTCGACGGTTTCGAGGGGGCGGAAGTCATCGTGCGCGAGGGCATCCCCTACGTGGAAATCCTCAAGGTGGCCCGCGAAAACGAGGCCGACCTCATCGTCATGGCCCACCACTCCGCGGACCTGCCCGACGACGAGGCGGATATCGGCTCCACGGTGGAACAGGTCGTTCTGCGATCCGCCTGCCCCGTCGCCAGCGTGACCCGCGCGGGCTACCCGGAGTAGGATCATGGACGGGCGGCGCGTGCTGGTCGTTGATGACGAGGTCCATTTCCGGTATTTTCTCAAAGTCCTGCTGGAAAAGGCCGGCTATGCCGTCAAAACGGCCCGCAACGGCCTTGAGGCGCTCGACATGCTGGCCGAATGGAGTCCCGGGCTGATCACGCTGGACGTCATGATGCCCGAACAGAGCGGACTGACGTTCTATGGGGCGCTCTGCCGCGACGCCGGGTGGAAACATATCCCGGTCGTCATGCTCTCGGCGGTGCCCGTGCCCGTGCGCGAACACGCCCTAGCCGCCCTTGGCCTGACGGAGGGCCCTCTGCCGCCGCCCGCGGCCTGCCTTGAAAAACCGTGTACGCCGGAAGCCCTGCTTGAGGTCGTCGACCGGCTCTTTTGCGAATCCACCCTCGGCCCATCCGTATCCAAGAAGGAGTACCCCCCATGCCCAAGAAGATTCTGACCATCGATGACGACCCGTACATCGTCAAGTACATCACCGAGGTTCTTTCCGACAACGGCTACGCGACCTGTTCCGCCTCCAGCGTGGAAGAGGCCCTTGCCGTCCTCGAAGCCGAAAAGCCCGACCTCGTCACGCTCGATATGGAAATGCCCGACGAATGGGGTCCGCGCTTCTACCGCAAGATGACCATGAACCCCGAATTCAAGGACACCCCGGTCATCGTGATCAGCGGTCTTCAGGGCATCCATCTGGCCATCCGCAACGCGGTGGCCACGCTCCAGAAGCCTTTCGATCCCGAAGAGCTGCTGTCCATCGTCAAGCGCGTGCTGTCCTCCGACGACGCCGCGCGCGAGGCCATGAACGGCGACTAAGGCCCTTCCCTCCGGCGGCTCCCGCGGGGGCCGCCGGAAAAAGCGGGGGAGATCATGCGAAGCCGTTTCGGAACCTGCCGCCTCATGGTGAAGACCATCACCATGACGGCGCTGCTTTTTCTCAGCGGCGTGGGCGCCGTGCTCTGGCTCCTGCCCCACGAATGGATGGGCGCGGCGCTGGCCTCGGTGACGCTCGCGCTCTGCGCCGTCTCCGTCGCCCTCTACTGGTACGAGGTCAGGCTCCCCATCAAACGCCTCATCGCCGGGATGCAGACCATCCGCGAAGGGCAGGTGGTCAAGCTCCCCGACGCCCGCCGGGACGACGAATTCGGCCAGCTCGCCCGCGCCATCGAAGAATTCAGCATCCGCCATCAGAACCAGCTTGAGGAGATGCGCCGCCGCAAGGACGATTTCCAGCTCCTCTTCGACATGGTGCCCTGCGGCATCTCCGTACAGGACCGGGAATATCGCCTCCTGCGCTGGAACCACAGCTTCGCCGTGCGTTTCGCGCCCACCAAGGGCGAAACCTGCTACAAGGTCTACAAGGGCCGCACCACCCCCTGCCCGGACTGCTCGGTCCAGCGCACGTGGGAGGAAGGCGTGGTCCAGTGCAATCAGGAGAGCCGGGTCAACCCGGACGGCACGCGCGACTACTGGTTCGTCCAGACCGTGCCCCTGCGCGACCGCGACGGCAACGTGTCCTCCGTGATGGAGATGAGCATCGACATGACGCTCATCCGCACGCTCCAGCACCAGCTCCGGGCCTCCGAGCGCACCCACAAGGCCATTTTCGACAGCATCCCCAACGCCGTCTTCCTGCTCGATGCCTCTGATCTGACCATCCGGGACTGCAACCCCGCCTCCCTCAAAATGTACGGCCTCCGGCATGAAGCCCTGATCGGGGCAAGCATCCTCGACCTCTTCCTGCCCGAGGAGCGGGAACAATACGCCTCGCAACTGCGCGCCTTCCGCGTCTTTTCCGGCGTCACCAACATCCGGGCGGACGGGACGCCCCTGCGCGTGGACATCCGCTCCGCCCCGGCGCAGATCGAAAGCCTCCCCGTGCTCATCCTCTGCGCCGCCGACGTCACCGAGCGCATCGAGATGGAGCAGAAATTCATTCAGGCTGGCAAGATGGCGACGCTCGGGGAAATGGCCACCGGCGTGGCCCACGAGCTCAATCAGCCGCTCACGGTCATCAAGGGCGCGGCCAGCTATTTCCTGCGCAAAATCCGGCGCGCCGAGCCCATCCCGCCCGAAACCCTTTCCGAGCTTTCCGCCGAAATCAACGGGCAGGTGGACCGCGCGAGCGACATCATCAACCACATGCGCGCCTTTGGCCGCAAGGCCGATCTTTCCCTCGTGGATACGGACGTCAACGCCGTGGTCGTCCGGGCCTGCGATCTCTTCGGGCGTCAGCTTGTGGTGCACGGCATCACGCTGGAAACCGATCTCGCCCCGGACCTGCCGCCCGTGCTCGCCATCCCGAACCGGCTGGAACAGGTCATCGTCAATCTGGTGCTCAACGCCCGCGACGCCGTGGAGGAGCGCGTCAAGGCCGCGCCGGGCCTGCCCGCCGTCGTCGGCGTGTCCACCGCCGTGGAGGACAATACCGTCCGCCTCGAAATCTGGGACAGCGGCACGGGTATCCCCGCCCATCTGCTGCACAAGATTTTCGAGCCCTTCTTCACCACCAAGCCCGTGGGCAAGGGGACGGGGCTCGGCCTCTCGATCATCTACGGGCTCATCAAGGACTTTGGCGGCTCCATCAGCGCCCGCAACCGCGAGGAAGGCGGCGCGGGCTTTGAAATCCGCCTGCCGATCACCCGGCGCGGCGAAGGCGACGCCTCCTCCGCCAAGGCCGCCGGGGAGGAAAGTTCCGGCTCCGAAGCGATTCCCATGTGAGGCCTTTACTGATAAAGACAAGGTTCAGCCTTCATACAAAGACCGTCCGCGAAAAACCGCTTGAGCGTACGGGCCGAGGCGCACGGGGAAAAGGACGGCGAAGGCGTGGCCGCCGCACCGCCGAGAGGCCACTTTTCCCTTGTAACGCAATCAATTGGAAAAAGGCGGCCTTGCCGCCGGCGCATTCATGAGGGCGAAACGCAAACGTTTCCCCACAGGGCAAGAAGGACAGGCACGCATGGACACTCCCCTCCGCGTTTTGCTCGTTGACGACGAACCCGGCATCCGCCGCGTGCTCGAAACCCTGATCCGGGATTTCGGCTATGAGGTACAGAGCGCCGCGGGTGCGGCCGAGGCGCTGGACCTTTTCACCGCCCATCCCTTCCCGCTGGTCGTCAGCGACATCCGTATGCCCGGCATGGACGGGCTCGCCCTGCTGCAACGGGTGCGCAGCCAGAGCCCGGATGCGCAGGTGATCATGATCACCGGGCACGGGGACATGGACATCGCCATCGACTGCCTGCGCCTCGGCGCGGCGGACTTCCTCGTCAAGCCCGTCAACGACGACATGCTTGAGCACGCCCTCAAGCGCGCCGCCGAGCGGCACACCCTGCGCGAGGAGGTGCGGCGGCACACCGAACACCTTGAGGAGCTTGTGGCCGCCCGGACCCGTGAGCTTCTGGAAGCTCACCGCGTGGCCGTGGTGGGGGAAACCGTGGCGTGTATGGCCCACACCGTCAAAAACCTCGCCGCCGCCCTTGAAGGCAGCCTTTTTGTCCTCAAGCAGGGGCTTGAGTCCGGTAAGCGCGATTATCTTGAGGACGGCTGGGCCATGCTTGAGGAAGACATTGGCCGCGTCCGGGACAAATTGATTCATTTGCTGCATATCGGGCAGGATACGGCGTTGCGCGAAAGCGAAACGGACCCGACGCTTCCGGCCCGGGATGTGGTGAAGCGTCTGGAGGGGCGAGCCGCCGGCCTTGGCGTCTGGTTGCATTTTCAGGACACTTCCGATGAAAAAGACCGGTCGCCCGTCTCTCTGGACGCCGAACGCCTCGAATCCTGCCTGCTCAATCTGGTAGGCAACGCGCTGGAAGCCTTTCCCCCGCCACCCCTGCGCCCCCGGCAGGCGGAAGTGCGGGTTTCTCTTGTCCGCACGCCGGACGCCCTCACCTATCACGTCCGCGACAACGGCACGGGCCTCAGCGCCGAGGCTGCGGAACGTCTGCGGGACGGGCTCTTTACCACCAAAAAGGACGGGACGGGCTTCGGCCTCCTTGGAACGCGCAAGGCCCTCCTTGAAATGGGCGGACGCCTCCTGTGGGAAAACCTCCCCGAGAGCGGCGCGCTCTTCCGCATCGTCCTGCCTCTGGGCGCGGAAAAGGAGCGGCTGCGGGCCCTGCTGCGCGCGGCGGCCCCCTCCGCCGCCCCCTCGGACGGCGGCTCCTCGCATGACGGCCCCGCTCCCGACGCTCTCCCACCTGACGGCCTCTCTCCTGACGGCCTCCCCGCGAAGGAAAGGATACGCTGATGAAAGAAACCATTCTCCTCGTCGACGACGAACAGGGCATTCGCACGGTCATGGGCCTCTCGTTGCGCGACGCCGGCTACAACGTCATCACCGTGGCGTCGGCGGAAGAAGCGCTCCAGCTTTTCGCAGAACGCCCCATCCCCATTGTCATCACCGACATCAGGATGCCCGGCATGTCCGGCCTCGATCTCCTGCGGCACATCAAGGTCGTGGCCCCCGACACCGAGGTCATCCTCATTTCCGGCCACGCCGATCTCGAAATGGCCATTCAGGGCCTCAAGCTGGAAGCCTCGGACTTCATCACCAAGCCCATCGACGACGAGCTTTTGCACGTCTCCCTCAAGCGTGCCCTTGAGCGCATCAGCATGCGCAACCGGCTGAAGGAATACACCTCCAACCTGGAAAAGATGATCAACGAGAAGTCCGCGCAGCTTATCGAGGCCGAACGCCAGCTTGCCGCGCGGCAGGTGGTGGACGGCTTCGCCTTCGGGCTGCACACGCTCGGCTCGTCCATGAGCGGCGAGCAGCAGGCCTTTAACGAATTGCCCTGCTTCATCGCCATGCACGACCGCTTCATGGAAATCCTCGCGGTCAACGACCTCTACCGCGAGCGCCTCGGCAACCTGGTGGGGCACCCGAGCTGGGAGCCCTACGTCCTGCACAGCAACGAAGCCATGATCCCGGTGGAACGCGCCATCGTCGAGGGCCGCGGCGCGCGCAGCGAACAGATTCTGCGCGACAGAAACGGCAAGGAAATTCCGGTCCTCGTGCACACCGCCCCCATCCTCAACAACGAGGGGGAGGTGGAGCTCGTCCTTGAGCTCAGTGTGGACGAGCAGGAAAGCCGCCGCCTGCGCGAGGAGCTGCGCGTCACCCGGGAACGCTTCCGCCAGCTTTTCGAGGAAAGCCCCTGTTACGTCTCGGTCGTCAACCGCGATCTGCAGGTGCTGGAGGCCAACCGCGCCTTCCGCCATACTTTCGGGATGCAAAGCGGCAAGCGCTGCCACGAACTTTTCGCGGGCTCGCCCAACGTCTGCGACGAATGCCCGGTGCAGCGCTCCTTTCAGGACGGCAAACCCTACCACACGGAAAAGGTGGTCATCGACCACGAAGGCCGCCCGGTCAACGTGCTGGTATGGACCGCGCCCCTGCGCGACACCTCGGGCAACATCACCGAATGCATCGAAATGGCGACCGACATCACGGAACTGCGTCAGTTGCAGGATCGCCTCGCGTCCCTCGGGCTGCTCATGGGCTCGACGGCACACGGCATCAAGGGTATGCTCACAGCGCTTGACGGCAGCGTCTACCGCTTGAGTTCCGGCCTCGACAAGGGCGACGAGGCCCGCACGCGCGACTCCCTGAAAGACCTGCGCCAACTGGTGTCGCGGTTACGCAAGATGGTGCTGGACATCCTGTATTTCGCCAAGGAGCGCAAGCTCGACTGGAACATTCTGGTCGCGGAGGAGTTCATGCGTTCCGTGGTTTCCACGGTGAACGACAAGGCCGCCGAAGCGGGCGTGGCCGTTTCCTTCGAGGCGGAAGGCGATCCCGGCACCTTCGAGGCCGACGCCTCCGCGTTGAGCGCCGCGCTGGTGAACCTGCTTGAAAACGCCGTGGATGCCTGCCGCGCCGACGGCTCCAAGAAGGAACACTTCCTGCGCGTGGCCGTGAAGGGCCACGCCGACGTCGTGGAATTCCGCATCGAGGATAACGGCATCGGCATGTCCGAAGAAACGCGGGCCAAGCTCTTCACCCTCTTCTTCTCCTCAAAGGGCAAGGGGGGAACGGGCATCGGCCTCTACGTGGCCCGGCAGGTGGTCATGCAGCACGGCGGCCGCATCGACGTGGCCTCGACGCGAGGCGAGGGAAGCGTCTTTACGGTCTTCATGCCGCGCATTCTGGCCAAGGCGGAAAGCCGCTGACAAGGACAAACCGCGGCGTCATCGCCGGTTTGCATAAACACAAGGAGGATTACTGTGAAGAGATTGATGCTTTGCGCGCTGGTCATCGCCGGCCTGTGCATCCCGGTCATGGCTGCCGACGCCCCCACCCCGGAACAGAAGGCGCTCACCGAAAAGCCCATGACCATGGACAAAACCGGGCAGGCCAAGAGACAGGTCATTTTCAACCACTCAAGCCACGCCCAGACGGACTGCGCGGTCTGCCACCACAAGGCCGTGGAAGGCAACATCTACGTCGGCTGCGCGGTCCCGGGCTGCCACGACAACTTCGACAAGAAGGACAAGAGCGAGCATAGCTACTATCAGATGGCTCACAACAAGAAGTCGGAAAAGTCCTGTATGGGCTGCCACCAGAAGGCCGCCGCGGACAACCCGGCTCTGAAGGAAATGTTCAAGGGCTGCAATCCCTGCCATCCCAAGAAGTAACGTCTGAAAAGGCTCCTCCGGGAGCCTTTTTCATGCCCTGTCTCGTGGAGCCCCGGCCTCGTTCAGACAGCGTTGCCCCGAAGGGAAAGGAAGCCGAGCCGGTCGGGGAGCCCTGCCCCGTTCCGGGACCACGCCCTTCGCATTGTGCGGGCGCTGCGGCACGCAAAAAAAAAATAGGGGCAGGTCCCACGGCTTGCTGCCAGCGTTGAGACCAGACGGCATAGCAATCATCGGCAGGCCCCGCGGCTTGCTGCCAGCCGCGTGCGAACTGTTTTTCTCCAGTTGAAGGCTGAAAAAGCCTTGCTGCAGCCGCCAGCCGCGTGTGGACTGTTTTTCCAGATACAGTTGCCGCCCTACCTGTGCCTGCCGCAGGCTGTACGCTGACGAAAAGGCGAGGTTTGGTCGTCTACGAACCGCGCCGGGCGTTCCGGTAGAATAATACTCCCTTCCATCTTCCACGCAGAGGGAGGCCGTTTTTCCCAAAGACACCGTCGCACCACAGAAAGGGCGTGCCAGCCCGGGCCTTCCCTACCTTGCCGGAGTGCAGCGGAAGGTCTTGGCCATCCGCACCGAGAAGAAGAAGAAGAAGAAGAAGAAGAAGAAGAAGAAGAGCGGCGGCGAGCCGCCCCGCATTCAGAAGCCGTTCCTGTCCGTTGCGCCGCCGCACTCGGGAAAATGGAGGAAAAGCCCCGCGCCTGTCAGGTCTATCCTGCGTCCGTCCGGGTCAAGCACGGCCTCCACGGGCGTTGTTGCGTGGAACACTTCCAAATTCTTGACATCCGTGAGAAAGGTCCACCCTCCGACCTTGCCTCCCCACGTGTCTTGGGCATCCCCGATGAAGAGCTTGCCCGCTGTACTTTCCCCTTCCCAAGGTTCGCGCAAATACACCGATTCAAGTTGCGCGCAAGGCTGCCCGGCCAGCACATACTGGGCAAAGGCCAGATTGATGCGGGCCTGCGCTTCCGCGACGGCGGCGGTCGCCGCCTTCATCCGCGCCTCTTCCTGCACGTCGTAATATTTGGGCACGGCTATGGCCGCCAGCAGGCCCACGATGACCAGCACGACGATGATCTCAATGATGGTGAAGCCCTGTCCGCCCGAACGCATACGCCTTCCCCGCGCCGTCCGGCGTACCTCGCCATACCGGGAACGGCGGCGTCTTTCGCCTGAATAGGAGTGAAAATACAAGATGCCCACGCAGGAACACGCCGCCCCGGAAAGGTCTGGACAACGTCCCCGGGCCTGCGGCCTGAAGCGGCGCGGGGCCGATCCCGGCTGTTTCGTTTCCCCCGGGACAGGCCGCCGCGCCCCTCTGGAGAAGGCTATTCCTCTTCCCACGGCAGGGATTCGTCGATGCCGCGGATCATGGCCCGGGCCGCGTCGTCAACGGGGAGCCTTCCCACGCCCGTGCCCATGCCGGGAAAGGCGATGACGGAAAACCCCTTTTCGAGCGCCACCTTCATGGCCGCCATCGTCGCGTCGCACACGGGCTGGTCGTGGCATTCCGAGGAAGGCTCGCGCATGGTGGGGGCGGAAATCAGCCACGGAATGCGGGAATGCCCCGTGGGGACCGCCAGCGCCTGCCCAACGGGAAGCTCCTTGCCGGGCAAAGCGGCGATGAGGGCTTGCAGCCGCTCCTCCACGCCGGGGCCGAAAACGCGAGTGTAGACGGCATCCACGCCGCCGCGCATATACCCATGCGAGTTGGCCGGAGAAACCACGGCCTCCACCTCAAGCTCTGTGATGTCGCCCGAAACCACTTTGCACACGTTCATCAGCCGGGGCCAGCGCGGGAGCACCTGCTCCCACGCGCGGCGCATGGCCGGATTGATGTCGCACAGCACACATTGCATCGCGCACCTCCGAAGGGATATGCCGGGAAAAGGCCCCGGTCCTGCGCTACCCTAGAACACCTTCAGGCCGTTGAGCAAGATGATGGCGATGAGAATGGGCGTGATATAGCGGCAGAGGAAAAGAATCGAACGGGCATAAAAAGGATGCAGCATCCCGCCGTTGGTCAAGGCGTTCCACGCCTCCGAACGGTTCCATACGTAACCTACGAAAAGGCTCAGCAGAAGGCCGTCGAGCGGCAGCATGAGATTGGAGGACAGGAAATCGTAGAGGTCGAAAAGCGAGAGTCCGAAGACGGTCCACTCGGAAAGCACGCTGGTAGACAGGGTGGCGGGCGCGCCCAGAAGCATGATCGCTCCCGTCATGAGCACAGTGGCACGGGGCCGGGAAAGCCGGAACGTCTCCGAGAACCATGCCACCGCCACCTCAAGGAGCGAGAGCATCGCCCCCATGGAGGCCACGGCCGAAAGCACGAAAAAGAGCGTCGTGAAAAGCTGGCCGCCGGGCATGGAGGCAAAGACTGCGGGTATGGTCAAAAAGAGCAGGCTGGTGCCAGCGGTAGGCTCGAAGCCGAAGCTGAACACAGCCGGAAAGACCGCGATGCCAGCCAGCAGCGAGACGAGCAGATCGCAGACCATCACCCGGGTGGCCAGCAGGGGCACGTGCGTGTCCGCGCGGAAATAGCTGCCATAGGTGATCATGCAGCCGAAGCCGATGGACATCTTGAAGAAGGCGAGCCCCATCGCCATGAGCACAATCGAGCCGTCGATGCGCGAAAAGTCGGGCATGAACAGGAAGCGCAGACCTTCTCCGGCATTGGGCAGGGTCAGGCTACGCACGCAGACGACGAGCAGGAGCAGGAAGAGGAGAGGGATCAAGACGCGCGTGGCCTTCTCGATGCCGCCGGACGCGCCGCGCAGGATGATCGCCCCGGTCACTCCGAGCACTATCCACTGCCAGAACAGGGATTCCCACGGATTGCTGATAAGAGACGAGAACGCCTCACCCGCAATGGCCGGGTCCTGCGTGTGCACCGTGCCCTGCGCGGCCTTGAGGATGTAGGCGAAGACCCATCCGGCCACGTCCGAGTAAAAGCTCAGGATGGTGGCAGCCGCCGCGATGCCCAGCCCGCCGATGACCCACCACACGCGATGGGGGGTCAGCTGCTTGAACGCCTTGTAGGCATTGGCCCGCGTCGAACGGCCAATAAGCAGTTCCGCAATCATGAGCGGCAGCCCGACCACCAGCGTGGAAAGCACGTAGACCAAAAGGAAGGAAGCCCCGCCGTGCTCGCCGGTCAGCGCGGGGAACTTCCAGATATTCCCCAGCCCCACGGACGATCCCAGCGTGGCCGCCAGCATCCCCAAGCGTGAAACGAAAAGATCGCGTGAAGGTTCAGCCATGTCGAACTCCCGATGTGATGTGCCGTAAGGTCGCGGCCAAGGGCCCGGCTACGGACGGAAAGGGCAATATCACGCGCCCCGCCTTGAGGCAACCAGGAAAGCCTTTCCGCGCGCCTTCTGAAAGACCGCCCCCCTGTGAAGGTGTGGTGCCACGGCGTCAGGAATGGAGACTGGAAGGCCGCACCCGCCCCTGTGAAACCGGATTGCCGTCTGCAAGTCGACTGCCTGACCGCCAGGGCCGCGCCCATCCCTGCGAAAACCTCCTCTCAACGGTGACTTCATTTACGCGCCGCCAAGGCCGCACCCATCCCTGCGAAATATGCTGGCGTTTAAGGCTCGCCCAAGACTGGCTGAAAGGCCGTACCCATCCTTGCGGAAAAGGTTATGGCCGAAAATGGGATTGCCAGCCGCGCGAGCGTCCTTATGGTAAAGGAAACGGACGGAAGGCCGTCCCTTCTTCTACGCCATCATGCCCTCAAAGGAGTGTACCCCCATGCTTCCCACCCTTTCTCCCGAGGAAACGTACCAACGCCTGCAACAAGGCGAAATCCGCCTCATCGACATCCGGGAAACCAACGAATACGCCGGCGTTTCCATCCCCGGCTCCCGGCTGGTGCCGCTCTCGGTCATCGCCCGCCATCCCTTGAAGGACGCGGACGCGCCGGACAAGCCCATCGTCTTTTTCTGTCATTCCGGGAACCGCACGTCCAAAAACGCCGATCTGCTTGAACGGCGGGCAGCGGGCGTTCCCCCCTACCAGATGGAAGGCGGCATTGGGGCATGGGAAAAGGCCGGGCTGCCCGTGGAACGGGGCGCCTCCACCATGCCCCTCTTCCGGCAGATTCAAATCGCCGCGGGATCGCTCATCCTCATCGGCGCCCTCGGCAGTCTGGGGTGGCATCCTCTGCTGTGGCTGGCCGTCTTCGGGGGCGCGGGCCTCGTCTTTGCGGGCATAACGGGCTTTTGCGGCCTTGGCGTGCTGCTTTCGCGCATGCCGTGGAACAGGTCCTGAAAACAGGCGCTGAACGGCTTCAAACGAAAAGCGCCGCTCCCATACGAAAGGGGCGGCGCAAAGACGGCTTATGTGGCCGAGGCGGGCTCGCCCTGCTCGTGGCTCGCCAGCTCCTGATGACGCCGACACTTGTTCTCGCACCAAAACGGCGTCACGATGAGCCGGGAGTCCACCTTGCGTTTCCACGCGGGGCGGGCCCCTGTCTCTTCGGGAGGCAATTCGCAAAAAATGAGAGGGCCCTGATTGATCCCGTGCTCGCAGCGAAACGTTTCCTTCATCCTTTTCTCCCAGCCCGGGGCTGCTACGTAAGACTAGGTCCGCCGGGCATGTCAACAGGTATGGGCTGCGGCCTCACGCCGCCCTCCGCCTAAAGCTCCGATTCAAGCGCGGCGATCTGGGCCCGCAATTCCAGCTTTTTCGTGTAATGGAACAAAAAATGGCGCACGTCCTCGGGGTCCGGCGTTTTCCCGGCAAGCTGTGCGGCAAGGATGGCCTGCGTCGAGCGGGTCATCTTTTCCTCTTCTTCCCGGATAAGCTGGAGAATCCCGGCCCGCTCCCGCGCCGAGGCCGTACTGTGCGGCTGGTTGTCCCGGTCCAGAATGATGACATTGTCCTCAACCCGTTTCGCTTCCCGCTCAAAAGCCCGCACCAGCGGCGCGAGATAGGTCCTGAAGCCCTCCTCACCAAAGGTCAAGGGCTCTTGGGCGGTATCCTCCCAGTAGATGACGCCCTGCCCCGCCGCCCACTCGATCTTGCGGATGGAGGGGTCGAACGAGCCCGGCGCAAGTTCAAAGGGGCACCCGTTGATGATGACCACATGTTCCCGCCCATGAACGGTAATAATATCCACGCTGCTGCTCCCCATTTCCACGATTTCCCTCTCCGGTTTGGCCGTGTCCCCGTTCTTGTACCAACACGCCCCGGCAATGCCAAGTGCCCGGAAGCCCCAAAGTCCGGCCTCCGCCCTTCTCCCGGCGGAAAAGAAGCGCCTTCCCGCCCTTCTTTCGCTTGACACCGTCCGTTTCTGAGTTATGCTCATTTGAACAATATTCGGGAGGACGGATGCCAAGGCCACGCAACTGCCGCTATGTCGAACGCCAGCCGTGCGTTACCTATTTCAAGCCGCGCGGCATTCCCATGACCGAGCTTACCGAAACCGTGCTGACCGTAGAAGGGCTTGAAGCCCTGCGGCTGGCCGATCTGGAAGGGCTGACCACGGGTGAGGGCGCGGAACGGATGCGCGTTTCCCGGCACACCTTTGGCCGCACGCTCTCGGAAGCCCGCCGCGCCGTGGCCGACGCCCTCGTCAACGGCCGGGCCCTGTGCATTCAGGGAGGGACCTACGCGGTCCTGCCTCCGCACGCCGAAACGTACTCTTGCAAGGAGTTTTCCACCATGCAGAAAATAGCCATTTCCAGCGAAGGCCCTTCGCTCGACGATATGGTCGATCCGCGCTTCGGACGCGCGGGCGGTTTCGTCATCGTCAACCCGGAAACGATGGAAACGTCGTATCTGGACAACGGCGCGTCCCAGACGATGGCGCAGGGCGCGGGCATCGAAACCGCCGAGCGCATGTCCGCCGCAGGGGTCGAGGCCGTCCTCAGCGGCTATGTAGGGCCCAAGGCATTCGAGGCGCTCAAGGCCGCCGGGATCAAGGTCTGTCAGGACCTTGACGGCCTGACCGTGCGCGAGGCCGTGGAGCGCTTCAAGAACGGGGACGCGCCCTTTGCCGACGCGCCCAACAAGTAGGCCCGCCATGCGTATCGCCATCGCCAGCGGCAAGGGCGGCGCGGGCAAGACTACGGTGACGGCCTCCCTCGCCTCGGTGTGGGAGGGGCCCTTCATCGCCGTGGACGCGGACGTGGAAGCCCCGAATCTGCATCTCTTTCTCCCGCCCCGCCTTGAAGGAACGGAAACCGTCGGGCTGGAGGTGCCGATCCTCGATCCCGAGCGCTGCACACGCTGCGGGGCCTGCCGCGACATCTGCCGCTACAAGGCCATCGCCCAGTTCGCGTCACGCCTGACCATCTTCCCGGACATGTGCCACGGCTGTGGCGGCTGTTTCGCGGTGTGCCCTTCCGGTGCGCTCACGCCGGGCAGCCGGGAACTCGGCGTCCTTGAGCACGGCACCGTCCTCGAAGGCCGGGGGCGTTTCCTCATGGGCCGCTCGCGCATCGGGGAAGCCATGACCCCGCCGCTGCTGCGCGTCCTGCGTGGGAGGCTGGACGGGATGCTTGAAGAGGCCCCCGGCGACGCCCTCATCGACTCGCCTCCGGGCGTGAGCTGCCCGGCCATGACCGTGGGGCTCGACGCGGACGCCGTGCTCCTCGTGGCCGAGCCCACGCCCTTCGGCTTCCACGACTTCAAGCTGGCCCATCAAGCCTTCCGGCAGCTCGGCAAGCCCGTTGCCGTAGCCATGAACCGCGCCGCCATGCCGGACAACGCCGCCGGCGATGAAAGCCTGCGCGCCTATTGCCGGGAAAAGGGCCTGCCCCTGCTGGCGGAACTGCCCTTCGACCGCGCCGCCGCCGAGCACTACGCGGGCGGACAGCTCGTCGCCGCCACCTCTCCGGCGTGGCGGTCCCGTTTCGAGGCCCTGCGCGATGCGCTGCGGGCCTTTGCCCAAGGAGCCCCCCATGCGTGAAATCGTCGTCATCAGCGGCAAGGGCGGCACGGGGAAAACCTCGGTGTGCGCCGCCTTTTCGCACCTTGCCGCCGACAAGGTCATCTGCGATCTCGATGTGGACGCCCCGGACATGCACATCCTGCTTGATCCGCAGGTCCGGGTCAAAGAAGCCTTCGTTTCCGGCAACGAGGCGGGCATCGACCGCGACGCCTGCCGCCGCTGCGGGGTCTGTCTCGCCCACTGCCGTTTCGATGCGGTGAAGCGGGAAGGCGACGCCTACGCCGTCGACCCGCTGCGCTGCGAAGGCTGCGGCGTTTGCGTCGCCCTCTGCCCGGCCCACGCCATCGCGTTCCCGGACAAGGAATGCGGCGAGTGGTACGTGAGCGATACGCGCTTCGGCCCTCTCGTGCACGCGCAGCTCTACCCCGGGCAGGAAAATTCCGGGCGGCTCGTAACCCTGCTCAAGCAGCAGGCCCGGCAGCTCGCCAAGGACCGCGGGCTCGGTCTCGTCCTCTGCGACGGTTCGCCGGGTGTGGGCTGCCCCGTCATCAGCTCCCTTTCCGGGGCCAGCCTCGCCGTGACGGTGGTGGAACCCACCCCCTCGGGAAGGCACGACTTCGAGCGCGTGGCCGCCCTCTGCGATCACTTCCGCATCCCGGTGGCGGTCCTGATCAACAAGGCCGACCTTAACCCGCACGAGGAGGCCGCCATCCGCGAAATGGCCGCCGCGCGAGGCTACACGGTGGTGGGGAACCTGCCCTTCGATCCCGCAGTGACGGGCTCCATGATCCGGCGCAAGGCGCTGACCGAAACGGACACGCCTCTCGCCGCAACGCTTGCCGACATCTGGGAACGCGTCCGCACCCTCGCGGAAGCGCCCCGAAAACGCGGCTGAACCGGTTTTCCGGCACCGCATCCTTCTAACACAACAGGAGTTTTCCAATGAGCACGTATAAGCTGGCGATCCCCTCCGCCCTCCCCGGCGGCCTTGAAGCAGGCATGGGAATGCACTTCGGCCACTGCGACATCTACACCATCGTGGACATCGAAGACGGCGCGATCAAAGCCGTGTCCACCCTGCCCAACGTCCCGCACCAGCAGGGCGGCTGCCTCGCCCCCGTCCAGCATCTGGCCTCGCACGGCGTAACCACCCTCCTCGCCGGCGGTATGGGGATGCGTCCCCTCATGGGCTTCCAGCAGGTCGGGATCGCCGTCTACTACGCGGGCAACTTCCCCACCGTGGGCCAGTCCGTACAGGCCTTCATCGAAGGCAAGCTGCCCCCCTTCTCCACCGAATTCACCTGCGGCGGCGGGCATCACTAAGCCCCTCCCGGCGTAGGGCCGTTCAGACAGGACGGCAAAACGCCCTACGAAAAAGGACGCCGTGTTTTTTCAGACGCGGCGTCCTTTTTTCCAATCATTTCCACAACTGGCCCCCACCCTCTTTTTCCGTGTCCGCCCCCCCTCCCCGTGCCACTCCCCTTTCGCCAACGGCGGCTTTGGGCGCCCGTCCGGGGCCAACCGCGCCCGGGCGCTCAGAACCTCACATTTCCCCGCCCGGAATGAAGCCGCCTTGACAGGAAGGCTTTTTATCTATATGATGAAAATATATTGATTTTTCCATACTTTTTCTTTCAATACCCCCGTTTCACCAGAAGAGGTCTTCGCCATTGCGGTTGCAAGCTTGAGGCGCAAGGCCTTTTTTAAGGAACGCTCTTTGTGACTCCGAACAAGCCCTCGTCAAAACAATGAAAAAATCCACCATCAAGTCCTTGATTGCCTATAAAATGATTAGGGACGGCATCCTGTCCGGGGAATTTCTGCCCGGTTCGCGGCTGGTTCTTTCGGAACTGGAACAGAAACTGGGGCTGGGAAGAGGCCCGATCCGCGATGCGCTGATGCGTCTGGACCGCTCGGGGCTTATCGAGAACATCCCCTTCAAGGGGGCCATCGTCAAAGCGCCTCCCTCCCTTCAGGAACTGGAATACATTTACACGACGCGCCTGACCATCGAAAAGCTGGCCATCGCCGAAGCCATGAGCAAGGCCAACGCGCACCATCTTTCCAGCCTCCAAAAGATGGTCAACGCCTCCCTGAAGGAAATCAACATCCCGCAAAACTTCTATTTCCACGACCGGAAATTCCACGCCTACCTGTATACCATCGCCAACATGCCGCACATACAGGACATCATCAATACCCTGAACGAGCATATCGACATCTTCCTCAACACCCACATCTATGATTACGACTACCGTGAGGAGTCCATCCGCCATCACCAGAACATCGTGAACGCCATCCGGGAAAAGGACGCGGAAAAGCTCTTCACCAACCTTGAGGCCAATATGACCATCGGCCTGAAGTACCTCCACAGCCGCCTTGGAAACAAGGAGACGGGGCACACCCTTTCCGATACGGAAACGCGCGCGGCCCTGCGTATGGACAGGACATGAAAAAACGGCGGATGCACCATCCGCCGTTTCCGCATTGTTCTCTCTATAAAGGCTCTCGTCACGAGCCTAGGTATTTCCATTCTTATAAAACAAGCTCATACCGTTACAAAATATTGCTTTCCCCTTACTCCCGGTATGCCCTTTGATGAAGGGCGGCATAGCCTAGTTGGAGCGGGAAATCATGCGCAGGAGGTCTTCGCCGTTTATGCGCGGACGCCGCTCGCGCACGAAGGCGAGCGCCTCCTCCCGCCGTCCGTACAAATAGCCCGCCGCTTTCGCCAGCACATCGGCCAGCATGTTCAGCTCTTCCTGCGTCAGGCGCAGGGATTTCCACGTCCGGGCTTCCTCTTCCGTGACGATGAGCGACAGCATGGCCCCGAGCCCCGGCCACAGCCCGCCGTTTCCGGCGTAACGGTGCACGGCATCGGACATGAAGATGCTGCCCCCGGCATCGTGGCTGCACAGGGTGGCGAGCTCAGCCATAAGCTCGATCTTCTCTGAAGAGGCTTCCGCCTTGCCGTAGGCCTCACCGAGGCTGACGATGCGCTGCCCGAGACGCCGCGTCTCCTCCGAGAGGAACGTCCCCATCCGGGGATAGGTATCGGACTGCACAAGGACGGGATAGCCGCTCTCGCGCGCCGCCCGTTCGTAGCATTGCCCGCAAACCGGATTGTCGTATTCCCCATTCCAGCGCACGAAAAGGGCGTTATGGGCAAGGGGAGGCTCCAGCGAGGGCGCATAAGCTTTCCCTTCCAGAACAAGCAGGGGGATGGTGTCCATGTCCAGCGCCCGCATGATCTGCGCCTTGTTGCCGATGGGCACGCATCCCTCGGCGTCTTCGTTGGGTCCTATGCCGCCGCAGGTGGCGTTGATGGTCAGCAGCCACGAAACAGGAACCCCATCAATCTCCACGACTCCCCCCAGATATTCGCCGCAACAGTTGGGCATGTCCTCCGGGGCCGAGACGAGCGCGCAGGGCCAGGCGGCGCGCACGGTATCGAGCATCGCCTTGGCCGCGGCCAGACAGAAGGCGCACGCCTGCGTGCCCGCCCCCTGTCCGTAAACCCTTCCGAAAACAAGACTGGCCAGCGTCTGGGGCGCGGCGCAGCGCTGCCCTACGGCCCGCTGCATCAGGCATTCCTCATAGGGGGTGAAGCCGTGCAGCGCCCACGCCGACCCGGTGCCGCCCCCCCGCGTCGTCACCACCACACGCTCGCCGTCCAGCACCTTGACGGAAGCGATTTCAATATCAAGCGGGCAAGCCCGGCCCAACAGCGTCAAAAGGACCGCGAAACCTCCCGAATCCTCCTGAAAAAAACCGGAATGGGAAAAGGCATGTCCCACACCCACGTGACCGGCGATGCCGATCATCCCTTTTTGGTACGCAGAGGGCCTCAGTTCCATAATGACCTCAGAGCAGGAACAGTGAAAGTTGCGGAACGAAGGCGAGCACGAGGAGCCCCGCGATCATGACGCCCACGAAGGGAAGCACCGCCACGCTCAATCGTTCGATGGAAATCCCGGAAATGCCGCAGGCGACGAAAAGGTTCACTCCCACGGGCGGGGTCAGGAAACCGATGGAGACGGCGACGATCATGATGATCCCGAAATGCGTCATGTCGATGCCCGCCGCCATGACCAGCGGCTGCAGGAGCGGCGTGAGGATAAGGATGTTGGCCAGCGCGTCCATGAACGTACCCATGATCAGCAGGAGCACGATGATGGCCGTGAGCAGAACATACTTGTTCCCCGTCAGGCCGGAAAGGGCCTCGACGATAAGATCGGGGACATTGTAGATCATGAGCAACTGGCCGAGGGCCGAAGCCGTCGCTACCACAATGAAGATGGAGGCGGTGGTCAGGCAGGAACTCTTGAAAATGTCGACTACGCTTTTCCATGTCAGGGTCTTCAGGATCAGGCCCTCGGTCACGAAGGCATAGGTGACGGCGATGTCGCCCGCTTCAGTGGGGGTGGTGATGCCGCCGTAGATGCCGCCGAGGACGATGACCGGCACCACCAGCGCGTACTTGGCGCGGGAAAAGGCCGCGAGGGTTTCACGCCACGGGGCGCGGGCGTCCGTGTTCCGAGGCTGCGTGCGCCGGGCGATGACGTAACTCGCCACCATCAGCAGGAATCCGATGAAAATGCCGGGGAAAATGCCGCCGATGAACAGATCGCCTACGGAGACATTGGCCGTAGTGCCGTAGATGATCAGGGGCACCGAAGGGGGAATCATCACTCCGAGGCAGCCCGAGGCCGTATTGACGGCGGAGGCGAAGTCCTTGCTGTAGCCCTCCTTTTCCATCGCCGGGATCATGATGCCGCCTACCGCGGCTACGGTGGCGGGCGCGGAACCGCTCAGCGCGCCATAAAACATGCTGGTGAGGATGGAGACGTGAGCGAGGCCGCCCCTGATATGCCCCACCAGACATTTGGAGAAGCCGAGCAGCGATTGCGCCATGCTCCCCTTTTGCATGATCTCTCCAGAAAGGATGAAGAAGGGCACCGCCAGCAGGGGAAAGGAATCCAGAGAGAGCACAAGCTTCTGCATCAAAAACTCGGCGGGCAAATCACCTGCCAGCACCGCTACCACAACGCTTGAACCGATGGCCACGCCGATGGGCACGCTCAAAACGAGGAGAGCGACCAGCGTGATCGCGGCCAGAAGAATAGGCCATTCCATGGCTACCGCTCCTGTGACCCGCGGGTCCTGTTCAGGGAAAGCTGACGAAAGAACTTGATGAGCGCCCGGATGCCCATACAGGCCATGCCCAGAGGCAGGCAGGCGTAGACCATCCACATGGGAAACTGCATGGCGGGGGCGACCTGGCCGGTCTGCCAGACAAAACAGGTCATGTTCACGCCCCACACCGTCATCATCCCGCAAAAGGCCGCCGTCACTCCCAGCGCCACAAGAGGCAGATATTTCGCGCCCCACGCACCACCGCTCGTGCGCAGGATGGTGATGGCCAGATGCTTGTTCTCACGCTCCGCGTACCCCGAGCCGATATAGACGAGAGCGATAAAGAGGTATCTGCCCAGTTCCTCCGGCCAGTCGAGCGAATAGGAAACGCAGTAGCGGAAAAAGACCTGCAGGATGATCGCCACGGACATCAAGGCCAGAAGAAACGAGGAAAGCGTTTCTTCAAACCGATCAAGAAAATGGAGCATCGCGACACCTTCTTTTGAGAGGGTGAGGGCCCCCGGAGGGGCCCCGGTCGGGTTACTTCCTGCCGATGGTATCCTTGATTTCCTGAACCACCGCGGGAGGCACGGCATCAGCGAAGTCTTCGACAATACCCTTGGTCGCCTCCACCCAGCGCTGGCGCTCTTCCGGAGAGAGTTCGATGATCTCGCCGCCCTGCTCCACAATCTTCTGCTTGATCATGTCTTCGTTCTTGCGGATGGTTTCCCGCTCGAACTTCTGCATGACGGCGAAGGATTCGCGAATCCACTGCTGTTGCTGCGCATCAAGCTTGGACCAGAAGGCCTTGGAGACCAGCACCAGATGCGGGCTGTAGAAGCTGTTGGTCATGGTCACGTATTTGGTGATTTCTGGGAACTTGTTGAACCACGCGAGGTTGAGGTCGATGTCGATGGCGTCCACGGTCTTCTGCTGCAGGGCCGTATACACTTCGCCCCAAGCCACGGGAGTGGGGTTCATGCCCAGCGCCTTCAGGATGGCGATGTGAGCCTTGGAATAGGTAGCGCGAATCTTGAGATCGCGGGCGTCTTCGAGCTTGCGCACGGGGCGGCTGCTGAAGATGTTCCTGAAGCCGATTTCAATATAGCCTAATCCCATGATATTGTTCTTTTCCAGCGCCTTGGCAAGTTCCTGTCCCAAAGGCCCGTCGGTAATCAGGTCCGAGCTTTCATAGTCGGGGATCAGAAAAGGCATGTCGAACATCATCAGCTTGGGATTGAACACGGAGAAATTGTTGGGCGCATCGGCTCCCATCTGGAGCACGCCCATTTGCAGGCCCTGCACCACGGCGTCAAAGTTGCCGTATTTGGAACTGTCGTAAATCTGCACCTTGAAAGCACCGTTAGAGCGCTTTTCAAGATCGGACTTGAACAATTCAAAGGCCTGACCTTCAGGATGGGAGGGGACGTTGGGGTGGGCGATTTTGATGACCGTCGCGGCAAAGCCCGAGGAAGCCAGCATCACGATCATCAGACAGGAAAGGGTGAGCAAACGAAAAATCCTCATGACGCCTCCATGAATAAGAGATGAAAACAAAACAGCCCTTATCGATATGACCGCAGAACGTCCGGATCGTTCTGGCGGGACCATGCTGTCTTATATGTGGCGAGGCTCATGCCGGAGTTCCGGCATGGATGAAAAGGAATTTTCTAACATGCCCAGAGTGAGCGATCCTCGCCTTTTTGTCAAGATTTCATGAAATATTTTTGAAAATATTACATAATATACTGTTTTACATATCTATATTAACAAATTTATATTCATTTCGCCTCTCTGACACTCATTTTTCTATTTATTAACCCATTAAAATAACATGAAATAAAAATAGGACCCTTCTCAATTTTGTCCACAGATAATGGGATGTTGAGAGAGAGGGAGGGAGAGAGAGAGAGAGAGAGAGAGAGACTTCTGTGGAAATCCTGAACGGCTGTGAGAGGTATTTCCTCCTGCGCGCTCTTCAGGAAAGGGAGGGGGTCACAGAGGATGCTCCAAAGAGGGCAAGGGGCCGGACTATGCTCTTCAGAAGAAATAAATCCATGAGGAACATAGGCTATCCGGGCTTTGGACGGAGGAGAGATAAAAAGGGGCTTCTTCCTCTCATCGTGGGGAGAAGGCATACCATCTTGTCAGGGCACAGGGCGTTTGCTAGATAGTTCCTCACCCGCCCCCCTTTTCCGACTCTGCGGGCCCGGGAACATGGCCCGAGCGAAGCGCCCCCCATACAACGTTTCTTTTCCCATTTCCCCTGAATAAAAAGAAAGGGGCACGGGGATGGGCTTGCGGCCCTTCCTGAAAACCTTCCCACACAATCCCGTTTTCTCCTCAACCAACAAGGAAATCCCATGAAACTGCTGCTCGTCACATCCCGCCCCGAAGCCTGGAACGAATGCCTGCCCGTTCTTACAAACGCCGGAACGCTGCAAAAAGCGGCCTCGCTGGAAGATGCCAAGAACGCGGTGAGCAGCGCGCCTCCGGCGCTCGTCATTCTCGATCTCGGACTGGAAGACAAGGCGCTCCGGCAGGCCGTCATCGACATCATGATGATCGACGCCAGCGTGCACACCGCCGTGGTCAGCGATATGGAGCCCGAAGCGTTTCATGAAGCCACCGAGGGCCTCGGCATCCTCATGCCGCTCCCCTCGTCGCCCACGGCGGCCGACGCGCAACGCCTCCTCACGGCGCTTGCGGGGGTCATGTAAGTCCCTCTCTGCTCAAGCGGCTTTCCCTCTTTTTCCTTTGCCATTCTCCCTCTTCCTACCCACAAAAAAAGGACACCCCCGGTGTCCTTTTCTCATGCCTCTGTTATAGGAAATGATTGATACTTTTTAACTCACTGGAATTTCATAGCTTTTCAACCCTGTTGAGGCAACAGGCTCCATAATGCAAAAACTTTCATCCCTCTTATTCTGAAATTACAGAGGAAATATACCAATCGGCTGCTTATGACAGAGCCTTTCTCCTCCCCCAAACGCAGCTTTCCCCCGCTATACGCTTTTTCCCTCTCTTTTCCGGCCCATCGCCCCGCTTTTCCCTACCAACACTCTCCCACAGCCGCGCGCCTCT
>OFEZ01000672.1_pt1 | contig 22758 bp, 22 predicted proteins | sample 1521241 | NCBI WGS metagenome assembly OFEZ01 (sample SAMEA3504099, study PRJEB24116) | mouse gut metagenome | biome: mouse gut; feature: mouse-associated habitat; material: faeces | place: Denmark | collected 2011
CCAACCCACGGCGGGTCAATGCCGACAAATACAAGCCGCAAAAAAGCGGGCGTTTTTCAGATGGTATGATTTGTCACAGTTATGTCTGCTCCTATCTGAAAACTAATCGCTTACTTTGCACTGTGAATATCAGCTGTGCCGTCAAAAGGAGTAATGGCGGCGGTAGATTTACGGTTGCAACCGGCTGAACCGAATGATTGACAGGCAAACGCACCAATGCTTGAGGTGTCAGGGAAGCACCATAGAGCCACCGGAGCCTTTATGCGCAATGTGCGCACCAATTCCCAATCCATTGAACAATCCACCGTGTTCCGCTCCGGCGGAACTGACTGACGCAGTGTGCCTGTAAAGCATACGCACCGTCCACACCCTTATTCAAAGGCTATGTGATGTTGCAAACTGCGTACATGCTGACCGCAAAGGCTGTCGGCAGTAACTTTCGCTGTCTTTTCTAAAAGACGCTGCAAATCAGTTTCGCATTGAAACAAAGGCAATTCGCTCAAAAATCCGCCGGGAGTGATGCGCCGTTACCCTTCTGGCGGAATAGAAAAAAAGTATGACTGATCTATATTCCCTTGTACAAAGCGGTGTCACCGGAATTACCCTGAGCGTCACCATTGAGGACCTCTCCAATTTTGCCGCTAACCTCATCGACGCTGCAAAGGCGCAGCTTCTCCCGATTATGGTGAGCGCAGCCGAGGAAGACTATCTGACCAAAAAGGAGGTCATGGATAAATTCGGCGTGTGTCATACCACACTTTACAACTGGGCGAAGAACAAATATCTTGTGCCCGTCAAAATCGGTCGAAAAGTATTCTACCGACAGCGTGATGTGGAAACTCAGATTCTCCAGAGGCTTAAATCATAATCGTCAGGACTATGGAAAACGCTGAAAAAGAAATGCCCGAAGACCGTTTTGAGCGGATTGGCACGACTTACTACAAGATTGTGCGCCAGCCCAACGCGGCAGGAGAATTGTCAGAAAGGCGGTTGCCGTGGAGCATCGAGGCTATCCGACAGGACTACGGCAAGGACTTTCTTGCCAACATACCGAAATATGACGGGTTCTGCTGTGTTCCCGCCCACATCGGATATAATACCGTCGTCGGCACATTCCTCAACCGCTATGCTTCCATCAGCCACAGACCCAAGCCGGGAGAGTGGCCGACCATTGAGGCTCTTGTACGCCATATCTTCGGCAGTCAGTATGAACTGGGGCTTGACTACCTGCAACTGCTCTACACAAAGCCATTGCAGAAACTCCCTATACTTCTGCTTGTGTCGGAGGAACGAAACACGGGAAAATCCACATTCCTCAATTTCCTCAAAGCATTGTTTGAAGCCAATGTGACATTCAACACCAACGAGAGTTTCCGCAGTCAGTTCAATTCAGACTGGAACGGAAAACTGATAATCGTGGTTGACGAGGTGCTGCTCAATAAGCGTGAGGACTCCGAGCGGTTGAAGAATCTATCCACAACCTACCGCTACAAGGTCGAGGCGAAAGGTCAAGACCGCGAGGAAGTCAGTTTCTTTGCCAAGTTCGTGCTATGCTCCAACAACGAATATCTGCCTGTCGTGATAGACCCCGGAGAAACACGCTACTGGGTTCGGAAGATTGAGCGTCTTAAATCCGATGACACGTCAATTCTTGATAAGGTAAAGGCAGAGATACCTGCGTTTCTCCATCATCTGTCGGAACGTCGTCTATCCACCACCGAAGAAAGCCGTATGTGGTTTGATCCACGGCTGACCGATACGGCGGCGTTGCAGAAGATAATACGCGCCAACCGTAACCGAGTGGAGATAGAACTCGCAGAGTTACTCATGGACATAATGGAAAGCCGGAACATAGATGCCGTTGATTTCTGCCTCAATGACATACTATGCCTGTTCGACTACCAGAGAGTCAAGACCGACCGCACGGCACTAAGGAGGGTTGTTCAGGAATGTTGGAAATTGCGACCAGCCCCGAACTCCCTGTGCTACACTACCTATCAGATGGGCGTGTTTCTCAACGAGCCATCGTATGTCGAGAGCCGGAAAGTAGGACGCTACTACACAGTCACACGGCAGATGCTGGAGAACTTGTAATTTTTCTTTCGTTGCATTTGATAGAATGATGAATGACATAGTAACAAGTTAACAATCAGTACTTTTTCTTTTTATCGGTTTTTCATCATTGGTTCAACAAAACAAGAGAAACCACCGAAAAGAAAAATACGGCGGCAACCACACTGTCTTTTCGGTGCTAAAATCCTTGATGAAACAGCGATGAATATATAATCGCACTCATATCAGCATGATAAGACTTTATTTCATCGGATTATCAAATTCAACAACTCTTCCGGTCGCCGGGGAACTGCGGATAATACAAACCGCTGAAAACAAAAAGTCGGAAATCTCCGGCATATTCACAAACCCACTAAAAATATACTTATTATGAAATCAAATGATTCTGCAAACTCTGTGCCTGCATCAACCCATTTGAACGGCACATCCGATAAACCTGTAAAACAGCAACAATCGTCGAACAAGAAGAAATCGGCAAAGTCTGTCGCATCGGTTGATGCAACGGCCCCACTCGACACGGTTGCCGATACCAACATATTGCAACCGATGCAATCTCCGCAACTGTTCGCTGATGAAATTGGCACTGCCGAAGAAACAGAGTCAATGACGAAGTCCGATGAAGCAAATACAACCAAAACTCTCGAAGAAACAACACAACCGGGTGTTTGTGATGCGCTGATACAACCGAATGAATCTGCGGACATCACTACACCGGATAAACCGAGTACAATGGTTATATCAAATGTATCGGATATAATTACCGCGACGGCTGAACACACCACAACAGCACCACCTGATACACTATCAGAAGCCGATACAACGGCAGTAGCCGATGATGCCAAAGCAACGAGAGTAAGCCGCAAGCAGAGCCGCGAGGAATTGGAAGACTACAAGGCGGAGTATCTTGTTCCGGTCAAGATAGGAAAGCGTCACACGGTGGTTTTAGATGATGACCTATGGAAAGAACTTGACTACATAGTGCGCCGCATCGGCGATAGCGATGCCAACACAACGAGTTTCGCCAACGCCATAATCCGTAACCACATCAAGGAGATCAGACCAAAGGTTGAGGTGTGGCGCAAGCTATAAAAAATAGAAGTGAACCACTGCACCCGGTACACCGTGGGGCAGTTTCCCAAGCAACGTAGTGAATTGGGAAAGCAAGGATATGTTTCGGGATTTCTTTTTCTCCGAAAACGACCACCCGAAACCGGCTTTGCCGCTTTGCCCTGCAAAGAAACTGCGCGGAAACAAGCCGCTCTTTGCTTTCCCAATTATAACAATAAGAATGATTACAATGATTAAAGTGAACCGTAAACGGAAGGGTGGCCGGCCCTCAAAACCGACCGATGAGAAACGAACCCATGTAGTGACAGTCAAGTTGACCGATGCCGAATACTCCGACCTCAGCAAGCGTGCCAAAGCCGCCGGAGTGAAACTCGCGGAGTTTGTTAGGCATGGGGCGTTCCGCCTGACAATCGTGAGCCGACTGTCAGAAATGGAGATGAATGTGGCGCAGGGAATACTCCGCCTCAGCTCCGATTTCAATCAGGCTTTGACTTGGCTGAATAGGCTGAAACTGCGCAGTGCGGCTCAGAAACTGCTGAAAGTTGTCGATAATATGTTTGAAATACTCGGCAAATTAAGACCCAATAAAGAGGCTGACTATGTTTGCAAGGATACTTAAAAGCGGCTCGTTTCATGATGTCGTGGGTTATGTTACACGCCAGTTCCACGACCCCACGAAATACACTCCCGACACATGGCGGGTAATAGACAGCGACAATATTCTTACTCTTGACTATCGCCGTATGGTACAGTCTTTCGAGGTTGTCCACGGTTTTATGCCGGGAAAGGAGGCGCCGGCCGGACATATCGCCATAAGTTTTGACATAGCCGACGCACCACGTCTTACCGATGAATTCATGACTCAACTCGCCAAAGAATATATGGAAGGCATGGGTATCAAGGACACGCAGTATCTTGTTGTACGCCATCTGGAAACCGACCATCCGCATTTTCACATAGTCTATAACCGTGTGAGTATGCAGGGCAAAGCTGTCGATGAGCGGAATAATTTCAAACGGAGCGACAAGGTTGTGAAGGCGATAAAGGATAAATATAACCTCACTTACTCGCCGCTGAAGCAGAAATATGAGGATAAAATCCCGGAGTTTGAGAAGAAAATCCGAGCCGCAATCTATGGTTGCAAGTCGTGGGATGAATTCTCCCGTCGTCTGGAATGTGCCGGAATAAAGGTAAAGTTCCACGATGACCGCGACACGGGTAAGCATATCGGAGTGAAATTTACCGATAGGGACATTACTGTCAACGGCAGCAAAATCGGCCGCGCATTTACCTATCGACGCCTCAACAATCTCTTTGAATTGAACCGCAGGCAGGAACAGCCATCAAGTCAGGCTGTCCAACCGAAGGTGCAATACAGACAGCCGACACCGCAACTACAGACCAATATCGTAGAGGCTATGGCGGAGGCGGTTGTCGAAAACGGTCTGGATTTGTTCAAGGTCGGACCCGGCTTCGACCCAGAGGAAGAAGCTTTCATACGCGAGATGAGAAAACGTAAAAAGAAAAAAGGACTCAGAATTTAGAAATTATGGCAAATATGTTCGATACCGTCAAAAAACAAGGAGAGCAGCTTGACGGACTGCAACAGAAGGTCAGCAACAATACCGAGCGCATTGAAACGCTCGAAACACGGTCGCAGGCGACGCCTCCGGCTCAACCGGCGGCAATGCCGGAAGTCACAGTTGTTGTGCCTGACAATATAGCGACAAAAGAATCACTCGTGAAACTGCTTGAGATAGCGATTAAGAATCAGACGCAGGTCACTGTAAACACTATTTCCAATATGCTCAAACCTGTCCTCAAACAGATTAGCGACCTTGGGATTGAACTTGATGATTCGGTAATCGAAACCATTGCTCAGAAATGTTCTGACAAAGCATTTTCAAAACGGTACTCTCAGTTGGAGGACTCCGCGGAAAGGCTTAACTACCGCATCAGCAATCTTGTCAACGGAGCGATATGGGCATCAATTCCGCGGTGGTTCTATGTTTCTTTCGTTGTATTCTTTATCGCGGTCTGTGGGTTCGGATACGGCTTCTTCCACTTGCTCAATCAGAATGACAGACTGACCGAGGTCGAATGGCTCTACCGCAGAGAAAGAACCTACTACCGCACAGATGAGGATAAGGGAATACTCTCCAATAACGAGCGTGAATTCTTGACAGGCACATTCCACGAACAGGACAGCATCAAGAACCTAATCCGCCACTGGGAACACAAGTACGGAGCGGACAAAACTTACCTCTATTTCAATCCGACCGAGGATTAACCACATAACATCATTCGCAATATATGATGCAATTCCGGCAAGATTGTTGAACCTCCCGGCCAAGCGACCGACGATAAAAAATCAATGGTGGCAGAACCGATAACTCCCTATAGGAGTATTGATTACCCGACCCGTGGCACATCCCGTTCAATCGGATTATGATTATAAATGGCAACGAATGATTTTTCTTTCATTGGTTGCCATTTTTATTTGTAGATATTATTCAGTTGAACATTAGATGTTTATGATATTACATCAGTATTTCATAGTTAATTTTTTCACACATAATTTAATTTTTTACTTGTGTAGCTAAAAAATTAGCTATATATTTGCAGCGTAACTCAAAACTAATATTGTTATGAAGAAACTTTCAGAACGTGAAGAAGAAATCATGAGCATTCTTTGGAATGATGGCGGTCCACTGTTTATCCGCGAGATAATAGACAGGATAGCATCTGATGGGCAAAACCGTCCCAACTTCAGTACAATCGCCACTTTTGTTAGGGGGTTGGAAACTAAAGGCTGGTTGGCACATGAGATGATAGGAAACTGCAATCGCTATTATCCGATAAAGAGCCTTGCAGAATATAGAGCAAATTCTCTTAAGAGTATGGTAAGCCGCTTTTTTGGCGGTTCATACCTAAACCTTGTTTCTACTCTTATCGGTAACGAAAAAATATCCTCTGATGATATGGAAAAAATCTTGGGGGAAATAGAAAGACAACGAAAGGAGGATGAATCATGATGCAGTTTTTAGTAAACTATTCTCTGAATGCCGGATTGATTATCATGATATTATGGGCTGGTTATCAATTCGCGCTCTCTCGCAATACTAATTTCAAGACAAGCCGCGTAGCTCTACTTTCTATTTATATACTTGCTGCGCTTCTACCATTTATGCCCATAATCTCGTTTATTCCTTCCGACATAGCCCTGGTTGGAGGAAATGTTGAAGTGGGTAAAATAGAGGCTTCTAATAATCCTACAGTAAGCGGTATTCAATTCAATCGTATTATTGGACTGATTTATGCTGTTGGATGTCTTATCGTTATATTTTTTCTACTTATCGGTTGGTATAAAATAATACGCATTATCAAAAATGCCCATAAAGAAGATCGAATCGGCTATACTTTGGCAATCAGTCCACTCTCCTCGACTGCGCCATTTAATTGTTGGAGATATATTGTTGTCAATGAGAAAGACGCAGACAATGAAACAATCCTTGCACATGAATCAAAACATGTATTTTACGGTCATACTTTTGATTTGATATTAGGTCAATTTGTACTTGTATTGCAGTGGTGGAATCCCGCAGCTTGGTTGATGTTCCGCAGTTTACGCACACTACATGAATACCAAGCAGATGAAGGCGTTCTAACGGAAGGATATTCCCGGTGTGATTATGAATTACTGATGCTGAATAGAGCCATTGAAAAGCAAAACTTTTTCTTGGCTAATACATTTAGCTCCGGAAGTCTCAATGCTCGTATCACAATGATGGGCAAGCGTAGAAAACAGTCATCGAAATTAAGCTATCTGGTACTTATTCCTGTGATTTTATTGGCCGCCTTATTTCCAAAAATCCCGTTTGCTCAAACCCCGATAGAACCTACTCAAAATTTAGTTTTTGTGGAGGGTTCTGAAACGATGCCTGAATATCCCGGTGGTGAACAAGCAATGATGAGTGCTATACTTTGGGAGGTGAAATATCCGCATGAACTACTCGAAAAGGGGGTCAGTGGTGTCGCTCGAATTGGTTTTACTGTAAATACTGACGGCTCAATGTCTGATTTCAAAGTAGTAAAAACATCGGGGTTTGATGAACTTGATAGTGAAGCTATCCGAGCTATCCAAAGTTCTCTGAAAGAATCTTGGATTTCCGGCTCTGTTGATGGGAAAGCCGTAGCGAGTGCCGTTTCAATTCCTGTAACATTCTACATCGCACAATAAAACTCTATCTTAATATGTCCGCTCGTCTCTACATACTTATATTTTTTATTATTTCGTTTGCTGTGCCAATGTCGGCACAGCAAGATGACGAGCGGCTTGACTCTTTAATCAGAACGCTCGAATTAAAAGAGGTTGTTGTCACGGCTAAAAAAATAAGGCAATCGGGTGATACAATATCTTATGCTGCATCTTCATATATAAGCAAAAATGATAAGACTTTAGAGGACTTACTCCGGAAAATGCCCGGTATTGAGGTGAAATCGGACGGACAAATTATATATAATGGACAATGGATTAATGAGTTCTATATCGAAGGGTTAGATATGCTTGGCTCTAACTATGGAGTAGCCACCAAAAATATAGATGCGCATGACATTGGGTCTGTACAAATTCTTGAAGACCACCAAGATGTAAAAATGCTCCAAGGCGTAAGGCGCGGAGCCGCACCAGCAATGAATATACGCCTAAAGCAGAGCGCTAAGGGTATCTGGTCGTCCACTTTTGATGGTGCTATAGGAAGCCAGCCCAATATATCCTGGGACGCATCGGTCTCACTAATGAACTTCAGGCGTAATGCTCAAAATATATCGGTTTATAAAACCAATAACATCGGTGTTGATTTACGACCTGAAATCAACGCTCCATCTACATACACATCATCTTACGGAACTGGGATATTATATCCTGAAACTCCATCTTTATCTAACAAGTACTCTTATAGAAACACCTCTCATAGCCTTTCAGTGAACCAGTTGCTGAAACTTAGTGAAGATAAAACATTTACGTTTAATCTAAATTATCTTTTCGACAAAGAAAAGCGTAATTCAAATGATGAAACAACGTATTTGTCTGATAGTGTGGCAAGGTATATCATCAAGGAATCTAATTCTTCTGATATACATCAGCATTTTGTTGGGACCCATGCTGTTTATAAACTTAATGGGAAGAAAATATACCTCAAAAATACTCTTTCCGCCAATGCGTCTTTTCCAAAAGGAGAAGGACTAATTAATGATTTAATTCTCCAAAAATTTTCAGCTCACTCAATAAAAATTGATGATGAATTGAAACTTAACTATAAGAAACATAATGGGGGAATTGCAGATGCTTCATTTCATATATCCTATAACGATAAGAAGGGATTATTGAATCTGCCTAATAATGAATTTTGTCAGATAGTAGATCAACGAAGCTTCAATATTGACGGAAGTGGCTCCTTGATTGCTCTTTCAATACCACACTTCATGTTTAATCTGAATGGAGAAGTTGATGCAAGTTGGCAACATGCTAATACCAATCTTGATATTGACAATCAGTCTATGCCTGATGATCAACAAACATGGCAGGTTGGTGCAAGGGTTACTCCAAAAATATTTTGGCATTATGGGCAAAAATTTCAATGGCTTATATATGTGCCTGCAGGTTTTATGTATTATAAGTCTGACAATCAAACTTGGAATTATAATAAAACATTCTTCTCGATAAGACCATATTCGAACATAACATATAAACCATCAGACCGGCTTTCGTTCTCACTTACCACAATAGGTGAAGAATCCTTACCTTCTGCCATATCCATTATGGTTCAAAAACGATTTATAGACTACCGCACAACCATCTCTAACCCGGGACATATTGAAGCGACAATGAACCGAACACTAAAAACGGCATTCAATGCGAGCTATACAAATGTGTTGGATATGCTATTTGGTAGCCTTGCATTAACGTATGTTCAATCGCGTTATGGCAATAGTTCCGGATATGACATAACTGACGATATTATTAATTATATAAGATTGCCATATTCTACAAATAGCCGGATATGGCAACTTGATCAAACATTTTCAAAAGGCTTTTTCCGATGGAACTCAAAGGTAAGTGAGTCATTTAGTATAGGCATGAATAATAGTGAATATTATATCAATGATGAAATTCATGAAGGCAAAAGCAAGTATCTTCGGGCTAAACTTTCATATAATGCGGCGTTTACTAAATGGCTGTCTTTTGAGACCTCAAATGAATATACCCTATCCAAGAGCTTTACAGATGGCAAAGCTAATGATGGCACGAAACATACCTTTACCAATGCCACGTCCATTATACTGTGGCCGTTTAAGCAACTGAATGTATCGCCATCTGTGATGTTCTATAATAATAACTACTCTACATCATATCGAAATAATGTGTTCCTGAATTGCAATATTGAATATACTCTCGGAAACACCATATTGTCACTGCAATGCAGCAACTTGTTAAACAACGATGTTTTTCGAAGGTATAACGACAATGGAATCATTAGATACTCAAGCGAGTATCATTTGCGAGGACGCACTATTATGGTAGGAATTAGAATACGAATAACATAAATATACACCCATGAGAATTTTGATTGCACTTTTAGCATCCTTAATGATGCTTGCCGGGCCTGCGGCTATAGCACAGGTTACCGTATCGTATGCTATGGATACGCCTACGTTTACCCTCGCTCACGAGGATACTGATAAGTATGAGACATTAGATACTTGCTATCTTAACGTTTCATATCAGTTCAAGTATCGCAATTCAGATCAAGTCATTGAATACAGTGAACAATCAGAATCTCCTGAATGGACGTATATACCCGATGAAATTGCTACTGTAATGGACTATCATTGCCATGTCGCAACATGCAATTATGGAGGAAGAAATTGGAAAGTGTATTATACAAATGACATTCCTGTTCCTTATGGACCGTGGAAGCTGAACGGAGTAAAAGGATTAGTCCTTAAGGCTGAAGACTCTGAAAACAACTTTATTTTTGAAGCTGTAGGTTTGACACAAAAGCCACAACCTATCATTCGCTATGACTGGAGTAGAAAGAAAATGAAGAAAGAAGATTGGAAAAAATTTGAGCAGGAGATGTATAAAAACGCTGGGGCATTCGTCCGAAACACCGGGGCACGCATCCTTATTATGGATAACAGTGAACAAGGTTTTCATCGTCTCAATGAAGATTGGTCTCAATACTACAATCCATTAGAAAGATAATAAACAAACAGTTTTTTCAAAACGTAGATTATCAAGTTATACTGTGAACTCCGCCCTCGGCATAAAATGTCGAGGGCTACTCTTAACGATAATAACTCAATGTATTCATCATATTTTATAACCAGAGCAATGAACAAGATTCTCATTGTAGATGCGTCCGCATCCGACGGGAGAATTATAGCAGGCTTGTTGACACGAGCCGGTTATAATCCTGTTGTTACGGACTGCATCGAGGCCGGAAAAGTTGAGGCGGCAAAGCTGCCTCCCGGCGCGGTTATCGTCACTGCAATACGATTGCCCGACGGAACCGCAAAAGAGTTTATTAACTGGCTGAAGACCGAGGGATACAAATTCCCGGTCATAGCCATAGTGGATAACCTGAACACTGACGCTGTTGATGTTATGCGTGGAGGTGGAGCCATCGATGTGGTTCAGAGGCTTGCACTTGACAAGCAACTGGTAAGAACTGTCGGTGAATATGCCAGACCGGAACACGTCGTGTTGACGCTCGGTAATCAATTGTTGCCACGCAAAAGCGAGACATGGCAGAAGATTGAGGAAAAAATAACAGCTATTGCCGCAACCAATGCCAACGCAATCATCTTTGGTGAGTGCGGTTCGGGCAAGGAACAGGTGGCGCATCAAATCTATCTCAACAGTTCGCGGGAGCAGAAACCGATAACAATCGTTGATGCCGGAGGTGCCGCCCTTGTTGGCAGACACAATCCAGAAAATGAGCGCAGTGAAATCTATAATCGCATTGAGGGATACTTTCACAAGTCGGCAGGTGGAACAATCATAATCAAGAATGTGCATCTTCTGACCTTTGAAAAACAATCGGTTTTACTGCATATCCTCGAAACCGAACACCCCGATGTTCGTGTGATCTGCACCGCAGAGCCGGACTTGTTGAAAATGATAACGGAAAAGACATTCCGCCCTAACTTGTTCTTCATACTCCGACAGTCGGACATTGCTGTGCCGCCGCTGAAAGAAACGACAGAGGACATTCCCATAATCGCCGACTTCTTTCTCAAACGCTATGCCGCCCAGACCGGTAAGCAGCGAAAGCACCTCGACGCATCGGCAATAAAGGCGTTGAAACTCTACCCGTGGCCCGGCAACGTACGTGAACTTAAAGACATCGTACTTTTCGCTGTCATCCACGCCAAAGGCGACACAATCACAGCCGCAGACATCAGCTTCAATCTTTCGGACGCTTCGCTTATTGAAGATTTGCACATGAGTCAACAGGCTTTGGAAAAATATAAAATCGAAGATGCTCTTACACGCACAGGCTGGATTAAATCACAAGCAGCCAAACTACTAAAGATAAGTCGTACAACACTGGATTACAAAATAAAACAATACGGCCTATCTCAAAGCTAACGGTGAATATCCGTTAATTCGCCATTTTTTTGTATCTTTGTGGCGAATTTGGAAATAATGGCGCTTGGAGAGCCGGCGCATTCTGATACAACATAACATAAGACCGCTTATGGATTAACTGAAAATCTGGACAATTTTCAATACTCAATTCTGTAGGCTGATGCTTATGCTATGCTACGGCATAGCGTACATCTGCCATATTGAGTAACCCGAGTCCAGATGGGTCAGTTTTGTGGTGGGTGTGCGCTTTTTTTATGTCCTTATTTTGTAGTTACCCAATACACAATGTTCAGTGTTTGAACATAATAGGACTTTAACCTATATTAAAATCAGCATTGTCTATAAACTCTTTCTCGCACGTTATCAGCTAATTGCGTTTTAACATTTTATTCTGTAATCCATTTGTAACAGACACTGGTTTATATCAGCGAAACAAAAACATTATAATCGTTGAATCATTAAACCCACTTAAAAATGGATTTATTTTCCCTCACAGAAACTGAGTTCTTCCGTAAGTTGGCAGAACGAAAGAACGACAATCTGCACATCGCCTATAAGGACTTTGTGCTCCAAGTCAGCGAAATATGCTGCACCACACACAACAAGGGTATTGCTGTCAGTGCCCTTCTTTTTGCCGAAGTAGAAATATCCCATTTACAGACGGCAACCCAACGTGATGACCTCAATAACGAACTCGCATCATTCATAAGCAAAGCGCTTACCTTTGTACGTCAGACTATATCGCACATCAACGATGTTGTGTTCAAGCCTGTCAACGAGGATGAAATGCTTAATGGCATAGGTTTGAACTGGGCAGCCCAGAAAACCGCACTTATCGAACTGGGCTACGCCTTTAAGGTTGCCAAATGTTTTGGCAAGGATGTCAGCGTGAAGGAAATAGTATCCAAATTGGCAAAGGCTTTCAATGTAACGATGCCAGACACATATATCTACAAAAAGTATCAGGAAATGAGAGTAAGAGGCCGTAACAGCCGCACATATTTTATGGACTCTCTCGTTGAATCACTCAACAATCACATGACAAGTCAAGATACTGAAGATTGACTTGTCTGCCCGATGTCCACCACTATATCCAAAGAATCCAATACTAATTAACTTTCCATCTTTTCGATTTATTTACGTTTTTATTCATTCAATTATGCCCTGCTGTCCGCGAAGGATAGCAGGGCATTGATTTTGTGTATAGGTTACTTGTTGCGCAACAGGTGGCGCAGTCTGGGATCTGCGGCGATGCGCTCAATCTCGGATTTTACGATGGTTTTCACATCGTGCTTGATTTTGTCATAGTTGCGTTGGATTACCGCCTTCATTATGGACTTGTCTGGAGTATCGTCCTTGAAATCTGTAATCAGCGGAATAGGCTTGTATGCCGCTGTTTCTTCCGCCACCCGCTTGTTGTCAACCACAATCTCGGCATGAAATATCTTCTGCCGGATACGCTCGTCAAAGTTGTCGCTGACGGCTCCGACAAACATTCCCTGTGTCAGAGTAGAGATTTTGCTTGCCGGAATAAGGCTGTCCATCTGGGTGTTGATGGAGTGACTTACATCGTTGCGGTTTATACTCATAGACTGTCGCTGTTGGAGAACCTTGCCGAAACGCTCCGAGAGTGTCTTCGCTGTTTCTCCAACCACTTGACCGGAGAAGATATTTCCGACGGTGTTCATCACTACGGCTGCCTCCTTGTCGCCATAGTCGCGTTTGAGCTGGGAGAAGTCCTGAAAGCCGAGGCAAACGGCCACCTTATTGCTTCGTGCTGTGGCAATTAGATTGTCCAAGCCCTTAAAATATATCGTGGGGAGCTCATCAATGATGACGCCGGACTTCAACATTCCTTTCTTGTTTATCAGCTTCACAATTCTGGAATTGTAAAGTCCGAGTGCCGCTCCGTAAATGTTCTGACGGTCGGGATTGTTGCCTACACACAGGATTTTCGGTTCATCGGGATTGTTGATGTCGAGCGTGAAATCATCGCCGGTCATAATCCAGTACAACTGCGGTGAAATCATACGCGACAGAGGGATTTTTGCCGAGGCGATCTGTCCGGCCAACTGTTCTGCCGCTCCTCCCTGCCATGCGTCTATGAACGGCGACAAGTAATTTTCCAGTTCCGGATATGATGTAAGAATTGGGAAAATCTTTTCATAAGGACAGCAAAGAAACTCAATCGCGTGGGGGAACGTGCAGTACCTGCCATTCTCGTAAATCTTGAGATACCAAATTATTGCGGCGAACAATACAATTGGCGACTCCACAAAGAAATCGCCCTGCTTCTGTATCCAAGTGCGGTTCAAGTTCATCATTATGGTGTATGCCGACTCATAGGCGTCGGCAATATCCGTCATGAACGCCGGATGTATGGGGTTGCACCTGTGGGAGTGCTCCGGGTCGTCAAAATTGATGACATAGAAAGATGGCGGCTTCTTACCGTAGCCCTTCTGATTGTTCAGCATATGGTTGTATGCAATAAGTGTCAGGTCGGGTTGCTTGTAATCGTATATGTAGAGCCCGAAGCCCTTTTCAATCTGCTGCTTGATGAAATTGTTGACTATGGCATACGACTTGCCAGAACCGGGAGTGCCGAGGACGATTGTAGCCCTGAATGGATTAACAACATTTATCCACCCACTGTGACACCGTTTCTTATAATAGAACTTCGTGGGCAGATTTACGGAGTAGTCATTGTTCATCAGTTTTGTTTCCTGCATGAAGCTCTCGTTTTCATCATTGAAACGGTCGTCCATCATGTTGTTCTTCAAAAGCCGGCTCATATACACTCCGCCGACAAGCATCAGTACATAGCCTATCACAGTGGTCAGAATGTACGGGAAAACCCAGCCAAGAGCCGGCATCCACCAGTTGAGGAAGAACAAAGCCGCTCCCGCACTGAGGAAAATCCAAATATGGATCCATTGCACTTTCTCGTTCTTCACGCCTTTCGTACCCACGCATGAAAGTCCGAGGAACAGCAAAGTCCACCATTTTGAAATCCACGGGTTATGGAACAGCCCTCCCGCATCATCGAGGTTGCGGAGTATCTTCATTGTTTCGGTGTGGAACTGCCAGCCCGATACCAACTGCTGACAGAACCAATAGATATTTGCGACCACGAGTATTATGCTCAAAGCACGGAGCAAGTCCATGATTTTAGCCAATGCCCGGAGGTCATCTTCCTGTTGACTCATAAATCAAAAATTTGTTTGGAGATTAGTAATTATAATTTTGGACCGCGACGCTTTTTCCTCTTGCGCCGCTGCATGGCACGGTAGAACGCTTCTTCCTCGGCGTCAAAACCGGGCCCGACATGGAACAGGTCAAGTCCCGGCAATGAGGGAATATCGTCATATTCGTTGTTGCGACCACTCTGCTTATGCTGCTGACTTGCGGACTGGGCAGTGTCGCTTGATGCGTGCCCGTCATTGCGTGCATCCGTATCTTGAAGAGGTGCGGAAACATCAGGTGTATTCTGCACAGGCTTCTGTTCCGGATTGTCGAACCACCTTTGCAAAGCGTTTGCGGAGAACTCCTTGCCGATACGTGAACCGTTGAGAACCGTCATAGTATTGTGGTCTATGAACGTCGCCCCATAAATCCGACCATCCTCAGTGTAGCGGAGGACAAGGTCGATGTTCTTCTCCTTCAGACCGGCGATGAAATCATCTTTGCCGGAGGCGGAAGCCATAGCCTCGGCGACCATTCTCTTGGTCGGCTTGATGTCAATCTTGTTTTTGGCACGTTCAAACCGGTTGTCAATGGCGGTGCGGCTGGCGAACTTGCCGAGGCGTGAAGCCTTGAATGGAGTGGCGATTGTGTTGCCGTTGTCATCGGTGGCAAAATAAACAAGTCCGTGATATTCGCGCCCGTTGACTCTGCCGTCAGTCTGCTCACACCTCACATTATATAATCCGAGTATGGCATTGTATTCTCCCATGCTCTGGAATTTCCAACGCATACCCACCATTTTGACCGTATTGGCGACCTGTCGCTTTATGTCGCCATTTGGATCAATCTTCTTTATAGGCATATCCGGTGTGATTTTCTGACGCTCCGCCGGTTTCAGCCCATACTTCTTTTCAAGCTCACGGCATATATCCTTGCTTTTGTAAAAGTTGTTGCGGTCGGATATGCAGGTGCCGTCAGGTCTTACTCTCAGAGCCACGATATGGATATGGTGGCGGTCTATGTCCTCGTGTTTGAATACAAGATAAGGCATATCGCCGAACCCCATCTTTTCCATATACTCGTGGGCAAGGCGGGCAAAGTCAACATCAGAAAGCCGGTCGTCAGGGTGCGGATTGAGCGATATGTGCATCATCGTCTTTTCGGCTTTGGAATTGGCAGGCATCCACCGCTTGAAATCCTCAAACGCACGGTGTATGTTGACAGTCCCTGTTCCGTCGTTGAAGATTTTGTTGGTGTCGAGCAGCCTGCCTTTCTCCTTGTTTATCTTTTCGCCGTTGTAAACCAAAGCTCCGTAAAGGGAGTTGCCTAAAGAGATTTTTGCAACCATCGCTCGTCGAATTTATTTGCGAGAGCGACAATCTCACGGTTCAGTTTCACAAGCTCGATGGTAATCTTCTCCAGTTTGTAGAGAGCAGCCATCGCTTTCTTTTCAGTGAAATTCTCACGGAGTGTCTTTACCACTGTGTCATATTCAACTCCGATAGTGCGGTAATGGGAATTGAACGCCGATAGTTGATCGATGAAAATCCGTGTGTTTTCATCAACGATGAACACCTTGAAAGGCTTGTTCAAAAGCACATTCTTGATGAAAGCAGCCTTGTTCGTAGCTCCTGATTTTTCATACAGAGATAGGAAAACGCTGTTTTCAGCAGCGTCAAACCGCACTACATAGCGGTATGACGCAGGATTGATTTTGGGCGGTCGTCCGCCCGAATTAAACTTTTGTTTCATAAAAATGGATGGAATTAGTGGTGGTTGGAAACTGCCAACCGCAGGTTTTATCTTGGCGGTTACGACTTTGGAGTAACCGCTGGCTCCATGCACATGGCAAGGGTTTCGGGGCACTATCTCAGTTATGAGTGCCCCGGAACATACCTTGCAATGTTCGTTTGAACATCCTGAACTGATAATCGGAGAGATATGTGTGGGATATTGTAGGAAAAGGTGTACCAATAGTGTACTACTCCACATGAATGGCGCATTTTTAATCGTCTGCACCTATTATATATGGAGCCAACGCTCCTTTGAAGTAGTGTGCGCGACCTCTTGTTTCCATGACACTATAACAATCAAGACAGGTCGTTAAGTTGAGCCTAAAAGCCAGAGTACGGCAGTATTAAGCAATCATTCGGCAGTATTCGGCAATCTGAAATAATTGAAAATCTTTTTATTCACAGACATCGTTCTACTTGCACAGAGGCTGATACGCTGACAGTGATTTAGAGATACAGTAACATTCTGACATAAGAATTGATATATCTCATTTTCTGAACAGATACCGGCCTATGTGAGAAAGGACTTTTATAAGTTCGTAAATCGCAAGATACCCCGATAGGTAATTATCTCCGTATTTATGTGTGTATGGATATATCTGCAATCTTGAATGCAGATGAAGATACTGGGATATGCCACTCGTTATCTGCGGAACTATCCAACGATATTCATATTGACGAAACACAATATGAGTATCAGTCGTAGAGCCGGACATGGCTATCAAGCCGGACTACATTGGCGAAACTGCGCCGCTCCATTAAGTAACCCAAACACTAATTTTTAATTATGAGCGACCCAATTTATGTCGCCTTCGCCACTCAGAAAGGTGGCGTCGGCAAGTCAACTCTGACGGCCCTCGTAGCGAGTTATCTTCACTATGTGGAGGGTGTCGAAGTCGCGGCGGTAGATTGCGACAGCACGCAACATTCGCTGAACATCTACCGCGAGCATGACCTCCTTGTGACAAAGGAAAACCCATATCTGAAAAAGATATTGCACAAGTTCTACTCCCAGTTTCAAAAGAAGCCGTATGACATACTGCTCACATCCCCTGCCGATGCCCTCAAAGTCACAGAGGAATATATGCAGGAGGGAAACTCCCCCAAAGTCGTATTTTTCGACATAACCGGAACAATCAACAATCACGACATTGTGAACCTGATAGCTAACATGGACTATCTGTTCGTGCCGATTACTACCGAAACAGGGGAAATGGCAAGTTCTATCTCTTTCGCTAACAATGTCCTTAACCGGATGATGACAACCGGAATGACAAACATCAAGGAGATGCACCTCGTATGGAACAAAATCGGCTCCCGCGAGAAGCCGAGGCTCTGTGAAGTTATCGACAGGTACATTGAGAAATTAGGGCTTGACTCCCTCAACACAGTGCTTGTCAAAAGCAGCAAGTTCGAGAAAGACGGGCGTGAAACTGGCAACACCGGATTATTCCGCTCCACCATGCTCCCTCCCGACAAACGATTGCTCAAAGGCTCAAATCTGGAAGAGCTGGTAGCCGAGATCCGGCAAACGATAAAGGTATGAAGCCTATGGCAAAGGAACGTGTTACAAATTTCGATGCCGACAGCTTCATTGAATCGGTCAGGGAGTCATCTGTGCCAACGTACCATGCAGCCAAGCATCCGGAGGAAAATGAGAAAGTGAATGTTGAAGGTCAGCCTAAGAAGATGAAAGCCTCGCATTCTGAGGTCGTATATGAGATTCCTGACGATGATGTTGATGAATGCTTTGCCGACTTGGATATGAGTGATACGGAGATTGACTATATCAAGACCTATGTTTTCAACAACAGTTTCCGTAAGGTCAATCAGAACGGCAAGCCAATCGTGATCCGAAGCAAGCACCTCACAATGATAAAAAAAATCCTTCGCTTGCTTAACGAGGATGCGAACATGGCAAATTACATCGACAATGTGCTGATCCAGCATTTCAAACAATTCTATCCCACCATCGTGGAAATTTACAAAAAGTTTCCACCTCAATTCTAAAACTGTAATTTATGGAGAAAACAAAATTTTGTGACCTTCGCACTTGCAACAAGGTCTGCGGGGTGGAGCCGACTTTTACCCCGGATAAAGAGAAGGTAAAGGCGTATGCCGATGAGTACCTCACACCTTCCAATGTCGGCGCACGCAAGGGTATATTCGTACCCCGCGAGCTGGTAAACAAGCTGTCAAAACTGGTCGCCCTCTATGATGTGGAGGGGCTGACAATCGGAGCATACGTTACCAACATACTTATAAACCATCTGGTGGAAAACCGGGATGTAATCAACGAACTGTCCTTCGAGGGCGAAAAGACTGTGGCGCTATGAGTTCAGGACAATACAAAAAGACTTTCTGGATAGTCGATCCCGAATTTACCTGCCGTTTCGGCCGGGCTGTAAACATTCCAGACGATCTGCACCGTACAATCCGACGTATAGTAAGTATAGCGGAGGTCAAAGGACTGACAATATCAGGCTACATTGCCAACGTATTGAGAGAACACATCTCCGAGTACAAAGATGATATTCGGGGGATATTTGAAGAAGGACGCAACCCTACAAACTATCAGCCATGACAGGAGTATCAATCTTTCTGCTGGGAACCTTTGCACTGACTAATGTCGGCTTCCTTCTCTATCTGATGCGCGACAATAACCGGAAAGCCACTCCGCCGCAGGCAAAGCCGCCTGAGCAGCAACAACCCACCGAGGCTGAAACGGCGAAAGAGCCCCCGACACCGCAGGCTACCGTTGGCAAGAGCAAATTCCGCATAGAGGAATTTGACGAGCGGTTTGAGGAAATTGAACAGCGTTTCGACCGAGTGATCCAGATGCTCGACCGCATTGAGGGCGATGTAAGGCTCAAAGATGTGGAGTTTGCCAATACCGAGGACGCTCCCACTCAAGAGGAAATAGCCCGCGATGCAGAGGCGGTTGACAATACGCCAAAGGACAGTCGCATGACACGCGAACAGGAGAAAGCCGCCTTTACCGATGTACGGATAGAGGATGTTGAGCCGGAAACCGTTTCGCCTCCGTCGGCAAGTGGCGCGACACTGGACGACATTGAAAAATCAATGGAAACAGCCGCCAATCCTGATGCCACTCCCGAAGAAAAGGCAAAAGCCGGGCGGGTGCTGATTACACTTACCGACACCAATTTCATGGAGCATTTTTCCGATGATGCGAACATTCTGCAAAACGTGATGAGGTGTTGCAGGGAAAGCTGTCGTCTGGACATAGCCGACAAGACAGGCAAAAATCCGGTAAGTATAACACGCCGGAAAACCACCATCGAGATTGCCAAGAACATTGACGATTTCAATCCCGCAGACCTCCTGAAAAAATAGTCGGCAAACCACTAATCCAAGTCTGCAAAGACAAAAATCCACCCCAATTTTTAACCCGAAGTGTGGGCTGCTCCAACCGGAGCGGTTGGGGCCAGCCTATGCTTCAAAAAACTGAAACAAAAACATGACTAAAAGAAAACTTTTCACCCTGCTGCTTATTGCAGCCACAGTAACCAACTCATTTGCTGCCGGAAACGGCATGGCGGGTATCAACGAAGCCACATCAATGGTAAGTTCGTATTTCGACCCCGGCACCAAACTGGTGTATGCCATCGGCGCGGTGGTCGGACTTATCGGCGGCATCAAGGTTTACTCCAAGTGGTCGAGCGGCGACCCCGACACCAGCAAGACCGCCGCGTCGTGGTTCGGAGCCTGCATCTTCCTTATCGTTGCCGCCACAATTCTCCGTTCATTCTTCCTCTAATGTCCGAGTATCAGATAAATAAGGGTATCGGACGCTCGGTTGAGTACAAAGGATTAAAAGCCCAGTATCTGTTCATCTTCACCGGCGGATTGCTTGCAATGTTCGTGGTGTTCGTCATCATGTATATCGTCGGAATATCGCAATGGTTCTGCATCGGCTTCGGTGTAATCGCCACATCAATCCTTGTCTGGCTCACATTTCATCTCAACGCCAAATATGGCGAACATGGACTGATGAAATTGTCCGCTTCAAAGTATCATCCGCGGTACATAATCAACCGTCTGCGCATAACCCGCTTAATTAAAGGAAGAAAATGAGGAATACACTTAAAGCAACGACCCTCGAAAGCAAACTGCCGTTGTTGGCGGTTGAACACGGTTGCATCATCTCAAAGGACGCGGACATTACCGTGGCCTTTGAGGTGGGCCTCCCGGAACTGTTCACGGTCACATCTCAGGAGTACGAAGCCATGCACGCCGCATGGTGCAAGGCGATAAAGGTGCTGCCGCATTTCTCCGTGGTGCATAAGCAGGACTGGTTCATGGCCGAGAACTATAAGCCGGAATTGCAAAAAGACGATTTGAGTTTTCTTGACCGCTCGTTTGAACGCCATTTCAATGAGCGTCCGTACTTAGCTCACAAGTGCTACCTGTTCCTGACAAAGACAACAAAGGAGCGTATGCGCCAGCAGAGCAATTTCTCAACCCTCTGCCGAGGTCGTATCACTCCGAAGGGACTCAATCACGAGATGGTTGTCAAGTTCATGGAGTCAGTTGAACAGTTCGAGCGCATAATCAACGACACCGGCTATATCAAGCTGCGCCGATTGTCCGACGATGAGATTGTCGGCACTGAAACTACCTCCGGCATTATCGAAAGGTATATGTCGCTATCTATGGGCGATGTCAACTGCCTTGAAGATATTGACCTGTCGGCAAAGGAAATGCGCATCGGCGACAAGATGCTGTGCCTGCATACTCTCTCCGATACCGATGACCTCCCCGGCAAAGTCAGCACCGACAACCGATATGAGCGGTTATCGACTGACCGCTCGGATTGTAGGTTGAGTTTTGCCTCTCCCGTCGGATTGCTATTGCCGTGCAATCACATCTACAACCAGTATGTGCTGATTGACGACCACGATGAGAACCTTGCCCGTTTTGAGAAAACGGCACGCAACATGAACTCTCTCTCTAAGTACAGCCGCAGTAACGCTATCAACAAGGAGTGGATTGACCGCTATCTCAACGAGGCACATTCTTACAGTCTGACCTCAGTGCGCTGCCACTGCAACATCATGGCTTGGAGCGACGATACCGAGGATCTGCGACGGATCAAGAACGATGTCGGCGGACAGCTCGCCACAATGGGGTGTATGCCGAGGCACAACACTATCGACTGCCCGACACTGTTCTGGGCGGCGATGCCCGGCAACGAGGCTGATTTTCCCGCAGAGGAAAGTTTTTACACTTTTATTGAACCTGCTGTCTGCTTCTTCACTGCCGAAACCAACTACCGCAATAGCCTTTCCCCATTCGGCATAAAGATGGTTGACCGCCTTACGGGTAAGCCCGTTCACTTGGATATTTCCGATGAGCCTATGAAGCGTGGCATAACCACCAACCGAAACAAGTTCATACTTGGCCCGTCGGGTAGCGGAAAGTCATTCTTCACAAACCACTTGGTGCGCCAATACTACGAGCAAGGAACCCATGTGCTGCTGATTGACACCGGCAATTCATACGAGGGGCTGTGCAACCTGATCCACAACCGCACCCACGGCGAGGACGGTATATACTACACCTATACCGAAGAAAAGCCGATTTCATTCAATCCGTTTTTTACTGACGACGGGGTGTTCGATGTGGAGAAGAAAGACAGCATAAAGACACTGCTGCTGACGCTGTGGAAGTCGGAGGATGATAGGGTGACAAAAACTGAATCTGGCGAGTTAGGCTCGGCGTTGTCAATGTTCCTCGAAAAAATGGCTAAGGATAAAAACATTGTTCCCTGCTTCAACTCCTTCTATGAGTTTATGCGCGACGATTACCGTGCGGAAATGGCGAACCGTCCGATACCCATCTACAAACAGGATTTCGACATTGACAATTTCCTGACAACGCTGCGCCAGTATTACCACGGCGGACGCTTTGACTTCCTGCTCAACTCAAAGGAGAACATCGACCTGCTCAACAAGCGTTTTG
>OFEZ01000709.1_pt1 | contig 21951 bp, 18 predicted proteins | sample 1521241 | NCBI WGS metagenome assembly OFEZ01 (sample SAMEA3504099, study PRJEB24116) | mouse gut metagenome | biome: mouse gut; feature: mouse-associated habitat; material: faeces | place: Denmark | collected 2011
TCTCAATCTGTTCCTCGCTGAACCATTTGCGCAGCCACATATCTTCGCGTACAATCCTGCCCGACACAAGATGATGTGTCTTGCGGTCGGCAGTCAATCCCGTATCGTGGTATGCCGCTATTGCATAGACCATATTCATATCCACATTGAGGCAGGACGCGATTGCCATACTCTGTTTAATGACCATATCGACATGGCCACGCTGATGTGCCGCATCGAAACCGTCATAGAGCGGCAAAATGGTGGTTTCTAAATACTCCCTTAACGAGTCGTCCATAGCTATCGTTTCTTTGCCAAGTAGAATAATCCCAAACTCACAACGGCAGTCATGCCAAATGAAAGACATTGGGCTTCATCTGCTTCCCGGTAACCGTCAGTTTATCATTCGTTATGCTCATATCTTCCTCCAATGGCATTGCAGCCGGTTTGGAAGTTGAAAGTGCTGTCATTGTAAAAATGCGCATAGAGCTTTACAATAATCCGTCTAATCCGTCACTTCTCTTCCGGGTGTGAAAGGATCTAAACAATAAGAACCCTCAGCTCGGCACTCCAACATTAAATCATTTTCTTAACGTCTATACAAGCGTGGATAATGTCGTTAAACCTGCTATACTTTTGTCGTATATCCCTGAAAAGTTTCTATCTTATGGGGGAGAGCTTTATAGATATGACTTCTCTAAGACAACCATTTGGAGAACGTCTATATCATACATTGCCGTAGAGTGATGTATAAGCGGCTGATTATTAAATTGATGCATGGGGTCGTTGACAAGTACCCCGCAATCAAACGCAATGCCTACTTCACATCATCAAAGCAGAGAGGCATCAACGAGCGATTCGCCTATCGCAACAACAGCCTAATTATAAAGTCCATATAAAAGCATGAACATCTCAGTGCTGCAGCTTCAAAGCTACGTTGTTTAGTGGTATTCCAAATCTCTTGACAAGAGATACTTTCCTAAACACAAAGCTACAAAAAATATTTGAAATAGATATAAAATTAAGACCTAAAATTAGAATTCATCATTATACGAACTCGATTTGTTTAGCGGTTTGCAGAATTTATATGCGATAATCAATTGAGTGACAGCTTTATATTTTGCATCCATATCTCTTGTCAAGAGATATGGATGCAAAACCAATTATTACACGAAGAATGACATACCATAACAAAATATCGCTTCTGATAACAGCTGTAATCGGCATAATCATTGCCGGATTATCACTCGTGTCTTGCAAGAAGGACAATGTTCCCTATAATACTGCTCATTTGGCAGAATTCCATATTCTTACGGAAGGGGTTGAAAATACAGACTTACCAAATGATCAGTTGGCACTTTTTGTGGATTTTTCTAACTGCATCGCAAAAGGAATGTCCTCACCATTTTATCAGAAGATGGTGTCTCCTCTTACAGCCGCCACTAAAGAATATTGGTCAATCAAGGGTAAAGACATTCAGAAGGAGGATGGAAAAGTTTTTGAATTGCTGAACAATGTTAAAGAAGAAGACTATGCAGCCCTTGACAATGCTATCAATCAGATGGCAGAACGAAATGGAGAGTCTGTAATGCTTACGGATGGAGAGCTTTTTACTCAAACGGCGACCAAGAACAATCCCAATAACCCATATATGCACGATGCCTTTAAGAAATGGTTGCTTAAAGGTCATGACATCCATATCATTGCAGAACCATATCAAGAAGTGTACAAAGGGCAAACATTCAACAAGAAACGCTTTTACATCATCTTTACCGATGACCGAATTGAAGGCAATATTTATAGCCGAATAAGCGAAGTAGTTAATCTGGAAGACTTTCCTCAAATTGACGAGTTTCATCTGAGCGGAAATTACCCATGGGCAGTAACACAAAATGGTGTTACATCCGTTCCCAATGCAGTGCTTGCCGCCGAACTGAAAGGATATGGTCCTATGGAAATTCAGGATTGGCAAGTTGATTGGAAAAACATACTGAATTTCATAATGAATGGAGTGGATGAGCAAGGCAATCCTCTTCCAAATGGGGAAAAACTCATCGGTGGACTTAAAATCAACAAGAACGCTTTTGGTTGCTATCGTATTAAGGATATAGACGTAAAGGTGTATGACATTAACAACGATTATTACGACATATACAATCGTTTAGAAGCTGGAGAGAAGATTGGTCAAACTGAAATACAGCCCATAGAGATTCCCAATTTCATCATAGCTGATGCGAAGGAATTCAAGCAACATGGGAATATTGACCTTTATTTTGATATTAACAATTTTGCTCCTGTACTTAGTGGTAAGCCATTCAATTACTTCAAGATTGAAATATCAATTAAAGAACTTGAAAACATACTCGGCAATAGTATCGATATGTTTAATTTCGATTCAATTGTCCAAAGTGGCACGACCAACGAGTCAATATCCGAAAGCTTGAAAAACTGTGTTTTTGACCCGGAGCTGCTAAAGCAATTAAACGGCAAAACACTCTACTCTATCTACGTTAAATCTGACAAATACTAAAAAGCAATGAATACCATCATTAGAACACCGCTTCAACTACAGCAAGCACAAGCCGATGCTTGGGTGTACGGGTTAATATTCTGCGGCATAGCACTTGCTGTAGCTATTGCCATTGCCTTCATCATAAATTGGAGAAGCGATCGCCGCGACTTCATCACTCGTCGTATTTGGTTTATCGTAATAGGTCTTGTTATACCAGCAGGATATTGGTTCTATAACATGCAGGCTATTGTTCCGAAAATACAAAATGCGGGATTCAAAAGCATGTTTGAGGAGACAAACCTTTACGTTCTTCTTGCCTCCATAGGCATATATTTTGTAGCCGGCATTCTGCTGATGTTCGGTTTCCGCAATACTAAATTAGGCTCTATCTTAGGCAAGAAAAAGAACTAAACTATGGCACAACAATTTTTTGTCCTTGGAATAGGTGGCACAGGCATGAGGTGTATTGAAAGTTTGATACATCTTTGTGCTATGGGAATGTTCGATGACACGGATATTCATCTTCTCGCACTCGATACTGATAAAAACAACGGTAATTTCGGACGTCTCAAAGAGTTGAAAGAAGCCTATGTCAACGCTAAAGGACTCAAAGCAGAAAGTCGCGTTGCACATAAAGACACTTTCTTCTCAGCCAACATAAAATATTACGAGTTCTCTCCGGACTACGAAACAAAAAGTACATTCAAAGAGGTCTTCAATTATGGAGACACGCAGTATAATCACCGCGAGGAAACTGATTTAGCAGACCTTGTGCTTGACCGTAATGTTGAAGAGTTTAATCTTCAACATGGTTATCGCGCACAAACCCATCTGGGGTCGATGATGATGTATCAGTCCATAGTAGAGGCTTCAAAATCAAGGCTTCCTAATGGTCTAAAGGATTTCGTCAGCGCACTTATTACGGAAACAACCTCCGGGAAGGCTAAGGTATTTATTCTTGGATCAGTATTTGGTGGCACAGGAGCTTCCTCTATTCCCATTATTCCACAGGCTTTGTCTCGTGCGGCGCAAATAATCAGCAACGGGAGTGCCGATATTCTGAAGAACGCCTATTTCGGTTCTACGTTGCTTACAGCATATTTTAATTTTACCCTTCCTACTGCTGGAGAAATAAGCCAGCAGAAGATTATTGCCACAAGTGACAAGTTTGCGCTTAATTCGCAAGTAGCAATGATGTTCTATGACGATGATGCTACTGTTAGAAGCATTTATCAGCGTTTCTATATGATGGGCACTGATGGCTTAAATTGGAACCCAATGCAGACTGAAGATAAAAGCTCCAACAAAACACTTACGGGGGGATCCCAACAAAAGAACGATTCGCATTATATAGAATTGCTTGCTGCAAGCGCAGCTCTTGACTTCTTGAATACTGACGAGGACAAGTTACAGCAAGATAAGGACAACTATAAAACAGAGTATCTTTATCGTGCCGTTGAGGATAATGACAAATTCGATTTTCAAGACTTTGTAGGTAAGGAAAGACAGACTGAATTTGCTAAGAAACTTGGTTGCCTTGTAGCATTCGCGTTGTTTAACAATGGCGAAGACGATTTCGTAGAGAAGTCCCGCTCCGGAGAAGACAAGGAGGTCGTAGGATTTGAGGAAATAGATCCATCACAAGTCAAATATCTTAAAGATTACTTCCGGTTATTCTTCGCTCGTATGATTGAAGGAGGAGCTTTGGAAGAAGGATGGCTCCGTCAGCTTCACCGTTCAGCTGGAGGTGGGGATAAATTCCTTCTTAACCCGAAACTATTTGCTCCACAGACTCGGAAGGAACTGATGAAACTTGACTGGAACAAGAACCTCTATCGTAATGATGGTATCGGTAAAGACAATAAATACTCTACCGGCATGTTTGGAAGTAAGTTCAACAGTTTCAAAAAGTTGTTCCTGCAAGAACTTCATGGTGAAGGAAGTAAAGGAATTACAAATCGAGGAGAGCAGTTGTATAAACTTATCTACGATACACTCACAAAACTATATAACTTTAATTGATATAGGATATGTCTAAAGCACTTCTCATCCAGAGTTACACCACTCTGAACACCGGAACACAAGGTGAATGGAATGAGCTGAATATGGCGAATTCCTATATTCAGGGCATCCAGACAGGCGACATTCTCGGCAATGTAAATGCCCAGACTTTGAGTGCACTCATCTCTGGTGTGCCTTCTCCATGGGCTCGAGCCAAACTATTCAAGTATGCTCTTGATACAATCAATAATCCCAACCCAAACGTCGACAACGGTGGATTGTTGAATTTCTATGAGATACTTCATGGTGAATGGCGAGGATTATTGGCTACGATAGCACTTTACCCTGACCGCATCCGTTTTTCAGCACCTGTGAAAATGGATGTGAGAGGTGGAGACTATGCCATTGCATCAGCCTTTGGGCGTATGTTATTCGATGACAAAGACGTGTGGTCTAACCAACAGGAGCTGGCAAAGGATCCTGATGCGCAGCCTTTTGTACATCTGATTTACTACCGCAATCAACTTGTCGGAGGAACATCACCATTAACAGGAATCTTCACCGGAGTCAACTACTCAGGATTGGGCGATACCGCTTCAGATATCAATTGGTATAGAAATGGTAAATTTGAGGATCCTACTCGTTACCTAACTCCGCAGCAACTACAGAAAGTATTTCTTTTTATTCATAACTTGAATAAAAATGTTGCACAGTTTGAGACTATGATAAACTCTCAGCGAGGTGGGAAAAAGACAATCAATCTTTCCGGATTCAAGGGAATGGCTCGTAAGTGGGAGCAGGAACTTACAGACAAAGGTAATGGATTGAAGAAAGTTGGACCTGTTGCACAATACGGTGGTCTTCAAGAACCATTTGCCGGGCTTTTCAAGAGCGATGTGCCAGTGTACCTAAAACCGGATTTCACTTTCACGTATGTGAATGAAGGTGATTATCAGACCATCGGAGATATTCAAGAACTTCTTAGTCGCGATGAATACGTCGTTGGATGGATTGAGCCTAAAGCACAACGTCCAAAACTTTCAGATGCACCTGTTTACTATCTATCGTTTAACGATATTCAGACAGGGGAAACATTCTATTTCAGTGTTCCCTTGTCCGAAATAGGCATAGACATTTTCCAAAATAAGTTTGACACTATTCTCGGATATAGTGGAAACTCCAACACTCGTTTGAGTTGTCATCTTACCGATGCCGGAATGCTCAGTGTATCGTTGGTAGTCGAGATTGATGGAGAAAGTGTTACTCTAAACGACCGCGAGTACAACATTCACTGGGTTCAGAATCAAGGTAAGGTTATCGCTTGGCCAAACTTCGTTTCAGAGAAATGGAACAAGTATTACCTATTCTCAGAATTCACGGATACGGATACAGAACAGTTCTTGCCATTGTATAAGACAAAGGGTGAGATACTTAAAACTATTGATGGTCAGTTCTTGACTTCGCGTTACGAACCTACTCCTGAAGAGGAAAAGCAGGTAGATATTAAGAAACTCGTGACATTCCCGAGTGGACAAAGTGATAACCTACCGAAATATAATATCATTGCTTCCAATAAGCCTATGTGCGGCCTTTATGCGGTTGTTCGTGTTACGGGCAAGACAATGGGGGCAGGATTCTTAATGATGCGTCAGGATGTTGTAAAGGATCTGACCTCTGTGGACATGAATTCTTCGGCAGTAGTTGGTGTGGATTTTGGAAGTAACAACACTTGTCTTTTCTATAATGCCAATGACCGTGGTGCAAGGCCAATGGTATTTGGTAACTACCGTGCCGTTCTGATAGGACGCGAAAATAACGACAAACGTGCTGTGGCTGAGAATAATGAACTCTTGTTCTTCACAAATTATCCTTCTGAGAACGGACAACTCAAATCTTGGCTTCATGAACACGATTCACGCTATGTTGGCCCCAATCAATCGGAGGAAGTCGCCGGAGGCGTTCCGGTGAACAGACCGAATGTTAGAGTTCAAGAAATGAACGAGTTTGAAATAAAGACTCAGGCAGGTACACTTCATTACAATATGAAGTGGCTTGACAATGACAAAGGTCGTGAAAAGAAAAGAGCTTTCCTCAAATCAATATGGCTTCAGGTCTGTGCTTTCCTTTATACAAACCGTATTCGGCCAGAAGAAATTTTCTGGAGTTTTCCGGGTTCAATGATGCCATCAGACAGAGACGAACTGGAAAGAATCTATGAAGACTTGTGTAGAATTACTCCATTTGGTCACAGGCCAGAACTTCCGGGTGATTTTATCACGGAAGCGGAGGCTGTTTGTAGTTATGCAATGTCACAGGATTTCGGTCTATCCGGGAATAACATGTTCCTTGGAATAGATGTTGGAGGAAGCACAAGTGATATTCTACTAATCGCAAAGAACCCACAAGACAGCAACAAGCCTTCTCTATTTAGAGAAAGTTCTGTACGTCTTGCTGCCGGTGTATTCTTTGACGCAGTTATAAAATCAGAACAATTCCGTCAAGCCCTCGTTGACTTCCACGAAGGACACAATACAAATGTTCATGTGGAAAATATAAAGGATGTTCTTACCCATCCTGATAAAGCGCCATACTTCCTGAACAATATCTTTGACCAGCTCAAAACTCAGGAAGAATATGACGTATTCTATGATTCGCTGGCTGCAAACGCCAAGTTTGTATTTACAATACCGGCTTATGTCTGCGGCTTGTTGCTGTTCTATTCAGGAATGCTCATTGGTAAGTCAATCAAGGAGAACCGTCTTGGCAATATTGAGAAAGTGGATTTGCTCCCCTTCGGTAAAGGTGGACGTATCTTCCATTGGTTGCGTCATGCAACAAGCACACGAACTACGAATGAGTTCTACAATAACTGTGTAAACACAGGACTAAAACTTGTAATGCCCGAGAGTAATGTGAAGGTCACATATCGTGAAGAAATTGAGAACGATAACAAGACTGAAGTTGCAAGAGGACTTTGCGAGCAAAAAGAACTTGCTGTAGTATCGACGCTGTCAGATTCGGATATATGTGGTGAAACTGGCGTAACATTCCTACGTGATGGAGTTAATATAACCATAGCTCCGGATGAAGAAGTTACAGGTGACCAGTTTGCTGATGATATGAGTAATTTTGATTTCTCAGGAGTTCAAAACTTTGAGAAATATATGGATTTATTCATTGATTTTGTGAGCAAGCGGACAAATCTTTATAAAAAGGCCGACGAGCAACTTCGTGACGAACTTGATGATCTTCCCAATAGAATTATTCCGTTCTGCACAAGTGATCAGGAATACAAGAAAGCATCACGTAATAGTAAGAATGGCGATGGATTCCACTATCACCAGCCTATTATCATAGCTGAGGGTGCTTGTTTCCTCAAATCCCTCGTTCGCAAGGTCTTTAATCAATAACGTGATAATATGAAATCACTCTCTCTATATATAGACAAATGGTTCATCACGGTTGCCGTCAACATCGGTGGTAACGTGATACCCCTCACTTTGCCAAATGGAGAGGATCGCGTATGGTTGTTCTTCCATGAAGATACTGCAAACAATAGAATCGTTTACGGAAAAACGTTTGAGGACAATTATAGAGATAAGGAACCACATTATTTCGGTGACATTTTCCCATTGATAGAGTCTGACGAAAATCATTTTACTCGTTATGACAATCGGCCGGAGGAGATGAGAGAGATATTCAAAGTGGCTAATATCTTCAGTCATCTTCATGAGGCTGTTCAAGAACAGGGGAAAGTAGATACATATATCTCTTTCTCAGCAGACATTTCTGACGTAGCACGTTGGAAATTCCTTCAGGAACTGGAAGAGGCTAATTTCAATGTTATCGAGAGTGTTGCGCGAATTTCTCATCTTGGCCTTGAGGAATCGAAAAAACGAGGAGTTTTCACTACACCCGGAATGTATCTTGTGCTTGTTGCAACCAATGACAACATGCACTTCTCATTGTATCAGTTAGTAGAAAATCTTTTTGTCAGGGTAAACGAATCAACATTACTCGGATTTGGACTTGATGTCAGAAAAAGAGCATTGATTGAGTCCGTTGTAGAAAATATCAATAGGACTACACGATTCTTATCTACTCCTGACGAATTTGCAAAGGAATATAAACGACAGGAGCGATTTGCAGATGGCTGGTTGAACCAGATTGCGAATCGTCGTCCGGGAATTCCAGTAAGTCTGCCCAATATCACTTTTGCAGTTGCTCCAAACAATCCTTACACTGTGCCTATCAAACCAATTGATTTAGATCAGCGCACTGAAGGATTAGTTGACGAAATTGTTCGTAAAATTGCCGATTTTGTGCGTTCTAACAACGTTCAATCTCACGAAATAGAGGGTATTGTATTCATCGGCAATACCTTTACAAATACAAAATTCTCCGCTGCTATTAACAGCAAGTTCATAGTCAATGAGAATAAGCTTGTGAAATATCGTGAAGTTGAGTTGCCTAAAGTAGTTAGTGTTTATGCACAAATCGATTGCGCTCAGTTTAAGGAGGCAACTGAGGATTTTGTAAAAGATGCAAAACTTCAGGAGGAACTTAATCGTCAGGCAAGAGAAGAAGCGGCACGAAAGGAGGCTGCAATGGTTGCGGCTCAAGAGGAGCAAGCAAAGAAAGATGCCGCTCTAAAATCTGAAAAGGAATATAAAAACGCAATAGAAAACGTAGAACGTTACGAAAGTGAACATGACTACGAAAACATGCGTGAATGGGCCGGGATAGCTCTGACTCATCGTCCTGATGACGAATATGCAAAAGAAAAGCAAAATCTTGCTCAACAGTTGCTTGCGGAGCAAAGAGCAAATAATAAGCAGTTCTCGACTATTCTCCAAAGAATAAAAACCGCTTACTCAGAGGGTCGGTGGAGCGACGCAATATCTCAATGTGACATTGCATTAGAACTAAGACCGGATTCAGAGGAGGCAATGCGCATCAAACGAGACTCAAAACGTCAACTTGATATAAAGGAGAAAGTCACAAATTTCCTTAATCGAGCGGATATGTTCTTTGCGCAGAAACTTTATAACGAAGCACTTGAAGAAGTCGGCAAAGTTCTTAATCTTGATTCTTCAAATGACGAGGCTAAATCCATACAGCGTCGTATTTCCGATGTGCGTTCTAAACAAGAAGAGAAGGTTCAGGAGTTTGTGGCAAAACTGAGGGAGTCGGAGGCCGCAAATGACTTTGAAGCGGCAATTCAGGTTTGCGAAGTTCTAATAGAGGAAGATGTAGCCAATCTCTCCAAATGGACTTCAAAGAAGGAACGACTCATTTCCCTTCGTAAAGAACATGATGAAAACAAGCGTAAACTTGCAGAGCTCAAGGAAGACATAAACAAGGCACATTATGATGAAGATTGGACTAAACTCAAATTACTCTGTGAGAACTATCTTAGTATATCATCGGATAATTTAGTGTCACAATTCTTATTGAAGGCAAAAAAACGACTGGAAGAAACCCGCGTAAGAGAAGCTAAAGAAAAAGCCCTTGCAACCATAAATAAGCTGATTTTAGACCAGCGAATGAATGAGGCAGAAGTTGAGCTAAACAGGTTTGCTCAAAATTATCCATCTGAACAAGCTACCGTAAAAGACTTACGACGTAAAATCTTTTCTTTCGGAGGTACTACGGCGCATACTACAGTTGAGACTCCTAAACGTACACGTATAGGGTTTAACTCACCCCAATCTGAAAGTAACACAGAAGATGAATTCTTTGCTATTCCTGAAACTCCCAAAAGAGCTAAACAGAATATACAGCAAAAGAGAACAAATTCTATTACTCCAAAGAAGACTGATGACTTCTTTGATGATAACTCAAATCGGGTTGGAGATCATCAACCAACCAAACGTACAACTAATGATGACTTCAATTTTTAATAACATAACAATATGGCAGAAGTAAAACTTAAAAAGAAAATTACCCTCCGCCGCAAGCAGGAGGAAGCCGCTTTCACTTTTGGCGGCAAACTCAAGGTCAACCTCTACTGGACCTCAGACACAGACCTCGACTTATGTCTTTTCTTCCGCAAGAAAGACGGTGAAGTAGGTGGCGTATTCTCCAACGAGTACCGTCAGAAAAAGAGTGACCTTGGTTCACTCGATAAGTTCCCGTTTATGCTCCATCTCGGAGACAACAAGGAACCCGCACCCGGTGGTGAAGAAAGCGAACAGATCAATATCGCCAAACTTGATGATATTGATGAGGCTTTCGTTTGCATTGTCAATTACGGTGCAGCTATCGAAGGTGATGATGTTACTTACGCTGAAGAAGGCGGTCGCATCGAGGTCAAGAGCGACAGCGGTGACTATCTGGAAGTACTCGCAGACTCATCAGATGAAGGTCACGTGTACTGCGTATGTTCAATCAAGAACAAGGGTGGTGAGTTCGCACTTAAGAACGAAAGCCGAGTTATGAGTCTCGGTAAGGCATTCGACGAAATCCCCGGCTTTGCTCTCATTTGTGAAGACTGATGGCCAATTCGGACGTAAAACTCAAGCACAAGGTTCAACTTCGCAAAAAGGTTGAAGAAGAACCTAAGCCTGTTGTTGCGCCTAAGCCTGAGCCAACTCCTCCCCCCACTCCCGAGCCGGGAAACTCCAAGTCCAACAACTGGATTCGGAACAAACGGATTTGGTGGGTAGTTGGCGTGATTGTCGTGATTGTTCTGTGCATCGTCGGATTCTCAAAATCGGGAAAAGAGCAACCTGCTCAACCCGAAACAGAGGTTGTAGAAGAGGTCTCAGCCATTGAAGGTGTTGATGAGGCTACTGATCAACCCGAAGTTGTTCAAGATGAGGCTAACGCTGAAGAAGCATCCAAAGCATCTCAGACTGAACAACCCGCTGAAGACCCTAAAGCTGGAGCACAAGCCCCTGTAACGAACGTTGTGCCCGAACAAACACAACAAAAAGCCACAGAATCAACATCAATCTCTAATGATGTTGAGGCAGAAGCGATGAAAGTTATCCGTGGTGAGTATGGTATTGGTCAGGAACGTAAAGATAAACTTGGCGCAAAATATCAGCCGATTCAGAACCGAGTAAATGAACTGAAACGCGAAGGTGTATTCTAATCATTCCTAATATCACATAGGTGAAGGGGTGGAGTCAATGACAAAACTTCTTCACCTATGTTATTCTCAAAGATATGAGCATAATAACGATAATTATCGGTCTTGTAGTTTGGTTAGTGGTTCCAATTCTGACCAATGATATGGTGAAAAAGAAATCATACAAAAAAGCAATTGCTCTGTTGTGCCGAATAATTGGCATAGCAATTATAGTTGTGTGTATTCTTAACTATTTGACATCCTTTTTTCAATGAAAACATATAAAATACTACTTTCACTACTCGTTGTATTCGTTTCTGTAACTATTGGCGGATGTGCTAATAATGCGTCCAATAACCAATCAGGGACAATAACACTATCAGATTCTCAAAATAATCTCATTAGCGAAGGCTGGTATATCCCAAAGATAAAACCATCGGGAGAGTTGCCAAAAGAATATGGAGTCAAAAGCAAATTTGGCCAGCAGGACAATTACTTTGATATAGAGATTGGTAAAGGATGTGATGTAGCAATAAAAATAATGGATGTTGCTACAGATAAATGTATCCGATATGTTTTTGTACCAGAAAACTCATCGGCAAATATTCAGATGATTCCACAGGGCAAATATTATCTGAAGTTAGCGTATGGTAAAGATTGGATGGAGTATGACAATGGAAACGGTACTCTTAACGCCAAATTCACTTCAAACGTAACTTACGATAGGAGTACCGACATTTTTGACTTTGGGAAAAAGAACTCTTCAAATGTAGTGAATTATCTACTTCAAATAAATGTCGTGGATAGTGAACTTCAGAATAGTTTCGGGACTATCGAAATATCTGAGTCTGAATTCATGAAGTAACCTTTCCTTTCTATTAACAGTTAATGCTAAGGGTTCATAAAATAGCAATCGCCAGGATATTTGCAGACTTGATTAAAGCTGACCGTATCATTGATACGGGTGAGATGGAATGCTGGAATCGGGTTTGCGCAAAATATTCTATTGACAAAGAAGTTGAAACTGATGCTCAATATGTGTCTTTCTCCGACGCATTGGAATCTATTTGCAATTCCGGTGTTCAGGGCTTGAAAGAAGACCTATTGAGCGATTGCCGTTCAATGACCGTGAGCGATGGCTTCTGCGCCCATTCCGAAGCACTGATATTGATAGCACTGATATTGATGCTTGACTCGGACCAACCTTTCAGGGTTGAGACGTTCTCTATCCCCAAGGCAAGTTTTAATATCGACATAGCAACGTCACTCTATATCGAGAGTGATTATGATGCCGCTACCAATGAGGCAATACGTGTGAATTACCGCTCACTTTTCAAAGAGTTTCAGTTGGCCGGCTTCCACTTCGTATATCCGCCTAAGATAATTGAACATTATCAAGACACAGACCCTAAACTGTTTCATCAGATACTTTCATTCCTTGCTCCTTCAATGAGTGAGTCTGGTATAGAGAATGCCTATAAGTCACTTATGAAGATGACAACTGGAGTTTTCTGCAAGGACTTACTCTGTAACAAGTGTGGTATCACAGATTTACGCAACACTTATCCGTCTTTGCTGATTAAGATAGGCAATAGTTTTGTTGGTGAGGATGCTTATGCTAACTATCTTAAAATAGAGGTGGATGAAGATATTCTTTCAACAGTCCAATCCTTTATAGATAGGTTCTGTGAGATGTTGAGTAGTAATGTCTATGTGGTCAACACTTCAGAAGAACGTGACAGCCAGTTCCATTTTCATGGATTCTACAAGCAGTTGCTCGACATCTTTCTTATCCGAAAGAATATCAGAAGCCATATTTTAATTGATCCATACAAAGAGGAAATTTTCTTCCCTGATGTGGATGCTAAAGCAAACGGATTGCACCGCAGGGAGCGAGCTCTTTATACACTACTATTATGTTGTGGAAAAGATGGAATAAATTTCAATCAGCCTAAGTCAACCGATGTCCTCGCCAAATACATGAAGCGTATGGAGAAGATACAAGCACGATATAGTACCATATACTCACTGTTTGGCGGAACGGCTGATACAGCACCAGATTTGAGCATCCCAGAAATTAGGCGACCAATCTTTAGTTGTCTGAAACGCTCATTGAAGAATATACCATCGCTCTACAATCCGGAAGACTACAATTTAACCAAGAATCGTGACGGAGTATTCTCAGTGAATATTGATGACAATATGGTGCTTGTCGCCGAATTGGATTCAGCAGAACCAATTCCTTTGACAGACTCCAAACTATTCAAGAAGTTCAAAGACGCATAGGTTGCAACATTGCAAGATAAGAGAGACGTATGGTAAGGAGATTTTTGAAACATTATAGAAATGATGCTTTCGTGAATATCGGGAAGTAACTTTGCATCATCAAAAATAAATAACCACTTAAACATTTCTGACGATGAAAAAGTTAATGACACTCTTCGTTGCAATTGCAGCAACACTCCTCTCCGCAAACGCTCAGTACAACTACGGCAGCACATACGGCACTTTCACCTATGGAACGAACACAAACTCGACCTATGTCAATGGCTACACCAAGTCCAACGGCACATACGTACAGGGGCATTATCGTAGTACCCGTAACAACACTAACCATGACAATTGGTCAACGACGGGAAACACTAACATCTATACCGGCACATCCGGTAGTCGTGCCAAGGACTATTCAACCGGAGCCTACAACTACGGAACTGGCCATACAATCCACACTGGTTCTCGCGGAGGTCAATACTATATCAATAGTAACGGCAACAAGACTTATGTCCCCAAACGTCGATAACTAAAATAACACACGAAATATATAATGAACAGCAACAATAACAATCTCAACATAAGCCCGAAGGTCATCAAAAGTGGCCTTTGGGCTGTTGGCGGCATAATACTTCTCTTTGTGGCCATGGCGTTTATCCGTCCTTGGTATAATGTATGGTCGCAGGAAATGGAAGGCAAAGCAGAATTTGCCAAGGCTGAACAGAACCGTAAAATCAAAATCGAAGAGGCTAAAGCTAATCTTGAAGCCGAGAAACTCAATGCTCAGGCAGAAATCGAACGAGCAAAAGGCGCAGCCGAGGCAATCCGCATAGAAAACGGCTCTATTACACCGACCTATATTCAATATCTCTGGGTACGTCAGCAAGGTGATCTAAACAACAAGACCGTCATCTACGTGCCGACTGAAACAAACCTTCCAATTCTTGAATCAACAAGAGCATTACAAACTCCACAATAATAAGTTATGACTATTTATAAGAGATTGCCAATACTAATGTTTCTCTTATTGCTGGGCTCTTTATGGAATTCGGCAAATGGAGAAGTAATTGGCGATAGTATCGTTGCTATATATAATAATTGGATGGTAGGTGATACAATTAAATATACAACATATTCGTCAAGGACAAAGATTGAAAAGACTGATACAATAGATGAAGGTCAATCTTCCATTACTTTTGAAATTAATCTTTCTGAATTGCTTCCCAACGGAGACATGATATTTGAGACAAGGACTCAAATACCAGAGATTGGAGAGCTTGGAAGGCAGGAAGTACTCCGACTATACTTTGAGAGAGTGTTAAATCTTTTGAAAAAACCTCAAGAATTTGTCACTGATTCGATGGGTGTAGTTAAGGATTTTCGCAATTTTGATTACTTCCTATCCGAGATGGATTCATGTAAGTCAATACTTCGCTCATGGGTTGACACATTGGATATGCCGGAGGTACCAAAAGCAAAATTGATTAGTGGCATGGAGAAATCGTTAGATGCTTCATTGTCAAAAGAATCTTTGTTAGAGAATGTCGGAATGTTCCAATATTACGGAGATGTTTACAAAATCGGGACTTCTTCATATAATGTAAAATTGCCCGTCCCTTTCTTCGACAATAACGAAGTGGGAGCTACAGTTGATTTTACTTGTGAAGTCTTGGAAAAGACTGAAGACTACGAAATTGTATCTCTTCTCACCAATGTAACTTACAATAGTGATCAATTGATGAATCTTGTTATGACATCTTTTTTAACAGATCAGCAGATTCATGATGCAAATTTGGATGACCCTGAGAGACCATATATTTCTATTACTCAAAGTGAGGAATATATGATAGAAGTATTGTCTGGAACAGTTTTGCAGATTGAATCAGAAAAGAGGGCGGTTACACCAGAGGGTAGTAGAATAGATTATTCCTTGGTAAAAATGTTAAACTAATACAATTCAAACAATCATATGTCACAAAAACAACTTTACACAGGCTTGACCGATGCGGAAGTGTTGGAGAGCCGCAGAAAGAACGGGGTTAATGTCCTTACCCCACCCGAAAAGGATCCGTGGTGGAAAGAGTTTCTTGACAAGTTCTCTGATCCGTTAATCATTATCCTGTTGGTTGCCGGTGTGCTGTCAATCGGAATTTCATTCTATGAATATTTCGGGTTGGGACAGGACTGGAAAGTATTCTTTGAGCCAATCGGTATTTTCGTTGCTATCGGTCTTGCAACGACACTCGCTTTCATTTTTGAGCAGCGGGCAAACAAGGCTTTCCAGATTCTTAATCAGGTAAATGATGATGAATTGGTTGAAGTGATGCGCAATGGAACCACCACTACAATTCCTCGCAAAGAAGTTGTTGTCGGTGATATTGTTATCATCAACACCGGCGATGAAATCCCCGCTGATGGAGAATTGCTTGATGCAGTGACCCTAAGCATTGATGAATCAACTCTTACCGGTGAACCGCTTTGTGCCAAAACAACTGACCCGGCACACTTCGATAAGGATGCTACCTATCCTTCAAACCACGTTATGCGTGGTACTAAGGTAATGGAAGGACATGGCGTTATGCGTGTTCTCAAAGTGGGTGATGCTACTGAAATGGGCAAGGTCTTTGAGGAAGCTCAAATTGATGATAGTGTCAAGACTCCCCTCAATGAGCAGCTTGATGGCCTTGCAGATTGGATTACCAATGTCAGCTATGGTTTCGCCGGTCTTATCATCGTTGGTCAGCTTATCCATTTCCTCGGCTGGGGTAATTGGCAAGCCTACACTCTCATTGTTCCTGTCGCGCTGTTCTTTTGGCTTGTTATCAAGAAATTTGAAGATTGGTCGAAAGCAAAGTGTATCCTTACAATCGTTAGCTTCTTTATCATCTTCTTCGGGATGGTTATAGGCGCGTTCTCTATGGTAACGCCTGAAGCAACAAGTGCCGACTGGTCGCTGTTACTCGCCCATACACTCAAAACTCTGATGGTTGCAGTTACGCTTATTGTGGTTGCTGTGCCTGAAGGTCTGCCGATGGCTGTCACTCTTTCGTTGGCATATAGTATGAGCCGAATGCTCAAGACCAACAATCTCGTGCGCAAGATGCACGCTTGCGAGACAATGGGAGCAACCACTGTTATATGTACCGACAAAACCGGCACACTGACGCAGAATCAGATGCAGGTATATAAGACCAATTTCTTCGGTGAACCCTCAAATGAAGTTCTATATGAAGGTATTGCTGTAAACTCAACCGCTCAACTTGACCTCACAGGTGACAAACCAACCGTTCTTGGTAATCCAACAGAAGGCGCGTTGCTATTATGGCTGAAAGAACGCGGAGCGGATTATCAGCAACTTCGTACCAAAGCAAGCCGCATTGAAGAATTGCCGTTCACTACTGAGCGCAAGTACATGGCTACAGTGGTCAAGTCAGCCACCAGCAAAAATATACTCTACGTCAAAGGCGCACCCGAAATCGTTTTCGGAATGTGCAAAAACACCTGTGGTGTAACCGATAAAGAGGTTAATGCACAGCTTCTCGAATATCAGAATCAGGCTATGCGTACCCTCGGCTTCGCTTATCAGGAACTTGACGACAATAATGCGACGATTGAAAATAGCAAAGTAGTTGCCAACAATCTTACATTCCTCGGAATTGTGGCTATTTCCGACCCTGTACGTATCGATGTACCAAATGCCGTCAACGAGGTAATCGACGCAGGAATCAAGGTTAAAATTGTAACAGGCGATACGCCCGGAACAGCAAAGGAAATCGGACGCCAGATTGGTCTTTGGAATGACGAAACTGACACCGACCGCAATATCATCACCGGTGTTGAGTTCGCAGAACTTACGGACAGTCAACTCCGTGAACGTGTCGGAGAACTGAAGATTATTGCCCGTGCCCGCCCGATGGATAAGAAGCGTCTGGTTGAGGCACTCCAAGCAAATAATGAAGTTGTAGCCGTGACTGGCGACGGTACAAACGATGCACCTGCACTGAAAACTGCCCATGTGGGTCTTTCGATGGGCGATGGAACATCCGTTGCTAAAGAAGCCTCCGACATTACTATCATCGACAACTCTTTCTCCTCTATTGGTCGTGCGGTAATGTGGGGACGTTCACTCTACAAAAACATTCAGCGCTTCCTTCTGTTCCAGCTCACTGTCAACGTGGCTGCCTGCTTCCTCGTGCTGTTCGGCTCATTCATGGGCACAGAGTCGCCGCTTACCGTGACACAGATGCTTTGGGTCAACCTGATTATGGATACCTTCGGAGCAATGGCTTTGGCATCGTTGCCACCATCGGAAAGTGTGATGAACGAAAAACCACGTCGTCGCGAAGCATCGATTCTTTCCAGTTCCATGTTGTGGGAACTTTGCAGTGTAGGCTTTATCTTCTTCGCAATCACCCTCGGATTCTATTGGCTGTTTAACCATGCAACTGTTACTTCCATTCCTCAGATGTTCCACACCGTCATTGGAGCAGCACAGGAAATGACACCTTACGAGGCAACCCTGCTGTTCTCAATCTTCGTATGGACTCACTTCTGGTATATGTTCAACGCCCGCAGCTTTGAAACCGGCGAAAGCGTTTTCAAACTCAAAATGAGCAGCGGCTTCTGGACAATAGTCGCAATCATAGTCATCGGCCAGCTATTCATAACCGAAATCGCTTACGAATTCTTCAATGTAGAGCCCATGCTCCATACCCTTGACTGGAGCTTCAACCCCTCCGGTGCGCTCGACCTCCTCATCATCGTGGTAGCCTCATCGCTCGTCCTTTGGATCCGCGAAATCTACAGATTATTCAAGAAATAATCACATAAAATAATCCCGAAAGCACATCGGGGGTCTCTCCTTGATGTGCTTTCTTAATATCAATAATATGCAATTACGACACTCTTCATGGAAAAACGAATATTGTGACGATGTTACCAGATTCGTAAAGGCCCATGAGAATATGTACGATACTGCCTTGTCCGAGATTCTGAATGGTCGAAAAAGATCACACTGGATATGGTATATTTTCCCTCAGATTCGTGGCTTAGGACATACCTATAATTCTAATTATTACGGAATTTCCAACGTAGAAGAAGCCAAGTTGTATTTGGACAATGAACTTCTCAATTATCACATGAATACACTATTAAACATTCTCTTGGACTCTAAAGAATGTGATGCGGCTGTTATATTTGGAGATTTGGATGCAGTAAAACTTCGCTCATCTATGACATTATTTGATGTTGTGCGCCCAAATGGAATATTCAATAAAGTTTTGGATAAATTCTTTGAATGCAAAAGAGATGAGAGAACATTAGAACTACTCCAATCTCAAATACGCACTGAAAAAACATTTGACTAAAAGATGATGAACCATATCCATAGAAGTATATTAACCATATTCTTGTTGTTGTCATGTTTGTTGGCCTACGCGGAAAGCAGTTATGACATATCCGAATTTTATTCAGTAATCAAACCGACATTTGGCACGAAGGCTGTCGGCAGATATGATAAGGTCGTTGACGTTGAATATATCCTATCACCAACAAAGGTAGATAAGGGCAAGTATGTGGTTGAGGTAAAGAAGATTGGTGACAATCTCTATCAAATAAAAGATACTGACCTATGTGTTGAAACCCGCTATTGTCACGAATGGGCATCATTCTCAGAGAAAGTTGTTCTGATTATAGAATCCAACTACGGTTATACAAAAGTCAAAATCATCTTTGACTAATCATATTATGGCTAACGAACCTCCTCATCATACATATCGCGAAATAACAGATAACCCAAGTGACAATCTTGGTTGTGCATGGTTTGCATCTGGCTGTTTATTTATAATTGCAGTACCCTTTGTTTTATTAACAATTTTGGCTTTTGTATTTGATTGGCAAATAATTCGATGGGTATTCCTATCCTTATCCGCTTTGTTCATTCTGTTGGCATTGGTAGAACGATTGTCGTTTTGTAAACTACCAAACAAATTAAATGAAATAGTTAACCGCCCAAGTCCTCGGTTATCAGAGGCTCAACGAGCTAAAGATTTTTTAGGATTTGATTTTGGTGATGATTTTAAATTAAAAACGACTGGATCCCACGATTACGCAGAAATTTTATTGGATTTCAAAGAGAATGGATTTGACTTACTGAAAAATTTTTGTGAAGATTCAATGGCGTTATATAACCGTATTGACGGAGAGGACGAAATAACAATTACAGAGGTCAAGAAGCATTTGGTAATTGATGAGGGATGTGACTTTATCGGTAAGCCTCCAATTACAAAATCTGGATATACTAAAATCGAAAGTTATTACGCTCCTCAATTGTCTAAAGATGGAAATCTTTGGATCACCTCTATGTTAGGATTAGAGGTTGATTATGAATGTCGGACATTAAAGATGTCATGGACAGGTTGGTAATGAAATCAAATATAGACTATGATTAAAAATCTGTATATTATTGGCAATGGTTTCGATTGGCATCATGGGATAAATAGTTCATATGGAGACTTTAGAAAATGGTTAGAAGAAAACGATTGTGATTTGTATAACCAATTTGATGAAATTAGCGTATATGCCGGAATATGTTTGTCATGAAATTGTGGGAAAGAGGCACGGGGGCTTTTGAGGGGAGAAAATGAAATTGGCTGTAAAAGTCGGGGTAGATGGCATATAAGCGATGCTCCTCCATGATATAGTCCCATATATTCTGCATATCGTTGGCGGTAAGAGTGTCGAGACAAAGTGCAAACCCTTTCTTTCCTAAAATCTCATTGTTGTAAAGCTGGAAACGCTCAATCTTTTTCAGAGTACCATTGATACTCGACAGGCGCTGTTTGCATACCTTTGATTGGGCTATGTATTCACGGAATAGTGCGACAAATGATTTTTCGTCCTCCGGCACAGGTGCCTCATGTCCCACCGTTGGCATTGTCATCTCGACCTCTCTGGCGAGACAGTCCTTTACAAGATTGCGCAGCCATGAGCCGTCACAGCCCTCGGTGTAACGCTCATGTATCATCACGGTTATATCCTCAATCTTTTGGTTGAGTGTCTTTATTTCCCCTTTTGGCAGTTTTGTGGTGCGCTTGTAGCCGGGGATGTCCGCATCCCAGTAATCCGGATTGGCAAACAGTCCCGCAGGTTTGCCGACCCCTCGCGTACACGGAAACATACTTGACGCATACTTCCCTGGTTGAAGTGAGATATACTGATATTTTCATGTCCGTGCGTTTTTTGAATTTATATCGTGTGTTTTGTTTCCGGTGGCAAAAGTAAATTTACCGGAACAGTTTTCAATCAAGTTTGGACACATTTCCATCGTTACATGATGGTCTGCCGTATCACCATCCTACCCGAAAAGTGGAATTTGGGCAACTTTGGGCAATGTTGCCCAACTGTGTTCCCAAAAATCCTAGACAGGGTTTGGGGCAGATTGGAGGCTTTTGAATTCCTCCTTATTTGTAAATATCTCAATTTAAGGTTGCTATATTTAATGTTGAATTATCGGATGTTCATCCCGGTTTGCTTTTTTTGGTCTTTATGTGCCACTGGATATGGTACATTTGTCGAGGGGGGAGCCACAGATGCAGGCAGTCAGGATAACCCATTTACAGAAGGCGTTCAACTCTTTGCGGTGGGTGCCGGCGGTTTGGCTCCGGTCAAGTCATCACGTAGCTTCGCGGTCGGGCTTGAGTCGTGTACCGAGTTTGCGGTCGAAAATTACGGTCTCCATAATCATTGCCATGTCGGGGAGATTGAGATGCCTTTCGACGTCTTCCCACAGACTGATGAAGATATTGTGGGTGTTATTGCGGTAGCTGAAGATTGCGCCTACGCAGTTCCGGTCAAGAGAACCTGCTTCGGAATCGAATACGAGGGTGGCATATTTACGGAGGTGAAAGTAGAATTCGTCGATTCTACGTTCAGTGAGGGTGGATATATTTACCGATGCACACTATATAATCAGCTAATGAACAGAGAGTTAACCTCTTGAAAGGGACAGATGACAGATGTGCTAAGTTGCTTACTTTCAATGATTTATTGTATGATTGGATTTTGAAAGTGCAATTTGCTTGCAATCAGCGTTTTCGGGCAAATCGTCTGTACC